>Ga0307984_1000241_pt1 | contig 23844 bp, 19 predicted proteins | sample EllFjometageno78_FD_203169 | JGI IMG/M metagenome (GOLD analysis project Ga0307984, IMG submission 203169) | Marine microbial communities from Ellis Fjord, Antarctic Ocean - #78 | ecosystem: Environmental > Aquatic > Marine > Unclassified | place: Southern Ocean | collected 2014-10-09
CTACAGACGGGCAATTTCAGAGGTAGTTACCGTGGAAGCATAGTGATTAGCTTTGAAAAACATTATGACAGAATAGAAGTAAGAAGAGAAAACACTTCCTATTACTTTGATCCAGACAGTCCTTTATCAAGAACAGAAAAAGCCAACATCAACACACCGATTTTAGCTAGCTTGAAGATTGAAGCAAGTGATTTGGGGAATGACTCCACAGAAACCTTGTACCTTATCTCAAGTGATGAGCTATTCTTATCGGAGAAGGTTGCAATGATTAAGCCTCCATCTCGACCAGGATCGAAAAGCCCTTTAGGAAAACTCTCGAGAGATAAGACCAAAATCACTGGTCTTAACAACTACCCAGAGAACATAGAGGTTGTAGTGGACTATGTGTACGACAACCCTAACCCGTCAACTGGTGGCACAGCTGTAACAGATGGTAGGTACATTACGGTGTCGTACAGGCACGCCATTCTTGAAATGCCTGCCGAAGGCTTTACCCCACGTAGAGATGACGCTAGAATAGGCTTCTTTATGACGGAGGTAAATGACATGACTAGCACAAGCTCCACTCCCTGGAATGACATGATTCATAGATGGAGACTCGTGAAGAAGAACCCTGACGAACTACTATCCGAGCCGGTAAAACCGATTACGTGGTGGATAGAAAACACTACTCCATATGAGTTTAGAGACTATATAAAAACAGGAGTTGAAAAATGGAACCTAGCATTCGAGCAGATTGGATTTAAAAATGCTATCGTAGTAAAGATCCAACCTAACGATGCAACATGGGAAGCGGGAGACATCAGATACAACGTTTTAAGATGGACATCCTCTCCTGCTGTGCCGTTTAGCGGATATGGACCGAGCTTCGTTAACCCCAGAACTGGAGAGATTTTAGGTGCAGATGTTATGCTGGAATTCGCAGGAATGGCTGGACGCTTATGGAAGTCAAGTGTTTTCACAGAAAACCAAATTGAAACTGATGAACTTTCTACACGAGCAAGAACTGCTGAATTAATGAACCGTTGCGATGTAGGTTCAGCGATGGCACACAATGCACTATTCTCAATATCGGCAATGAAGGTTCTAGATTTAGATGATGAAGAGCATGCAGAGTTTGTCAGACAAACCCTGCACAGACTGAGCCTCCACGAAGTGGGGCACACTCTAGGCTTAAGTCACAACATGCACGCTAGCACCATGCTCTCTCCGGAAGAATTGAAAGACCCTGAAGTGGTGGCCGTTAACGGCATGTGTAATAGCGTGATGGAATACCCCGCAATTAATTTCGCTCGTAATCCTGAAGACCAAACCCTTTACTATGACGATTCCCCTGGCCCTTACGATTACTGGGTCATCGAATATGGATATAGTGAAGGTCTTGAAGATGCAGAATCAGAGGAGCTGAGATTGGAGAGTATACTCTCTAAGTCAAATTCAGAATTATTACAATTCGGTAACGATGCGGATGACATGAGATCAACAGGAAGGGGTATTAATCCAGACGTGAATATTTACGACCTATCAAATGACCCCGTTGCATACGCATCAGAAAGATGTGAGCTAGTTAATGATCTTTACTCCGGATTAATTGACAAATATGGTGCCGATGGTAATTCATTTAACGACTTAAGAAGGGCTTATCTAACTCTTAGTAGCGAGTACGCCATACAGTTGAGAGTAATGACAAGGCAAATAGCTGGAATACGATATAACCGCTCTGGGCCCGACAACATTGGAAATGACAAACCATATACTCCATTAAGTAAATCTGAGCAAACAGCTGCGTTGTCTGCTCTCTCTAAATATGCCTTCGATGCTCACGCTTTTGACGCGGCAGATGAAACATATGCTTACCTACAACAGAAGAGAAGAGGCTTTAAGTTTTTCGGAAGTAGTGAGGACCCTAAAATTCACTCACACGTTTTAAACTCACAAATGTCAGCTGTGGTTCATCTTATACACCCTAATATCCTTCAGCGTTTATCGGATACCAGGTTGTATGGAAATGATTACGATGTAGCTTCATATATCAGTGACCTTACTGATGCTATCTTCAAGTATGATTTAAATAAAAGCGTTAACACCTTCAGACAGAACTTACAAGTGGCTTATGTAGAGCTTCTTTTAAAAGCTGTCGATAAGGACAGTCGATACGACAGAGTTTCCAAAGGAGTTATCATACGTGAGTTGAAAGCGATCTATAGGTCACAAATTGATGCTCGATCGCCTAATGCTCTCACTAGAGCTCACCGAGATCACATCATCCACCTCATTGACCAAGCTTGGAAACAATAGGAATTAATAGACAGGGAAAATTAAAAATGTGCTGGAGTACTAAGGAAATATTTGCGGTGAGTCTTATCATTAGTCTGTTGACTTTTAGCAACAATGACTACTCAGCTCAATCTCGGCTCAGCCTAGAACTTAGAACAGAAATTAGAGCTCCAGACAAGTGGGAGATTATTTGGGACATAGCTACTCCGGATGTAAAGCTAGTGAGCTCTTACATGGAGCATTATAGAAAAAACAGCTATAGGGAGTTACAAAAGGAATATAAATTATACTGTAATTGTTCCGAAGTGTGGGCTAAGATGACAGAAGAAAGAGATCTTCCGCCTTCAGCTGCGTACATCCCCCTTAAACTTAACTACTCAACAAAACCTTGTAGTGAAGCCGCACAACTCTTTGATGTTATGATGGGGTTCTCACTTAAATCATCTGACCACATCTCTGATCTTAGAAATATCTACGGCCAAAAGGAAGGGTTTAATGCATTCTTGTACGACTTGAGAGTATTTGTAAGACTCATAGAGAATCACGATTTAAGTCCTCTATTAATAAAGGCAGGGAAAGATGGAGGTACTGAGCACAAGATTATATCTGGTGAAACATTGTATAGCATTTCTGTTACGTACCGAGTATCTGTCTCTCAAATTCAAGAAGCAAACAGGATGGGCACAAGCACAGACATAAATGCTGGTCAGAAGCTAAATATTCCTATTAGCAAATGACCACACACAGCCCCCTACAATCAGTACTGTTTATCGGGTTAATTGTGGGCGCTATCTATTTCTTGCCTTTTGTTTTTCCTGCATATTTCGAGGATGTAAATGAAGTCGAACTCGCCCCGCCGCCAGTTTGGTCTGAATTATTAGACACAGAGCAAGAAAGCGAAGACGTTGTAGAAGTCGCTGTAGAAGACGTGTCTGATGTGATAATAATGCCTGACAGCTTATTGAGCGACAGTTCAGAATCCATGGCTCGCATAGTGCTTAATCGATGGAGTCCCAGATATGACACCATCGAAGTGAGCTCAGCATTAAAACTCCACGGAAGTGAGCTTGCTTTTGAACGACTAGGGGTGTTTTTCAAACTTTTAGAGAAAATCGACACTTCAGACACGGAACCTATTCATGTATTCCATTTTGGGGACTCGCAAATTGAAGGCGACAGGATAACAGGTTTAATCAGATCTAGCTGGCAGAAAAGCTGGGGTGGATCAGGTCCAGGACTGATTCCTCTTGTTCAACCAGTTCCATCACTCTCTATACGTCAGAGTTACTCAGGTAATATTTCTAGATACACGCGGTTCGGGGTGGTAGATTCAACACTAGAGCATAGCTGTTATGGCGCCATGGCTTCGTTCAGTAGAGTACATGACGACGGTGTTTTAACTGTAAAACCGCATCCTGGAGGCTTTAGACTTAATAAATTATGGGAGTCTATTGAGATAGGTGTCGGGTCAGCACCACTAGGTGGAGACATCGTGATAAGTGGAGCTAACACTCCAGACATTCATCTACATATCCCTCCTTCATCAATAGGTAATCACGGATTGATAAGTGCAGACTTATCTGGTGTAGAAGACGAACTCACAATCTCTTTTGAGGGATATGAGCTGGATCTAACAGCCATAAGACTAGGATCTAAGAACGGAATTCAAGTACACAATGTGCCCATGAGAGGTAGCGCCGGTATGATCTTTCGGAAACTTGACCAAAGGCACTTCCAAAAATACATGAATGCTTGGAGTGTGGGTCTTTTAATACTTCAATACGGGGGGAATGCCGTTCCTTATATCGCTGATTCTACAGCAGCCGAGAGATATGCTCGAAGGTTCGCTAGTCAATTAAGATATCTTCAACAGGTAAATCCCAACACACCTATAATTGTAATAGGCCCGTCAGATATGGGCGTTACATCTGACTCTACGAATCTCACATACCCTATGCTAGCTCCCATCAGATCAGCATTAAAAAGGCATGTCATGAAGGAGGACTGTTTGTATTGGGATCTATCTGAGGTTATGGGAGGCTCGGGGTCCATGGTAGACTGGTCGAAAAGAGAGCCTCGTCTGTCATCACCTGACTTGATTCATTTTACTCCTAAAGGAGCTAGAAAGGTGGGTGAGTTGTTCGATTGTGTAGTCCGCTCTGAGCATAATAAATGGGCGAATGAAAATAATCAAAAGCCCCTGGATTAATGGATACACTAATGTTCACTAGGCCTGCTTTTTGGGTGTTTCTAATAGTAGTATTAACTGCCCTAAGCGTGCTAAAGAAGAAAACAAGCATGAGGAATCTATTCCTCTTTGGTGCTAGTTTATTCTTCTACTGGCAAACAAGTGCTGCATTCGTGCTATTACTGTTGTTTTCAACTATATCCGATTGGATAATAGGCTTAGTAATGGCGGACTCGAAGAACTGGAAAAGAACAGCTCTACTAGTTCTGAGTATATGCATCAACCTAGGGTTATTAGGGTTTTTCAAGTATGCATACTTCTTTGCTGATGCAAGTGCTGAATTATTCGGAACCACTTGGGAGGCCGTAATTCCTGGGGCTACGTGGATGAATGCAAATATTGGGACTTCGTTTAGAGTCAGTGAGATACTACTACCTGTGGGTATCTCTTTTTACACATTCCAAACCCTCAGCTACACCATTGATGTCTACAAGAAAAAACTTGATCCTGTTAAATCCCTGAGTGACTTCGGATGTTATGTAACATTTTTCCCTCAGCTTGTCGCAGGGCCCATTGTAAGAGCAAAGGAGTTTATCCCTCAGCTACACATCCCATACAATCTCAGTAAAAAAGAGTTTAATCTGGCACTCTGGTATATCCTCACTGGGTTATTAAAGAAAATAGTTCTCGCTGACTATATCGCCACTAACCTTGTCGATAGAGTGTTTATTAACCCCACAAGCTATAGTGGCCTAGAAGTGCTGCTAGGACTATACGGATATAGTTTACAGGTCTTTGCTGACTTCAGTGGTTATAGCGATATAGCCATAGGTGTAGCATTACTCATGGGGTTTCGTTTAGCCGATAATTTTAACTCTCCATATAAAGCCCGGAATGTGGGAGAGTTTTGGCAGAGGTGGCATATCAGCCTTTCGACTTGGTTGAGGGACTACCTATACATTCCAATGGGAGGTAGTCGGAACGCATCGTTTTTTACAGGATTGTTTGCAGTAGGATTAGTTTTCTTTGCAGCCGCTGCATTCAACAGTGTAGGTGTACTATTCTTAGGTGGAGGGATGTTGCTCCTTTTATGGTCAATCGGGACCATGTACACAGGAGTGGGAAATAAAATAGCCACCTATTTCAATCTCTTCGCCACAATGGTTATCGGAGGTTTGTGGCATGGAGCATCATGGAACTTCTTACTATGGGGGGCTCTGAACGGAATAGGCCTTATGACATTTAAGCTATTACGTAAATATATACCGTGGGCAAACAATGATCACTGGTGGTCAAAAGCAATAGGGATATTAATCACTTTCAATTTTATTACGTTTACACGGATATGGTTTAGGGCGGGATCAAGCGTAGGATGGGAAGCCGTGCCCGGCAATCACAATGTGTTGACAGAGTGGCTCACAGCTAATGATTTGATTAACCAAATCCTTTACCACTTTAATGATATAAGCATAGTAGATGTAGCTAACGGTCATATGATTTGCATAGGATTAATGATAGTAGGTTACCTACTCCATTTAAGTCCCGATAAAATGAAAAGCGAAGTGGTAAATAAATTCACTTCATTGCCCATCGTAGCTACGTGGACCATATCTGCATTTGTTGCTCTTATTGTCTGGAAGGTTGGAGCAGTTGCACCGCAGCCGTTTATATACTTCCAGTTCTAAACTACACTTTGGCACTTACAAACTAAACTACTAGTCCTTAATCTGACCCTTGCTTACTCTTGCTCTAGCTCTACACTCTGGTAAGCATCACAAGACTTATTGCTAGAGGCACAAGACTGAAGTGAAATAGAAACTATCGCGAAAGCTATTATTGCGAAAGCTGCGAGGTTTTTGCGATTTATTGAGGCTTTAATCTTCATGGCTGAAAGGTAACGATGATTTATTTACGAATAGTGTTTAGAAGAAATAAGTTTCCTCACTCTTTATGGTTAAAAACAATTCTCTAAGATATTACATTTGCAATATGGATAGTTTGGTGTCGAATAACATAAAAATGATAAGGCTCACGCTTTGGATAATTATAGGACTGAATGCTGTCTTTATATGGACAGAGTTTTACCCACATATCCTAGAAGCCGTCGCCTTAAATATTCTGGAAGGATTAGACTCTATCAGAATGTCATTAACCATAGTTGAGTTCTTAGCTATTGCAACATTATTCGTCGACTTAGTCGTGAGATTCGACAAGCTAGTAGAAAGATGGAAAGTGCTGCACGTTATAGCAGTGGGGCTTTGTGTGAGTGGGTTTCTGTTCAAGGTATTCACGTATTACCTTGACTCAGCTTACCTCACTTAGTCTAAGTCGTATTGATAATCCGACTCGTCTAGTCTCTGGGGCAACAATCGGAATAAGGCAAATTGCCTTTTCACGTATAGGATAAATTCATATTGTGTCCAAGCTTGAAGAAGCTCATCACCTGGGTCACAGAACTCGGCAAAAGCTTTAAACTCATTTGGCTTTAACTGGACTATGTCGTAATCAACATACTTCACAAAAAGTTCTTGAAGTAGCTCCCTGCGGCTGTCGTTATTCTCTAGCTCCGCAACTAACCTCTTAGATCTCTCTTGCCTAGAAAATTGCTCGTAAAGGAAAGTTATAGGACTCTGTAGTGCGTTAACTCCTGACACTCTGAAATCTGTCTCGTTGTAACCCAAATCTTCTATTTCAGCTAGAATTTCACTGAGTGATCTAGTAGCAAAAATTTCTGCGACCCCTACTTCAACTTGTAGCCTTCGCAAATCTATGTGCAACGAAGAACCACGCATGGACCACACAACTTTCCTCTCGATAGAGTAATAGCCAACCGCTCCGAAAACAAGAGTGTCGCCTGGACAAGCTCTGACAAGAAAACTCCCATCACGCTCTACGAAGACTCCCCCACCTGACATCCTATTCACAGCCATAGCAGCTGGCACATATCCCCCACCTAATTCGAATATCCAACCGCTTACAACTAACGAGGAATCACAAGGGCTGCTAGCTTGAGACAAGGACGATGATATAGATAAAACCACTATAAAGAAGACGGATATGGTTTTACTCAATAAATTCATTGCCGCAAGATAAATATAGAATGATGCATCATTGCTGAAACAATGTTAACTTCACATCATGTCTGCAAAGGATACCGCAATACAAGAAGCCCAAAACAGAATCAGAACTAATCGTTCCGAATCACCAGATATAAAAACCTGGGCGGAATCGGTGAACAAAGGGAAGAGAGAGAGTTTGGCCCGCGCTATAACTCTTATAGAGAGTGAGAAAATCACAGACAGACCACAAGCTCAAGAGCTACTAGACGAAATAAATCTACATAACACTATTACAAATAAAAGTGTTCGAATAGGTATAACGGGAATTCCAGGAGTGGGTAAAAGTACTTTTATTGAAAGGCTAGGACTGGACTTAATCAAAGAAGGACATATGGTGGCAGTGCTAGCCGTAGATCCCAGCAGTCAAAGAACAGGCGGGAGTATTCTGGGGGATAAAACCAGAATGGACGAGCTCGCTAATCACGACAACGCATTCGTCAGACCTTCTCCTGCCTCAGATGCGCTGGGAGGTGTAGCAAGAGCGACGATGGAGGCAATCATCTTATGTGAAGCCGCTGGATACGACAGGATTATAGTAGAGACGGTGGGTGTAGGCCAAAGCGAAACTTCTGTTCGTGAAATGGTCGATGTTTTCACATTGTTATTAATCGGAGGGGCTGGTGATGAGGTGCAGGGGATTAAACGGGGGATAGTTGAGATGGCGGATTTAGTGGTTGTAAACAAGGCTGATGGCAATAACGTGTCTACTAGTGAGGATACGGCATCAGCATATAGATCAGCATTACATCTTTTCCCTATGCCTAAAGGCGGGATGCCCGTTACTGTTTTTACAGCTAGCTCTACTGAGGGTAATGGGCACGATGATGTGAGGAGGCACTTTTGTAAATTAACTAAGGAATGGCAGGAGTCGGGGTTTTGGGATGAGCATCGCGAAACCCAACGAATTAACAGAATGAAAGAACACACAAAGCAACTATTACTTGAAGCTCAGATGTCTAACAATAAATCAACTGTGGTTTGGAACGACTTAGAAAGCAAAGTGAAATCAGGTAAACTAACATCCTTTTCAGCTGCGTGGACTTGGGTAAATAGTAACCTTGGAAACAACATCGAAGACCGATGATTTGGTTTTGGATAGCTATAGCGTTGATATCAGGATTCATTATCTCGAGAGTAATTACTAAAAACCGTATCGTCTCTACACATAATTTAGAGTCTGATGAGAATGAGCGGTTAATGCATGTAAGGAATCAGACTATGAGACTTAGTGAGTTGAATAGCTTGAAAAATAGTTTGGACGTTTCAAAAAAGGAAACGGAAGCCCTCTTAAAATCAAAAGATAGACTTGAAATAATTCTGACTCTGCTAGAACAGAAAATAGAGTCAAATCAAACAGCGATTTCTGAGACTCTTTTAACTAGGTTTAGTAAACATCTAAGGCATCTTCTTCACGAAGGAGCTTCGTCTAGAATTCAGTTAAGCGAAAATATTGAGTACTTAGAGGGTGCACTTGCCTTACTAACTGTAATGAATAACCATAAGTGGGGGTTTGAGATAAACACCGACAACATCGCCCCTATTGATATGGGGAGACAGGTCAGCTCTATAACATTGACTCCATGGCTGTTTGAGCAAATGTGGGAAGAGGTGCTGGAGGGAAGCATCGAGAAGCTAGTCGTATTAGATCTATCTACGGACACATATGAACTTAGTGCTGTATTAAAATATTCGACAAAAGAACTCGAATACAGAACAGCACTATTATAGGTTTTTTATCTTTTCTGCTATTTCAGAAACTGCTAACTCCCACTGTTCACCACTATCCATTTTTTTTAAGATAGCACTACCTATATCTCTACTCTCCGGGGTAAACATAACGACAAACGGTATAGACCTGTCATCAGCATATTTTATCTGTTTTTTCAACTTAGCCGGATCTGGATACAGTTCAGTAGTCAAACCTGATTTACGCAAACTTGTTACGAGAATCAATTCTGCATTAACATCGCCTGCATCGGTATGAGTAACTAGAATATCTGTGGTTTTATTAAGGGATTTCGGGAACTTATCGAAGTGTTCTAAAACATCTTCTATCCTATCCGCTCCGAAGCTGATTCCCACACCGCTCATACCCTTCCATCCGAAAATACCTGTCAGATCATCGTACCGACCACCACCACAAATACTCCCTACTGGTGAATCTTTAACTGTGACCTCGAAAATAGCTCCAGTGTAATAATCTAGTCCCCTAGCAAGCATTGCGTCAAATCTGATATCAGGCTCTACAATACCGTCTTGAGAAGCTCTTTCAAGGAGCACGACCATATCATCTAAACCTATCACACCATCTACGTCACCATTAATTAAATCCCTTACATAAGATATGACGTCATTATTAGTGCCCGTGGAATTAGCTTCGAAAAGCTTGCAAACACCCTCTCCCACTTGAGTTTCAAAGCCGCGATTCTTTAATTCCAAAACGACACCTTCTAAACCCACCTTATCATATTTATCTATAGCTACAGTAAAGTCTGTCATTTTATCGGGAGTAACTCCAAGTGACTTTGCTACTGCATTGAGAACACGTCTGTCATTAACATGTATGGTGAAACCCGGAACATTCAAACCCGTTAGAGCCTCGTAGAAGACCTGTACTAAATCTAGCTCACAGAGAGAACTAGTAGAGCCTATGATGTCAGCATCGCATTGAGTGAACTCTTGATATCTCCCTTTCCCCGGTCTGTCACCGCGCCAAACTGGTTGGATTTGGTACCGCCGGAAAGGAAATGTTAAATCATTCCTATTCATCACCACAAAACGAGCGAACGGAACGGTAAGGTCATACCTCAATGCCTTTTTACTTATCGATGGTGTCAGAGCTTTACTATCTTTTGCGTTAAGAGCAGAATCGTCGGCTTTACTTAAATAATCTCCGTTGTTTAATATCTTAAAAATCAGCTTGTCACCTTCCTCACCGTATTTACCGGTTAAGGTCTGTAGGTTTTCGAATGAAGGTGTATTCACGGGCAAGAACCCATGTTTTTCGAAAACATTTCTAATCACAGAAAATACCCAATGTCTGCGGGCCATTGCACGCGGTCCAAAATCTCGGGTTCCTTTAGGAATGGTGGGTTTACTCATCTAAGTTCAAAGTTAATGTTATGTGGTCCATCTACCAATTAATCGTGTCACGACCGAGGTTTAATAAAGCATCATTAACTCTGCTAAAGGGTCGGGAACCGAAAAACCCGCGATAAGAGGACAAAGGACTTGGGTGTGGCGAGGTGAAAACAACGTGTTTATTAATGTTTATGAGGAGTTTATATTTCTCCGCGTCTTTACCCCATAGAATGAAACAAACTCCATGAGGGAGAGCGTTTACCTCTTTTAGCAATTCGCCAACCAGCACTTCCCACCCCCACTGCCGGTGTGACGCCGCAAGACCAGAGGAAACCGTCAGAACTGTATTCAAAAGCAGAACGCCTTGCGAGGCAAGATCAGACAAGTCAGTAGGTCTGGAGGGGAGTTGTAAATCATCGGACCGCTCCTTTAATATATTTCTCAAGGATGGTGGAGTCTTTACACCTCTGGGCACGGAAAAAGCAAGACCGTCCGCCTGGCCTCTTCCGTGGTATGGATCCTGTCCTAATATCACAACAGAAACATCCTCGAGGGGAGTAAGATGTAAAGCTTTGAATATGCATGAAGGATGAGGATGACAGACATGAGATGAGTATGCTTCGACAACTTTATGATTTAATTCACTGTACTCGGTAGTTTTAGAAAAACTTTTAAGAATTTTTTCCCACCCTTTATCAACCTTTTTGTCAGCAAAAAGACCCCCTAGATTGTTGATTTTCAATGAGTCAGGTATAGTGAAATCATCTTCACTAAAAAATTCTTGTGACATGTTGTGAATAATCGTTGGCGTTTAATTTTCTAAAAGACAAAGTAAAAGGTATTTTTGCCTTTTCCCATTCGAAGTGCAGACAACAATTTCTCCAAATATGGACCCGAAAATTAAAGCTAGACTTGAAAGTAAAAGCGGGAAAACTCTATACGGTTATCAAGAAAGTGCTATAAACGAAATTCTGGATATTTTCTCCAATCAAGAGAACAATTACAACCTCTTATTTCAACTACCAACAGGCGGTGGTAAGACTGTTATCTTCTCGGAATTAGCGAAAAAATACATCCTCGCTTCTGGCAAGAAAGTTCTGATACTTACGCATAGAATTGAGCTATTAAGCCAAACCTCTAAAATGCTTGGGGAAATCGGAGTGCCAAACAAAGTGATTAATGCGAAGGTTAAAGACCTGGACGATGGCGAGGAACATTGGTGCTACGTAGCTATGGTTGAAACCTTAAACAACAGGATCAACGAAGAAGCTATGGAGTTTGATGACTTGGGATTAGTTATCGTCGACGAGGCTCACTACAATAGCTTTCGAAAGTTATTTAAGCACTTCAATAATCAAATACTGCTGGGTGTAACAGCTACGCCCCTTAGCTCCAACATTAAACTTCCTCTTAACGACAATTACAACCAGCTAATTGTCGGAGAAAGTATTTCAGATCTTGTAGACCAAAGCTATCTAGCTAGAGCTCACACATATAATTACGATGTGAATCTGAGAGCTCTGAAAGTGGGGATTAATGGTGATTACACCGTTAGCTCATCTGAAAGACTATACGGGAACTATTTAATGCAGGAGAAACTACTCTACGCATACGAAGAGAAAGCAAAGGGAACTAAAACACTGATCTTCAATAATGGCATTAATACTTCAAAACAAGTACAGGCTATGTTTGAAGAAGAGGGATATGAATGTAAGCACTTAGATAACACGCATAGCGAGAAGGAAAGAGGCGAAATACTCAAATGGTTTCACGAAAAACCAGACGCTATTTTATCATCAGTAAGTATTTTGACTACTGGTTTTGATGAGCCTACAGTAGCTACGATAATCCTGAACAGAGCTACGAAATCTCTAACTCTGTATCACCAAATGATAGGGCGTGGATCTAGATTCCTAAAAGCAAAAACTAAGTTCACCGTAATAGATTTAGGTAATAACGCTAGACGATTTGGGCTTTGGGATGCACACATCAATTGGCACGAAATATTCAAGGCACCTCAATCGTTCATCGACGGTTTATACTCAGATGAGGAGATTGAGGATGAGTTTGTATACAAAATGCCAACTGAACTAGCTGACAGATTTGAAGGTGGGCCTACTACAAATTTCGATATGATAGAAGTGTATACGAAAGTAATGAAGCAAGCCGAGCGCCCTAAGAAGGCTGTAGATTTAAGCTTGGCTCAACACAAAGCTATCATTCAATATGCGGCTAAGGATTACTGGGACGCTGTTGAAATAATTGAATTACTAGGGGAAGACATCAACTTCAGAGTTAAGCTATATGCGAAGTGTATGGCTAAAACCACCGACAATTATCGTATCTGGCTTCAGGACGAGTACACTCGTCGATTGAAAACAGAATTACGACACGATTTCAACGATAAGGAATAATTCCTTAGCTTCCGGTATGGAAGTTGACTTTGAAGTATACGTACTAGCTATTATTTCTGGTTTTTTCGTGGGTGGCATTTTAGGATATTTCACAGCACATGGAATTCGCAATAGCTTTATAAAGTCCAGTAAAGACGAGACGCCAGGCGTTTGGCTCGAAAGACATAAAAACCTCAATTCATCCCTAATTCAATTGAGAAGAAGGGCTGAAGTGAAAAATGAGGTCGTAAAAGCAAGGCAGAAAAACCTTCAATTACAAATGAATCCTCATTTCATTTTTAACGCGTTAACAGGAATACACATGCTAATGTTAAGAGAGGATAGCGTGAATTCTCTTCGTGCAATACGCAAGTTTAAAGGCCTGTTGGTTAGAAATTGGGGCAATGCGATAGATAACCCTAAAGCCGTTAGGACGAACACACTCGAGGAGGAGGTCTCTTTTTTAAGCGATTATGTGGAGCTAGAACAAATGCGGTTAAGCACAGAGGTAACGTTCACTATAGAACATTCAGATATCCTCCCTAAGGACTACCCCATCCCCACGTTTCTACTTCAGCCGTTAGTAGAAAATGCCTTGTGGCATGGTGTGTCCGACGAAAAGGAGTCGACTATTAAGATTGTCTTTGAAGCAAGTGAAGCCGAAAACACCCTTAAAATACTAGTAATAGACAACGGAAGAGGATTAGATGAGAATCATGAATCTAACATTACCGGGAGGGCGAATGAAAGGAAGTCATATGGATTAAAGATCCTAAGGGAGAGGCTGAGACTGATATCAAAGGAATCTAGTTTTCAAGTAAACAACCGTGAGGACAAAGATGGCTGTGAAGCTATAATCACGATACCACTAGAGGCAGGCTGTATTTAAATCCGGTAGCCTCGGACTAGGGATATCATATAATGTACCTAGCACACCCACTTCGAAATCGAACACCCCTGCTATGCCAACCATAGCAGCGTTATCAGTACAAAGAGATAATGGAGGGATATGTATGACCCAATTCTCGTCTTTCTGTTTTTCAGTTAGAGCATAACGCAGACCTGAATTAGCACTAACTCCACCTGCAATAGCAATCTCTTTAATTCCAGTTTCATCAACTGCTAGAGTAAGTTTATCCATCAACATTGAGATAATACTGTGCTGTACGGAGGCGCAAAAATCATTGAGATTTTTTCCGTTTTCAGTGCTGAAAAAATCAGGATTTGAAGGCATTGTCTTTTCGAGAAACCTCAATGCTTGAGTCTTTAATCCACTAAAGCTAAAGTCTAGGTATTTAACCTTAGAACCACTGAAAACAAATTGTTTAGAGTCACCCAATAATGAGTAGCGGTCTATTGCCGGACCACCTGGATAATCCAGTCCTATCAGCTTCGCAACCTTGTCGAACGCTTCGCCAGCGGCATCATCCAACGTAGTGCCAAGCAGCACCATTTCGTGGGGGCTATTAACTCTGACGATTTGGGTGTGACCACCAGAAACAGTGAGACATAAAAAAGGAAATTCAGGTGTAGGTCCAGGCTCTAAAAAATGAGCTAGGATGTGAGCTCTCATATGATTTACAGGAATAGCGGGTATCTGCTTCGACCAAGCCCAAGACTTAGCAAAGGATGAGCCCACTAACAAAGACCCACTTAATCCCGGACCATTTGTGTATGCTACTGCATCTATTTCTCCCACGTCAATACCTGCATCTTTTAGAGCGATGGAAATAGTAGGGACGATATTGCTTTGGTGAGCTCTAGAGGCTAATTCAGGCACCACCCCGCCGAATCTATTGTGAATGTCTTGGGTTGAAACTATATTCGACAACACCTTGCCTCCCTGAACGACAGCAACGCTTGTATCATCACAGGATGATTCAATAGCAAGAATTGTATGAGGAGGAATGTTCAAAAGCTAAAATATCTGAATACAAAAGTACAACCCGTCTGTCTGGTTTATCTTGCTCACGTACTAGAATAACACACCTCAACATCAGCGTGAAAAAAATTGCGAAAATATTACTTTGGATCATCTCATCTATTTTCGTCATTGCATTAACCCTGAGTGCTCTAGTTCAAATCAACTGGATTCAGTACAAGCTCGTAATTATTTCAAGTAATTACCTAACTAATAATCTAGGGATTAACGTCAGCGTAGAATCTGTAAACCTCCAACCATTCAAAGGTGACTTCTCGTTTACAGGAGTTAAATGTAACTTTCTTGGAGACACCCTGGATAACGTGCCAGATATCGCGCTGGACACAACTATAGCCATAACATGCAATGAGCTTTCTATTAGCGGGTTAGACCTCATATTACATGGTGGCGAGGCAACCAATGTCGCGATATCAGACCTACACATTAAGGCCAAATCCATACATGAACTGGAAGAACTATTATCGAACGACACAGCCGAGAACCATCTTGCTACAGAACCGTGGGCAATAGACAAGCTCATTATAAACCACTTTAGTTGGGATATTGGAGAGGATTTAAGTGGTGAGACGGCATATCTAGAGCTGCTCGACATTATATCTACTTCTAAGGAACACATAAGCATCGCAAGTATTACCATTAACAATACTCATGCACTTATACCAGAGATGACACACTTAAAGCGCCAGGTTGATATCGCGGTAATAAAAGGCTCCCTGGAAATAACTGAAACTGTACAGACATTAACCCTTGACACCATCAATTCCAATGGCCTCAACATAAGTGGCGAAATCTATTCGTCCATATATGGGGAGATCGAATCTAACGCCATTTTCTCACTATACACAGACACTATAACTACATCACCTGAACTAAGAGTAGGCGTCCTACAAGGAGAATTTAACTACGAAAACGGAACTCTAACCTTTTTAAATGTAGACACAGAAAAAGGTATAGACATTCATAGACTCAGCCTGCTACCAGAGCTTAAGACGTGGGAGCTAGAAGCTAGCACTAACAATACATCGCCACTACTTAACATTATCGCAAGTGGAACGACGGACGAAAGTAGCGGCCTTCTTATAGTTGACAAAATGGGTGAAGTGACATTCAATGCTAGCATCAATGAGGGTGCAGTGAAATTTGATGTAGAGTCTAAATTCTTCACAAATGAATTCGGAGACTTGAGCAATATAAAGGCATTAATGTCAACTGATCTATCCTCTTCATTTGTAGATGTTAACCTTAATTCTAATGAGATAGATATGCAGGGGGTATTCAGCAGCAACCTACAGGAGTGGAGGAATTGGATGGGTAGTGACGCTTCAAACCATAGCAAACTGCTATCTACTGGTAGCTTGACTATAAAAGAAAGTGGCATTCTGTTTGATCACCTACACGAAGACATAGTTCTATCGCCCTCAAACTCAACAACTTGGGAGATTTATACAGACTCACATAAAATCAGCAGTACTACCGATTGGATTGAGAAAGACAAGCTAAGAGCTGAAGATTTGCGCTTGGACATTGAAGGGGGTAGTGTTTGGACAATAGACACATACTGGAAGAATAATGAAGGTATAGAGGGGAATGTAAGGATGGAAGGCGTTTTCGAAGAAGACGACTGGACCTGTAGATTACACGAAGCTACCATACCCATAGGTTCAGATTATATCGCATTAACTAGAGCACCTGCCGAATTTCAGATGCGCAACTCATATATCGTTAGCCAAGGGGTGAATTGGTCAGGTGGTGGGTTTGAAGTGGAATTAATGGGCGCAATAGGCAAAACATCCACTCTCGCACTATCAGTTAAAACCGATGAAATCGACTCCACCCAAACCAAGCGTTGGTTCGACATTCCATTTACCACCAACTCCATCGCCCTAGACGCAACGATAGGTGGATCTATTGAGGACTTCAACATCGACATCTCGGTTACAAGCGAGGATATTCACTACAAAGAGGAAGTCATTCCACTAACGAACATCCATCTGTTGTTCACGAATGAATCATGTACCACATCTATTGAGATAGGGGGATTAGGAGAAGATGGTGATGGCGAGGTGTTAGCTGTAGGAAGTATCGACATCGCGGATATCAGCGATCCCTTTAGGGATATAATAGTAGACTTATCAGCTGGCTTTGAAAATGTCCCCCTTGACTACATTAATCCGTTTTTACAGCCTAACACAGCTGAGATCGGCGGCACATTAACTGGAATATTTACACTCTATGGCGATCCGCGATCACCTATTATAGAAGGTGACGGAAGGTTGAATAACGCCACTGTCAAAGTCCCATATCTAGGCACCAATTACGATGTGGTGGGTAATTTCCATGTTGCACCGGACGCGATAGAGCTAAACGGCTTGGAAGTGGGCGACGGAAAAGGCGGAAAGGGATTTCTGGTGGGGACCGCATTTCACGATGGGTATTCCGAATGGAACGTCGATGTATCTTTAATAATGGATGAGTTGCCTATAGAGGTGATGAACATCCCTCCATCTACCGAGTCCTTCTTCTATGGCTCTGGGTTTGCCACAGGGGATGTAAATGTCTTCGGATATGATGGTGTAATAGTGATTGAAGCGAACCTGACAACTACTGAGGGAACAGAATTCGTTCTTCCAATGGATGTGTCGTCTAAAGCGAATTGGTCTTCATTTATTCACATACATAGCGATGAAGAAGAGATTATTGCCGAGAAAATAGAGGAGAGAAATAAAACCGTAGTCGAGCTGAATTTGAATATAGATGTAACGCCTGTATCTAAGGCTAGGATAATTTTCGATGAAACTCTTGGAGATGAAATTATAGGTAGCTGTTTAGGCCAAATACATATCGGCTTAGATGATTTCGAGAGGCTGGAAATGTTCGGCGCCCTTGAGGTCGTGGAGGGCTCGTATTTATTTACGCTCGGCAACTTCATCAGCAAGAAATTTACGGCAAAACCAGGGGGAATGATAAGTTGGTTCGGGGACCCATATGAAGCTGAGATTAATCTTGAAACCTACTATTCTACAAGAACTTCAATCAGACCTATAGTTCCAGAGGCTCTAGGGAACAGTAAACAAAAGGTAGAATTAATACTTGCGTTGAAGGGCGAGTTAATGAGGCCTGGTATAGCCTTCGACATTCAAGTTCACGAAGCCGATGAAAGAACTAAAGCTGCACTAGCCTCACTTATAGCTAACGAAGAGGAAAGAAACAGGCAGGCAATATCACTCTTAGTCCTCCAGCAGTTCCTGCCTGCCGCTTGGCAGAGTGCGGCTATAGGAAGTACTGGAATTCAGGAAAACAGTACGGAGCTAATTTCAGCACAACTTGGGAGTTGGCTTTCTGGGCTTAGTGATGATGTGAGTATCGGAATCGATTACGACGCAGCTAATGAATATGGGGATGAAGCTGCTTTGGCCATAGCACTATCCACAGAATTATTAAACGACAGATTACACATCGAAGGAGAAGTCGGAACCACAAATCTCTACACCGGCACCATGGACGAGATACAATTACAAGACATCAGACTCAAGTACGACATCACGGATAACGGAAACTTACAATTAACCGGTTACTCTACTCAAAGAGCATCGATTCCTGGGCTAGAAGGAGAAAGTGTACAGGGAGTAGGAATTATCTTCCACAAAGATTTCGATAAAATCCGCGACTTCTTTAAAAGGGAAGATTGATTATTGATGATTGATTATTGATTAAATTGCTACATTCAAACGTCATTAAAATAAATACATATGAATAATTTTTACTTATCAGCAAGCTTATTCAGCTTTTGCATAGTAATCACAACTGCCGCTTCAGCACAGATCACTGTTACTGAAGATGATATGCCAGCTCCTGGGACTACTTACATCCTACAAGAGTCCACACCTGACCCTACGGCTGATTACGATGCTACAGGCGAAGGAATGGTTTGGGATTATAGTGGATTAGATTCGAATGGCGAAATTGAGATCCCCTTCATTGATATTGCTGAGGCTCCTGCTCTAGCACAGTTAACATTCAACAATGAGTGGACTAATGGTGATTATGCGTGTTCTATGTTCGGGTTAGGTGAATTGCCTAACCTCGATGCTTTAGGCGTTGAGTTACCTCTCGAAATAGGTGATCTATACAACTACTTCCAAACCTCAGATGGGAGCTACAACATAGCCGGTTTCTCGATAAATCTACAAGGAGCAGATATCCCTGTCGAATATTCAGACATAGATGAGATACACCCACTTCCATTGAACTACGGTGATGCAATCTCTTCAACTTCAGCATATTCTTTAGATATACCTACTGTCTTTAGCTATAGCACTGAAGGATCTAGAGAAGGGTCAGTAGATGGCTGGGGTACTTTAAAACTACCTAATGGAGCTGAACACGAAGTACTGAGAGTAACTACTACAACCTCTAAATCAGACGTACTCACTCAAGAAGGCGGAGAAGGATTTCCATTTGAATATGAGCTTACTCTATACCAATGGCTAGGTGATGGTGGTGTACCATATCTTGAAGTAAGTGCAGTTTTCGGAACAGCATTTCAAGTTAGATACCAGGGCGAAGCTCCTTCAGGTGAGATTGATGGTATTGCGAATGTTGAGCAATCTTCATTCCAGATATACCCTAACCCTGTTGTTGGCGGAAGTGATTTAACTATCTCAGATATGGACACGAAATGGATGGTAAGAGATGCCTCTGGAAAGATCGTTGCTGAGGGAACTAGCAGAACCATTAGCACTCAAGACTGGACAGCAGGAGCTTACTTTGTGAGCACTACGAGTCTTGAAACAGGACTCACGTCTGTACCTACTATTTGTATCGTTAAGTAAGGTTTAGGCGATAACTAGAAAAGCCAGCTGTGGAAATCCCATAGCTGGCTTTTTTAATACCTAAAAATTTACTGCACCTAAATTATGGACAGGCATAATCTGACCAAGGCGTAGGAGTACAGAAATTTAATTCCGCTGTATCATCGCCTTCCTGCAAATGCTCTATCGTGTCGGTTGTGTAACCGAGGCCATAGACTCCCTGAGTTGTTCTAGAAGCCCACAGGCCTAGCCCACCATTAATGTTAGTGTACTCAGGTCGCTCCAGTATGATGTTCGTTACAGGGGCGTTAATATCGAGATAAATAGCAAGCTCCTCATTAGCGACAATCAATAAGAAATCGAAGGCTCGTGAGATCTGGCTCACCTCATCCCAAAACCCAAGCTCACGTGTTATTCTAACGTTCTTCTCCAATCTAGACCCTAGCTGTGAGAAAAATGAGTGCCCATTAAAAACCTTACTCATAATCTGTCCACCATCATCGTCGTTAGGGTCAACAGAACCTATGGAGATTTCTAATGATTTCGTTTTAGAACTATCTAGAATGGTGTGATAGTCGTCAGCCCAGTAATGTTCAACATAGTGCACGACAAGAGCTGCGTGATAACGGGCGGCTCCGGTAGTAGATGACCACCTGAAAGTATAATTCGGATAAGTGACGTTAGTATTTCCGACACTTGCAAACCCTAATTTAATATTATCAACTCCCATAGGGGGCTGAGTAATGTTACCTACCGTCACGCCTATCATGTTCGTTATCGCCTCCACCTCAGTAGTGTCATCTATTACTAGTTCGAACCTATACTCAGCATTCGGATCAAGCTTGGTTCCGTTGTTATTAGTCGTTCTAGCAAAATAAGCTGTGTGTTCTGGGGCAAAGAAAATTCCGTTTTCGTCCTTAGTTTCAAGAAGCGTGTCGTGCAGCGGGAAAACCCTTGCGTCCATACCTCCTATTACTTCTACAAATTGCGCCTGTATTCTTCCGGGGGCATATTCAGATGAGTCTTGAACCATCGCGGCTACTGTTTGGTCTCCTTCACCTAACCAAGTCCTATTAATACTTACCCATTGTGTATCTACTTGTGCGTCTAAAAGCCCGAATACGATAGGAATAGATTTATACGGCGCCGTAAGATCCACCTCAGTAGAACAGCGGGTAAAGGTGAAAATCGTGACGACAAGGAGGCTTAAAACTCCAACTGAAATACGACTGGTTTTTGCTTGCATTGTGCGAATATACTACTTGATAGACATCAAAAACTCGATAGTATCGATACCATCTGCATAATCGTTAAGAGAGGGGCATTGAGCCATGCCGAAACAGCCCACAGACACCTCACTTGACGAGGCCTCGATAGCGTCTTTAATAGAAGAAGCCCCTGCCCTTGTCGAAACTAGTTGCAGACCGTCAGAATATCCCATAACTTTTTCTACAACCTCTGATTGAGAATCGTATCTCTCTGTGTACAATGAGCCTACAGGACTTACCCAAGCTTTATCTTCTTTCACAAGAAGAAAGCCGTTTTCTAAAAGATCATCACCATTTAAAAGCCAAATAGCTTTGTGGTAATCATAGTTGTTTGCGAACTTATTATGGTTTCCCAACTCACTCCACACTACCCAAGCCGCGAAGCATCTATCCAAGTCGAAATCCCTTGGGATAAATATCTTTGTGGTGCTTCTACACCCAAGCCCAAAATGAGTGAATATATCATCGCCTAACTCAGCAAGCTCCTGGTCAGTCTCCTCTCCATCTAGTATGGCAACGCCTGTTCTTTGAGAACGGAAAATATGAGGGAGGTGACCGAAGTACGACTCGAAATACCTAGTGGAGTTATTACTGCCAGTAGCTATTACTGCATCAACCTGACCTAGTTTCCCTTCAACGAATTCTATACGACCAAGTAATTCTGGTGCTATTCTTTCAAGTTCGTTAACTACTGCTTTTGGGAGTATCGCGTCATCTCTGCTGGCCTTTACCACCACCTTGCAACCAGCCACTAAACCACATAGTATGTCGTGCCAACCCACTAGAGGAAGGTTTCCCGCTAATACTAATCCCAGTTTTTTATCAGAAAACTTAAATTCATCAATATTATAATGCGCGAGCCACTCAGCCACACCTTTCTCACTCAAAGCATTACCGTGAGCCTTGAGTGCCGTGGCTACAGAATCGGCTGTAAACCAGCCGTTGTAGGCTTCTGCGGACTTCAGAAGACCGGTATCATTAGGAGCAGTCTCACTAAACCAAATTCCGAGTTCTTCTAGTATATGTTGTGGATTCTTCAATGTATCTTTGTTGAGTCTAAAATAGAAAGGCAAAAGTATGGCAATCATTATTACCGACGACTGTATCAACTGCGGAGCTTGCGAACCAGAATGTCCTAACACAGCTATCTACGAAGGAGCTGCGAAGTGGAAGTTTTCTGATGGAACAGGGTTTACTGGAAAAGATGTGCATCCTACAGCCGGAGAAATCGATGCCGACAAGGAAAATGAGGCTATCAGCCCAGATCTATACTTCATCTCTCCTGAGAAATGCACCGAGTGCGTAGGCTTTCACGATGAACCACAGTGTGCTGCTGTTTGTCCTGTTGATTGCTGCGTGCCCGATGATGACAACGTTGAAAGTGAGGAAACCCTCCTCGCTAAGAAGGCATTTTTACACCTGTAATATCACGTGGCTTAAAAACGTTTGTGTAACATGAAGATTTTCCACGCCACGATATTTCTACTTTTTACTTTTCACTCTTTAGCCCAAACTCCTCAGATACAATCTCTCAAGAGCGCTAAAACCGACATTGAGAGAGCTGAGTCGAATGAAGAACTGAGGATAGAGATGCGCTCGCTAATAGAAGGGTTTACTAACTTTGAAGAGACCGAAGACTTCATGGACGCATGGCCCTTCGGACTTGCTCAAGCTGGGGAGGGAGAGGAAACCGTTGTCGTTATAACTTGGAATTACGAGACATCAACTAGAGTACAAGTTTACTCTGGATTTGTGATCTTTAAGAATGAAGGAGAGATGGTTTGGACTGAATTAATTCAGGACAGTAGAGAAAGTATAAATGACGAAACAAGGAGTTACAGAAGTGATGACTGGACGGGGTGTATTTACTACGACATGGTCGTCACTCACGCTATGGATTCTCCAGTATACACTCTTCTGGGATGGGATGGAGCTGACGGAAAAGTCACAAGAAAAGTGATTGAGACTCTCATTGTATCTAACGGAACGGTTAGAATAGGTGTTCCGTTTATTGAGAATGAAAAGGGATTGAAAAAGCGTCATGTGCTTGAATACGCTGATATTTTACAAGTCACACTAGGGTTTGATGAAAATGGGGGAAGGATAGTATTCGACCATCTTGCTCCTAATGACCCTACTCTTAAAGACCAAACCCAATTTTATGGCCCCACCCTGCAATACGATGCATACGTATGGGAAGATGGTGTATGGCGAGCACACTACGGTGTAGAGTTAAAAAACGAGCACGAAAAGGGCAGGAAGAAACAATATATCGACCCTAACCCTAACCGCACGAGTCCTAGTCAAAAAAGGAAATAATCCATGCGCATAACTACCCTCGTTTTTCTAATCTCAATATCAGCATCCCAAGCTTTTTCGCAAACACCCTCGGACAGCTCGGACACTAAAACTCGAAAGAGGATTCCAAATCTATCGGAGAAAATAGCTAACCTCACCAGAACAGCACTTGGCGAAGGTGATTTGCGCCTAGAACTTTGGATGCAGTACACGGTAACAGAAAATAGACGAAGTAGATCGGGTAGGATATTTTTCTCGGACAAAGACTCTGCCTTTGCCTGGACAGACGACGTAACTCGTCCTAATTCATTCTTCTTCAAGAAAAGCCCTACTTCGCCTGTCCTTACTATCATCCCTCTCAGCAATAAGGGCAATCAGCTCACTGACCAGGTCATGGAAGCAATGGGTTTCACGAACCACACGACCCCGAGCATAGAATACACCAGCAATAAAGATTCTGAGGAAAC
>Ga0307984_1000244_pt1 | contig 23805 bp, 36 predicted proteins | sample EllFjometageno78_FD_203169 | JGI IMG/M metagenome (GOLD analysis project Ga0307984, IMG submission 203169) | Marine microbial communities from Ellis Fjord, Antarctic Ocean - #78 | ecosystem: Environmental > Aquatic > Marine > Unclassified | place: Southern Ocean | collected 2014-10-09
CCCTTGAGATAGCCGTTGAATGCTTCCTCAGACATAGATGCTTGGATACCTTCAATACATTCTATCGACCCGTTGTTGTAGTGGTTAGGGTTGTTTACTACGTCTTCTTCATCTTGCCTAGCAATTATTTCCTCCAGCGACTCATCTACCCAACGCGCTTCGTACTCTGCTTGTTCTTTACGAGCAACATGCTGCTTCCACCACTCTGTTTCCTTCATGCTCTTATCAAGCTCTTCTTCGGCTGCGTCAAGATAAACCTTCATCTGCTCATCCACTGTAAGTTTCTTTACATCCCAGCAGTCCCCAAATAGGTCTACGTCTTCTTTGTAAGCTGTCTGCGGTGCGGGCTTTGTGCCATCATGTACCCAGCTAAAGTTTAAACGCTTCTGATACTCCTCAAAGGTAGGCTCCCCTGTTTCTCTAACTCTGTCCCAGTCTTGCGGGGTTGCGTTATTAATGCTCATCTTTAAAGTCCTCTCTGTTCTTTGCGGTAATCCAGTTGTCTGGTATGGTCTGTTCACTAAACCATCTAAAGTTGTTGGCTGATGCCCACTCTCCATGTGTACGCCTCGTGCCGTCCTTACGTACCTTGGCGGCTGGCATAGGAGAGTTAGGATTGGCAAACAGAAACACTAACTCAACATCGTCTGGAAGAACCTTTGCTATCCAGATATACTTAGAGTATTCTGCACTGTCCCAGAAGCGACCCTTTGCTTCGAGCAGTATCTTCTTGCCTTCAATTTCTTTAACAAAGTCTGGCTCGTACTTGTGACTAATTGTGTACTCAACCTTGTCAACGTGAAACTCCCATGCATCTAGGATACCGGAGTGAAGCTCGTATTCCCAGTTAGAGTCGTAACCCTTAATCAAGTTCTTCTCAACGGGGCGCTTCACCCTCGGCTTCCTATATCCTTTGCGTACTTTCTTCATGTGACTCCCTTCGTTTAGCGCTGACTCATCTTCCATTCAATGTCTTGAGAGCTTACATCCTCAACCTGCTTGTCAGGAAAAATCTTAATCAACTGTTTGATTTTGTTGGTCAACCACTTCAATGTATAGAAGCTCGTATGGACTGTACCCCTAGCCCAGATGTGGGTTTGTTCTGGGAGCATTTCCCTGAAGTTATCTTTGTTAATCTTAGAAGCCTCCTCAGTATCAAGGAGGCTTTTAAGCCATTCAACCTGCAATGTTTCTGCATGTTTTTTTATACGCTTAGACTTTGTTCGGTTCATAGTATCTCATCTACCTTGGGTTCGACTACTACTTCTGTTAAGTATTTATAGCCTGTGGAATATCTAAAAGTTCTCAGGCCGTTACCGTCATTAGAATCTTTGTGGCATTCATGCTTATACTTACACCACGTACATCCTTTAGCTAATTGCATGTTTCCTTTCTTGCCGTCAGGGGTAGGATTATAACACAGTTTAGGTGGAATGTTAAGTTCTAATTCGTCTTTTAGTGTAATAATTGTATTCTCTATGTTGGGCTTGTCCAAGTCATCTGGAACAAACATACACAGCTCACCGCTTTCTTTGTTGATAACAAGGAAACCACCCTCGTCTGTTCCTTCTGCCTTCTCATAACCAGCAAGCTGTCCAAGGTAACCGAAGGGGTCGTCAGATGCTAACGTGCCTAGCCTAAACTTGTTGAAGGCAAACTTGGAAGCGGACTTAACATCTACTACCTGACCGTTAATCTTACAATCCATGTGGCCTACAACACCTTCGACTGTTACTTGCTTCTGCTCATCGGTGACGTTGTGTCCAGCCATCCTTACAAGCATGAGTACAATCTCTTCTAACACATGACCATAGAGAAACTTAATCTGTGTTGCACCATCTACACTGCCACGCCCTTTAGGGTCACGCTTCTCAAACCACAACTGTCGTGATGGCTTACCTACGTTGGACATTCTAATGTTGAAGTTGGTGTCTCGTTTACGTGGTGTTGCCCAACTAAGGATAGCTTCTTTCATTGCAACCATTGTAAGGTCAAGCGCCTCCTCCGTTATTGGAAGAGGCTCACCACCTGAAAGTTTTTCAAGTAACTCATAGATGTCAGGGACTAAAGTATTAAGCGGCTTCTGGTTCATCTTCTAACTCCTTAAAGGCTTTGATTACATCTGAGGAAAATAGCTTCTGTAAGTTTAATAGATACATTTGACTGGCTCTATTGTCACCACCTGATACTGTTTTAAAACTGTCTAATCGTTTAACAATCTTTCTTAATGTGTTTGTATTGAATACAAGTGTACAGTATTCTTCATCACCAATACATAAGTTGTGAAACCAATAGTCAGATTCTGTTGCATCAATACCCGATGGTTTACCATAGGACTTATACTCAATGGCGATGTTACCTGTCTTCATCCACATCCCACGCTCTGACTTAACTTCTATCTTCTTGTTGGTGAGCATGTCTGCAATCTTATCTTCACGTATCTCGCCGTACTGTAGGTCGAGGTCGAACTTCTTTCTGTCTGCTTTAATGGGTTTCATGCCAGCCATCTCCGATATTGTAGTCACCATCTAGGGGACAATTTAATTTTAAGTTTATACCAGCTTGCACAATTGCTTGAACACCTAGCTCGCCTACTTGCTTTGCATCTGATTCTTTACATTCAATCTGCCATTCATCGTGGACGTTGGCTACAAACTTAGCAGTCAACTTAGATTCTTTGAAGTAATCATCAAGGATAACCAGCGCCTCCTTCATTACGATTGCTCCAGCACTCTGCAATAGTGTGTTGAGTGCAGCATGTTCAGAACGTATAGCTAACTTACGACCGTCTAACCCTTTGAGGAATCCCTTTTTACTTTCTCGTTGTACTCGTTGGACAAGAGATTTAAATGATGGTAGACTATCAAGAAACTGGCTTCGCATTTGTCTGCCTCTTGCCTTACTTTGTCCAGCCACTGTCCCAAGCTTTGCATCTCCAGCTCCGTAGAGGAGGGCATAGATGAAAGTTTTCGCCTGATTTCTTGATTCAAGTCCTGCAAGTTTTTGGTTAGCTGTGTGTATGTCTCCGTTGAGAATTTCATTTGTGTATGCCTCATCGTTCATGTAGTGAGCAAGCATTCTAAGCTCTAAGCCTGAAGCATCAATGCCTACGAGTTTGTTACCAGTCTCTACAGTCCAGCAAGCTCTACACTCTTTACCGTAAGGTGAGTTGGAGCTAGGTATCTGTGCCATGTTAGGATGGCTATGTGTCATGCGGCCCGTCACTGCACCGTTAGGATTAACATAACCTCGAACCCTGCCGTCATCCTCTACTGTCTTGAGCCAACTGTTTACCTGAGCTAAACGCTTCTGAAGCATTAGGTAAGTAGAAATCAGCGCAGCTTCTGGGATACCTTTAACTTTGTTTAGTGTACCCTCATCAACGATTGGCTGACCAGTAGGTGTAAAGTTCTTAGGAACCCAACCGGCTGCAATCAACACATCACCAATCTGTTTACGAGAACCTAAGTTGAACTCAGTATATGTCTTACGGGTTACCGGCTTGTCAGTGTTGAGCATCGCTGTCCACTCTTCGTCTGTAAGCCTGACACCTTTGTCGTGTTGGTCTTTAGCTGTCTTAGCTATCGCACCAGTCTTAGTGTACTGAGGCTTGAGTATCTGTGTCTCAACCTTGGGCTTGACAGTCTCATGTACCTCAGATTCTGTAGCATCTAGCTTCTCTTGGAACATTGCAACCATCAGCATAGCTTTCTTTACATCTAACTTGAAGCCGTTGTCTCGCTGCTTATCTATAATCCAAGCAACGTCATGCTCTAGCTTAACTGCTTGTGGGGTGTAGCCCCTGCTCTCTACTCGAAGCTGCTGATATACCTTTGTGTTTAACTCTACATCACGCTGGCAATACTTGAGCATCTCTGGTCGGTAGTAATCCCATGCATCGTCTTGCTCACCGAAGTCACCCTTAGCAAACTTTAAGCGGTAACCCCAAGACTCTAAGCCGTGACCGCCTTCTCTAGGTGGCTTGAAGAGACGGGATAGTACCAAGGTATCTACAATCTGTTTGTCACTGAGGTCGATACCTGCAATCTTTTTAATGGCTGGTAGGTCATAGCCAATTATGTTGTGACCGATTAGTTTCTTAGCTGCTCTAAGTAATCCGTAACCCTCTTCGAGCTGAGTGTTGTCAAACGTAAACACATCCAATGTGTCTACATCCTGAGCAACAATACAGTGTATCTTAGTGGGGTCAAGGCCGTCTGCTTCTATATCAAATACTAAGTTACTCATAGCTCATCTCCGTCAAAGGCATCATAGTTATCACCGTCATCTACTTCTTTAAGTCTGCCTGTTACTGAGTCGTAGTGTAGGCTACAAGCCAGTCCAACATCACCAGTGTATCTTGACTTCAGTACCCTGACCTTAGTGGTCGAAGCCTCTACCTCGTCATCTGATTGTTGGTTGCGCTCTAATCCTATAACACAATCGCTTAGCTGAGCAATAGATTGTGAACCTCTAAGGTGTGAGAGTCCGGTTTCGATACCGTTCTCATGTCCCTTGTTACCTTCTACCCTACGGAGGTGAGACACAAGTATCAAGCCAGCACCTGTCTCTTCTACAAGAGAGCGGAGTCGATGCATGATACCATCAATAGCTTTGCGCTCATCGCCTTCCAAGGCTTGAAGAACTAGCATGTGAAGGTGGTCAACTACAACCCACTTACAATCTAAACCTACAATCAAGTAGCGCAGCTTGCTGAAGATGTCTTCTAGGTTGTTGACACCAAGGTGAGCATGAATCCAAACCCGACCCTCGTTCTCTCCCATGAAGACCTTGCGGTAATACTGTTCGAGCTTCTCGTCACCTATCTGATTCTTAACACTGTCTAGGTGCAGCTTAGAGTTAGCTTCAACAGCCATGATACCTTCAGCAGTTCGCATCCAGTTCTCTTCAAGAGCCACGATGCCTACGTTATCTTTGGTGTTGTTGATGAGCCAGTGAGAAAGCTCTCTAGTTACAGAAGACTTACCTAGTCCAGTGCCGCCGGTAAGAGTAATCAACTCGCCAGCTCTCAGGCCTTCTAGCTTATGGTTAAGCCCAGCCCAAGGGTATGGAATGGACGGCAGCTTCTCTGAACGTAACCGCTTGTATTCGTCTAGCTGAGTAGACAAGTTCATAATCCCTGAAGGGGTGTAGACCTTAGCATCCCAGAAACAATTAACAAAGGAGGAATGCTTGCGCTCTTTGAGCATATCGTTAGGGTCTTTGAATCCCTCGGGCAGTGTCATCAGCTTAGCTTTGTTGGGGGTGAGGAGCTTAGCAATTGCTTTAGCTCCGTCCTTGCCCACTGCATCGCTATCGAAACAGATGACTACAGTCTCGAATGATTCAAGAAACTCTAGGCTATTCTTAACATCACGAGCACCTCCTTGTGCTCCAGACTTTATACTTACAACAGGCCACTTACTTCCGAGTAGTTCGTATGCCGCCATAGCGTCACACTCTCCCTCTACGATTGTAATAAACTTACCGCCTGATTTAAAGAGCTGCTCTCCGAACAACCCTGTTTCTTTAGAATCACCCTTCCAAGCAAACTGCTTGTTGAGCTTTCTAACTTTCGTTGCTACTTCCTCGCCCTTGTGGAAGTAGGGGTAGTGGTGGCTGGTAACCTGACCGTTGAGAGTAGTAGACTTAACGCCATACTTTTTGGCTGTCTCGATACTAATCTGTCGGTCAGTTAGGGCATTAAAACTAGAGCCACTACCGGCTCCTTGATACGCTGTGAAGTCCGTTACGGTATCTTGCTTAGGGGTTTGCACTTCCGTTGTGCCATAGTTTTTAAAATACTTGTTGCAGCTAAAGCAGTAAGCTGACCCGTCATCGTTCTGACTGACTGGGTCGCTGCCTCCACATGAATCACATGGGAGATGGAATTTAACAAACGGCATTGCGTTACCTCAAGGTTAGGCTGCTACTTGAACTTCCATGTCATCGTCTTCTTCAGTGATAGCTTCATCCGTAAGTCTATCTTCTAGTAGGTTCTTAATGTAATTTGCTCCAGCTTGAAGCACTTGAATCTCATCGTTGGTGTTGTTAATCTTAACCATCGCTGACCGCAGCAGGGCAAAGTAACTCTGCCCCTCGTCATCCAGCTTGCTGATGTCGTAAGCTACATCACCCATTTTATATGTCATCATTAGATTGTTCCCTCCATCTCATCTTCTACATCGAACTCACCGCCATCGACTGAGCCGACAGACACTAAGTCTAATACCTGCATTGCTTGGAAGTCTAAACCCTTAAAGGTCTTGCCCTTCCATACAGATTCCCATTCCTTATATTGAATCTTAACTGCTGAGCCGTTACCGATACGCTCATCAATTGGATTCTTAGTAGAGTCTACAAGCTTAGGCGGCTGACGAATCATACCGTTAGGGCCATTGACTTTACGTTTGATGATGAGAGCTGGGCCTTCGTCCATGTCTTTAACTGTGTGACCTTGTGACCTGAAGGTTTGTGCAGTCTCTTCATCGACTACTAAGTTTACTGTGTACACTGGTTCGTAAGTGGTGTTCGGAGTTGTTACGCTTGCCCAGTATGCTGTTCCTGTTACAATAGCCATATTATCTTTCCTGTCGTTGGTGTAAAAGTGAGGTGGCATTATACCACAAGTTGTATTAGATGTGAAGCTTTATTTAAAATTATTTATAAGGGTGTAGTAATTCTGCAAAGAAACAAACTACAGCAGCGGCACCCACTAGCCAGACTGGACTGCCAATCAACACTAGTCCTATTACTATCGCTGCGGTTGTCAAGCGGCAGCGCTCTCATCAACCCGCTCTTTAACAAACAACCCATCAACCATCTTGCCTTTGCGGTGTCGTATATCTTCATAAGCATGAGCCATACAGTCATGGAGTGATAGGTTGTTTCGATGTGCCAAGTTGCATAGCACTACGATGATGTCTCCGATGTCGTCAATGATTGGCTGGCTGTTCATAATGTTTAGCCGCAACTCCTCAACTTCTTCTAAGAGTTTCTCAAACTGCTGGTGGTCTGTTGAACCGTGGATAAGATTACGGTCATGATGCCAGTGAATAATTCTACTTTCTAATGTATATGCTGTTGTCATTACTTAATCCTCTGGCTGTTTAGATACTCATCTAGTATCTCTTGAAGCGTCTCGTTGCCTTCTATTTTCATCAGTCTTCTCCTTCCAAGATAATATCTACGGCCTTTACAACGAAGGCACAGAACCCTATAACGAACACCAATAGTGCGGCTGTTTCTAAAAGCCCGTTATTCATTGCCAGTCCACCTAAAAGCCCAAGCGCTAGGGTTCCTAGCATTGCTTTACCAACCCACTTTTTAATTTTACTCATTTTTACTCTCCTTTTTCTTTAGATACTCCATTACTTTGTAGGCTATTTCTGATGTTGATACATAAGCAACAGAGTCATCGCTCGTCTTCCTCTCTTATATATTTAAGAAGTTCATCTGCTGTTACATCCCATTTACTACAGGCTTGCATTAAAGTTAACAAGCCTTTCATAAAATCGTTGTGTGCTGCTGCTAAGTTCTGACTCAACCTATGCTGCCCTCTGAAAGTAATCTTGAATAATTGTTTGTCGTTTATTTCTGGTGGCTGCCATGTTCCCTGCTGCTGATTGTCTCTTAGTAATAGAGTGAGTAGACCAATCAGTCAGTGCATTGTAAAAAGCCCAGCGGTTTGCACCAAGTCGTCTTCGATATGTGTTCTGCCAAGTGACCCAGATATATTCTAGTGAGCTATTTACTCTGGGCATCTCGTCAAGAACTTGACCGGGGGTATAGTCCGGGTTGGTGTTGATAATCTTTAAGGCTGATGTGGCGTTGATAGCTTCAGCGGCTGCTGTAAATGCTTGGATGTCAGTCATTGCTTCGTTACTCCACTGGCTCCAAAGCTCTCTCTCGTTTTCAAACAAGTCCAGTGCCTTAGTGATAACCCTACCGCCCAGCTCAATGTTTAAGTGTCGAGTATGCTTAGCTTTAAACACAGCAACCTCACCGGAAACAAACACCTGAAGATTAGTACAAGCTTGTTGTATAGCAGCGGCACTAATCATAAACGGCCATGTCCCATCAAAGCTTGACACTGCTAACAGTCCAAGGGATGCAGTGTCACCGTCTGGTGTGGTAAAGGTATGGGCTGGTAGCTTATACTGTACAAAGGTTCGAGAGCCGTTGTGTGATGTCCTGATAGTCTCTTGAATCCCTGTTGTGTCTAAGTCAGACCTCTCAATGATAGCCCTTGTAACATCAATCATCTCATGAGGTGCAACTGCTTTGTAGTCTAAGCCATGAACACCAAGCTGTGCTCCAGTGTCTTCACGGTAGATTACTTTCTTAGTAGTAATAAGTACACCAGCTGCTTGAGTATGGTACTGGAGGATAGTTTCACCTATCTCGAAGCCTGCCTCGCCGTAGCCACTACGCTTTAGCTCTGTCATATCTGATGTGTTTCTAAACATATTTACAATAGCATTCATATCAATCTTCTCCTAAGCAAGTTGCACATTGACCACTATCGTAGCCATTATTAATAGATTCACCACAGCTGAAACACTCATAGGTGGCCTCACTGTCAGTGTAGAGTTTAGCCTGTTCTATCATGCTACAATCCCCTCGGCTCCGTTAATGTCTTTGATGTTCTTAAAGCTAATGCTTCGAGAGCTACCATGTTGTAGATAGAACGCCCACTTATAACAGTGGAAGATGTTGAAGCAGTCGCCCTTACTGACCTCGAAGCGGTTCTTAATTGTTCTACGTCTTACAATAAAAGACTTACCAAATACTGTACCATTTTTCTTACCGCTAAAGACTGCTGAGTGTGTAGCTTTTGCGACTAAGTTGAATAAAGTTTCCATAGTTTGTGACCTATTGTAGTTAATTGGTTTCCGATTTTACTTGACAGCCGACACCGACCCTGTTACAATAACTTAATGTCTTATAAGTTAGTTCGTAAGAACTTACTAACTTATAAGTCATTAAGTAATTGTTCTTATTTACTTGATTGTATTATACACTTGGTTATAAAGTTCAGTTGCAATATCATCTAGTGTTTCAACCATGTCCTCATCTGGATTAAAGTCTTTGTCTTTAGCTAAGAAGGCTACACTAGTGTTTAAGTCTGCTAATATGTTGAAGAAATCATCTTTATTGGACATATTATTTACCTTTTATTGATTTGTTTAGTGTGTTTTGCTGTATCATAGTAATTATGTAGGGCTTATCGCTATACATACGCCCTACTTTGTGAGCATCTTCTAAACTAAAGCTAAAACTAGGGGTATCAAACTCTCCAAGCCAGTCAACACGCCATAAAACATTGCCTTCTTCAATTATATCTGAGCTTTTCATGTCGTCCTGCCTCATCTAAGTAACCGATTAGTTCTTTAAGTGGTATAAGTTCTAGCAAATCATAGAGCGGCTGGCCTTCGCCGTCCCTCATATCTTTCCATACCTGCTCCATAGCAGCTAACACCGCCTCGTCTTTAGTCATGATGCAATCTCGCTTTAGTCTTATCCATCCAAGCTTCAAAGCTACGGCGGTGTATCTGTTTATACTTACCGCCGCCTAGCTTAATAACTTTTTGTATATAGTGATAGGTCTTTAGCCCCTCCATTGCCTTGTTTAAGTCAGGCTCCATAGTGAAGCACCAGATATGTTCGGCACAAGTCTCTTTAAATTCTTCTTCAGTTGGTAAGTCTTCTTTATTCATGGCGTTACTATCTCCAAGTCTTCAAGCTCCAAGCCTTCACTTGAGTAGCTACAGTCATACCCTTCAGACCTGTATAGTTTTATATAACCCTCTTCGTTTAATTCTTCGTTGCCGTCTTCGTCAAAACGATAGAACAGCATATCATAGACTGCAATTGTATATTCTTTACTCATAGTTATTCTCCAGTCAAATAAGTATAGTGTACTTCGCTTACATGGTTACCATCTTGCCACCGCTTAGACTTGCTAGCTAAGAACTCACACCATGAATCCCAGAGATTCTCACAGCCATAGTCTTCACACAGTTCTATGTAGTTCCATATTTTAATCTCATTAGCTCGGCTGGCCTTGTCTGTCTTAGGGTTCGGGTTAAGTTTAAAGTCTTTAGCATTTAAGTTATACATTCTAATGTTGTGAACATCCATACAGCCAACCAGCCCAGCAATCAACTGACAGCAGAACCCGGCCTTTGGTATACCTAAGCCGTCAACCCTTAGAAAGATTATCATTAAGCTATAAGCTTTCTCGTTGTCAGACTTACTAGAGTTAAGCACTGCCTTGACCTGAGAAAACATCATATGTTTATTGGACATAAGGTACTCATAAGTCTTTATCTTGTTACCCCATAAGAACCTAGACTCTAGCTTGTTAGCTCTTACATCAGCTATCTGGTCACCAACACCAAGCCAATTCTGTTGAATGCTCAGAGCTACCATCAATATAGTGTCTCCAAAGTTATCGGCATTACGCTGTGAATATTCTTGTACTGCTTTGCAATGAGTATTGAACATCGGCATTTCCTCGGTGGTGGTTTACCCTACAACTGAATGTCTTTTAAGTTAGTTCGTAAGAACTCACTAACTTAAAAGTCATTAAGTAGTAGGGTATATATTAATTATTTAAACCATTTAATCTGTTGGGCTAGTTTGGCATCCCATAAATCTAACGCCTCTTTAACTGTTAGGTCATAGTGACCCCAGAATATATCCATCTGGCCTCCCTCATCTCCCCAACTATGTAACATATATTCACCTTCAGGTCTAAAGTTATTCTCTGTTTTAGGTCGATGGCTAATACAGATTCGTAGTATACCACAAGAACTTATAAGCTTAGCATCTAAACGTGACTGTAAAGTCTTTTCTAGTTCATTTGAAGTGTTCATATATCATCATCCTCTCTTTCACTATATTTAAAGAGCAACACTGTTACCGCTGCAACTAGACAGATTGTAAACAAATCAGCTAACATTCTATACCTCCACTTCTATTTCTTGTAAGCTTTCAAGGTCAACATCCTCGGAGGGATAGATATTAACCTCGTTATAATTCTCTAGCAAACTAGATGCTACGTCTCTAGCAATGTCTAAGTCTTCACATATAATTCTATTGCCATCAAATATAATATTAAACATTCTCTGTCGCCTCTTTTTTGTTAACCATCTTACAAGCTAAGTTCCAAGCCATAATAGCACCCATCCAAGCTGCTGCCTTCTCACTACCGGAATAGCTTTCTATTCTATCTTCTAAGTCTTTCATATCTTCTGGGGTCACAAAAGCAGGGACTGATTTAATCATAATTTTATACCTCGTAGCAGTTAGAAACAGTAGACCAGTCTATACTATGCAATACTTCTTCGCAATAGTATAGATGTTTATGCACAACTATTGTACCATCATCCCATTCTATACAAACTTTATCACGAAATGAAACATCAGGAAACATTCTTGCCCATATATAACTATCATCAAAGTCTTGCATAAATCTATACCTCAAAAATTAATAGAATTTAACTGGCCGTCCTTGGCCGATAGAATTACTTGGCAGAAAGAATCTCAAGGATTTTATCCATCTTTGCTTCTAGCGAATCAACACGGCTTGTAAGAGCTTCTTTTTTCGCAGTAGCCGTTGCTATTGCCTTTGCTGTAACCTTCGGAGCCTTCGGAGCAGCTTTAGCTTTCTTGAAAGCCTTTGTCTTCTTTGTTGGTTTCTTGCCGGTAATCATCAGCAGGAACTGTTCTGGGACACATTCCCATTCTCTGAATTCAGAGACATCGCCATGAGTCATAAAGCTATCGGCATCGCTGTAATACTTCTTGATAACGGCATTGAAAACCTTGGTCAATCCATATCTCTCCGTAGGAGAAGCAGCATGGATATTGGCAAAGTGACAAGCAACGCCGTAGGTTTGACGGTCTGTTGCAATGTTGTTGACATCGATGTTTTTGAAGTTTGAAGTCAGCATATTAGTATTCCTTATTAAAAAATGAAGAAGTTCGTAGAACTCTCTTCTTCATTTTTAAATAAGGAATACTTATTAGTAACCCTATAAGCTTTTATAGCTTATAGGGTTACTAAAAATCTGGACAAATTCCTATCGGAATTTCCATGCAGGCGATAGAACTAGAGAGACTTTAAAAGTCTCAGGAGGGAGAAATAGACGAAGTCTAAAAAGCTGGTAAGTCGTTGAAAAGATTGGAAGTCTCTGGAGTAAATCTATAGATTTAAAAACATTTTAACATCTCCCTAGTTTTGTAAACTAGAAAGCTGGGACTGAACCTTAAAGACTTTAAAAGTCTTCTATGCATGTGATGTCTGCATAGCGGGCGTTGAGATTCTATGGAATCTCTGGAGATTTTTAAAGACTCTCTGGAGTCTTTAGGGGGTGGGCAAGCTGCCATGGGGGGGTACTGGGATATATATACAATCACATACATTTTATGGAGATATGCCATGTAAACCAGATAGCGCCGCAGCTTTAAAAGGCTTTAAAGGGAAGGGCAAGGGATGGGAAGTCGGGCGACCTCCAAGGTCTTTAAAGGGAGAGGGTTTATAAACTGCGGGATATGTAAGCATGAACCTAAACCTGTATTACATATGCTATAACCCCGGGGGCTTAATATCTATTATACCCGTAGAATGAGCATCTGTCAAGTTATTTCTTGTTTATTTGCTGATATGTTACTGTATATACTATAAAGAGCTTTATATACTATTATATATGAAAATAAGTTATAAATAACTTGACAAGAGGCTATATTACGGGTATACTATAGTAATAGTAAAGAATTAAAGGGAATAAACATTATCATGGCTGATAAGCAACTAACCACAAGACAGCAAGACTTCTTGAACAACCTCCCCTCTTGTGGGGGTGATGTTAGGCTCGCAGCAGAGCAAGCAGGCTACGCAGAGGGAACACACTACGCTGTAGTCAAAGCCCTGCGTACCGAGATACTTGACGTAGCTACCGGCATCCTAAGCCTGAGCGCACCTAAAGCCGCCATGAAGCTAGTTAGCATCATGGACAGTGCAGAGCCTATACCACAGGCTAACATGCGCTTACAGGCAGCACAGCAAATCCTAGACCGTGTAGGCTTAGGCAAGACAGAACGCTTAGATGTCAATGTGAATACAGTTGGTGGGTTGTTTGTTATCCCCGCCAAGAAGGAGGTGGTAATAGATGGAGACTATACGGAGGTCTAGTAGCACTATACCGTTTGGTTATAAGCTCAGTGAGTCTAATAACGAAATGCTAGAGCCAGTGCAAGAAGAACTAGACATGCTAGAAAAGGTTATCCCCCTCATAAGGGACAGGTCACTAAGCTTACGAGACGGAAGCATTTGGCTTACACATGAAACAGGCAGGGCCATATCACACATGGGCCTTAAAAAAATAGTAAAGAAGAGAGGCCAATAGAATGACAATGAAAGTAATTACACTCATGCTGACCGCTGTTGTACTGATGGGTTGTCAGACGTTTAACGCTGCTGTAGATGGCGGCCAAGACATCGTAAACAAGACCATTGCAGCTACCGGCGAAGCAACTGCCGACATCACCCAAGCAATTGGCGGTGACGTAACCAACACCATTACCTACGGCGCTGATGGTGTTGCAGAAGGTATTCGGCAAGCTACGGGCAATACTACAGAAGCTCAGAAGTAAAGAAGACCATGACTGATTGGGAAGAGAATCCCGACAACTACGTCAAGGATGATGACGGCCAGTTTGTCTTAAAGCTAGATGGTACTCCTCGTAAAAAGGGCGGCAGAGTTAAAGGTTCAAAGGGTAGGGGATACACATACCACTCAGAGACTAAAGCTAAGCTCAGCGCCAAGAAGTCCGTTAAGGACAAAGAGAAGAAGCTTAAAGCAGCACAGAGTAAAATAGATAACTACAAGAAGTCTATAAGCAAAACCAAAAAGACTCTTAGCAAGCTCGAAAACGAGAACGCAACAAAGCTCGTAAGCGCCGATGAGCTGGATGACATTCCAACAGCCCTGCAAGCTGAAGCACAAGAGAATGTTATCTTTAAGGCTAACGAAGGCCCACAGGAAGAGTTCCTAGCGGCTGGAGAGACAGATGTGTTGTACGGTGGTGCAGCGGGGGGTGGTAAGTCATACGCCATGCTTATTGACCCCCTTCGTTTTGCACACCGCTCAGCCCATAGAGCAATCATCTTGCGCCGCTCTATGCCAGAATTAAGAGAACTAATCGACAAGAGTCGGGAGCTATACCCAAAAGCATTTCCCGGCGCTAAGTACAAAGAAGTAGAAAAGATGTGGACGTTCCCGAGTGGAGCTAAGATGGAGTTTGGGTTCTTGGAGCGTGATGCGGATGTTTACCGTTATCAGGGTCAGGCATACAGCTTCATTGGCTTTGATGAGATTACACACTTGCCCACGGAATTTGCTTGGAACTACCTTGGTTCACGACTACGAACCACAGACCCCGAGATTGAGGTCTACATGCGTTGTACAGCGAACCCCGGTGGTTCAGGAGCGCATTGGGTGAAGAAGCGGTACATTGACCCCGCTCCCCCTAATGATAGCTTTAGAGGCGCTGATGGCCTCACTAGAAAGTTTATACCCGCTAGGCTACAGGACAATCCTTACCTAGCCAAAGATGGTCGTTACGAAAAGATGTTAGCCTCCCTGCCCCCAACGCAGCGACAGCAACTTCTGGAAGGTAACTGGGATGTTGCAGAAGGCGCAGCGTTTACAGAGTTTAATCCTTTCGACCATGTGATTACGCCCTTTGAGATTCCTATTGGTTGGGAACGCACCAAGGGAATAGATTACGGTTATGCTTCAGAGAGTGCTTGTGTATGGGGTGCAGTTGACCCCTCTGACGGCACACTGATTATATACCGTGAGTTGTACCGCAAAGGCTTGCTAGGCACTGAGCTTGGAAGCATGTTGACAGAGATGGAGTACGAAGACCCCTTCTCCGTCCCCGGAGTGCTCGATACAGCGTGTTGGAGCAAGACGGGTACGACAGGCCCAACAGTCGGCGAAACCCTTCAGAGAGCCGGACACAAGCTCAGAAGAGCAGATAAGAATAGAATACAAGGCAAGATACAAATCCACGAATACTTGAAGTTGCAACAAAGCGGTAGGCCACGAATACAAATATTTAATACATGCCCTAACCTGATACGTGAGCTTCAAAGTATTCCTCTGGATAAGACTAAGCCCGAAGACGTAGATACACACGCATCTGACCACGCATACGATGCACTACGCTACTTGATAATGGGAAGACCCCGTATCAACGATACAATAAATCAGCTTAGACAGTTTAGAAGAGAATCACACTTCACGCCGTCTGACTCAACATTTGGATACTAAAATGAAGAAAGCTAAATACAACAACGGCGGCTTAGTAGCTCGTAAAGATTTCAAAGGCGTTGGCTCTATTGAAGGCAATCTAGGCGGCAACCAAAACTATCGTAGCGGGAGTGTAACAGCATCTGCTAAATTAGGTGACGCTAGAGTAACCGCAAGTAGGTCAATGGACTCGATGGGCAACTCTTCTAAAAACTATAGCGTAGAGAAACAACTGAAGAATAAGTCTTCTGCTGGAGTAAAGCTAGGAAAGAACCCCAAGGTAACTTACTCCAAGAACTTAGGTAAAGGGTTTACACTTAAAGCTGAAGCCAGTAAAAACTACAGCGGCATGTCAATCTCTAAGCCCCTATAAAGGAACAGTACATGAATGACGAAAACACAGAATACGATACGGTCAACAACCTATACTTCGAGCCTGAAGAAACGGCAGGAGGCATGGAGCTTAGCCTAGAGGAAGATGTACGTAACCGTTTCGTAGGTTTAGTAGAAGACCGTTATGCAGCAGCAGAGCAGGCTAGAGACTTTGACGAGGCTCGCTGGCTCACTGCCTATCATAACTTCCGTGGCATTTACAACAAGAATGTAAAGTTCCGTGAGAGCGAGAAGTCTAAAGTATTCGTTAAAGTTACTAAGACTAAAGTTCTAGCGGCATTCGGTCAGCTAGTAGATGTTATCTTTGGAACTGGTCAGTTTCCTATTGGTGTACGTGAGACTCGGTTGCCCGAAGGTTTAGCAAAGTATACGCACCTCGAAGCAGGCGCAACAGGTATCGAAACTAGCGCACCTGCTTACGAAGAGCCTGAAGCAGCCCCTGAAGAAGCTAGAAGCCCTTATGATGTTGGCTACGCAGGAGACGGTCGAGACGAGCCTCTTAGCGCAGGTAAAACTTTAAGCGCAGGTAAAAGCGTTGTAAGCGCAGCTATTGAAGAAGCAGGCGCAACATTTAAAGACGGAGCCTCTCCAGACCCACAAGTATTAGAACGCTCTCCTGCTAAGGAAGCGGCACGAAACATGCAGACACTTATCCATGACCAGATTGAAGAGTCAGGCGGTTCTAGTGAGTTGCGTAATGCGCTCCTTGAATCTACACTGTTCGGCACTGGCATCGTTAAAGGCCCATTCAACTACAACAAGACTTTGAGCCGCTGGACAAAAGACGAAGACGGTAATCGAGTATATGACCCTATCAATGTTCGTGTACCCCGTATTGAGTTTGTTAGTATCTGGGATTTCTTCCCAGACCCAAGCGCTACTTCTATTGAAGACTGTGAGTTTATTGTCCACCGTCACAGAATGAACAGGTCGCAGTTAAGAGGCTTGTCCAGAATGCCTTTCTTTAACAAAGACGCTATCCGTGAATGCCTCCAAATGGGGCCAAACTATACTGAAAAGGACTATGAACACGAACTGAAAGACGACCATCGTAGCGAAGACTACGGGTCTGGACAGTTTGAAGTCCTTGAATACTGGGGAATGATGGATGCTGAGTACGCTAGAGAAGTTGGAATGTCGTTACCTGATGAGGTGGATGACCTAGATGAAGTACAAGTTAATGCTTGGGTTAGTAATGGTAAGCTTTTACGTGGGGTTGTTAACCCATTTACACCTTACCGACTCCCCTACAATGCCTTTCCTTACGAGCGTAATCCTTATTCTTTCTTTGGTATTGGCGTTGCTGAAAATATGGACGACTCTCAACAAATAATGAACGGTCACGCACGTATGGCTATCGACAACCTTGCACTTGCAGGCTCGTTAGTCTTTGACGTTGATGAGTCAGCGTTGGTTGGCGGTCAGAGCATGGACATTTATCCCGGCAAAGTATTTCGCCGACAGTCTGGTATGCCCGGACAAGCTATCCACGGTGTCAAATTTCCGAACACTTCTCAAGAAAACATGATGATGTTCGACAAGTTCCGACAGTTGGCTGACGAACAAACCGGCATCCCAAGCTACTCTCACGGACAAACAGGCGTACAGAGCATGACTCGAACCGCTTCCGGTATGTCTATGTTGTTGGGCGCAGCGTCGCTTAACATTAAAACAGTTATTAAAAACATTGATGACTTCTTGCTGAAGCCTATCGGTGAAGCATACTTCCAGTGGAACATGCAGTTTTTTGAAGGGAACCTTGAAATTCAAGGAGACTTAGAAATTCAAGCAATGGGAACAAACAGCCTGATGCAGAAGGAAGTACGTAGTCAACGACTTACTATGTTCCTACAAACTGCACAGAATCCTGCGATTGCACCGTTTGTTAAAATCTCTAAGATTGTCAGTGAGCTGGCTTATAGCCTTGACCTTGACCCCGATGAGATTCTTAACGACCCTGAAGAAGCAGCAATCATGGCACAAATAATAGGAGCACAAAATGCTGGACAAGGAGATGGCGGGCCGACTGGGGCCGCTGGTCAACAACCCGGAACTATGGGCGGCCCTGAAGGAGCACCTCAACAACCTACGGAACTTGGAGCTACAGGGACTGGCGGTGGAAACATCGGAACTGGGTCTGTACCGCAGGCAGGGGAAAGCGAGTTCACTGGCTAACCTAATGAATTTAAAAGAACAGGCTATTGAAGCCAGACAACGGATAGAGGAACAACGATGAAGAAAGTACCTAAACTAAAATATGCAGTAGGCTCAGTAGCTCAAGCAGCAGCGGAAGGTGCAGATACATTGTTGTCTGAAGCACGTAAAGATGTAGTAGCTCAGCGTAGTCCTAAGCCGGGCGTTGGTAAAGATGATACAGCATTAGCTGAAACACTTGCCAAAGTAGAAGGGCCGGGGAAAACTGAAGCGGCTCCTGAAGGGGGCCAAGACAACCTGATGGCTACTACTAAGCTTGTAAACTCTTTTAGCTTTCAGGGCGGCAACAAGAAGATGGACAAGCAGTTCATCATGGAGTCTTTAAGCTCCGTTGCTGATACCCCTATTGTAGAAAACAAACAGTCTATTGCTGAGTTTATTACTGACCTCCACCGTGTTCAAGTAGAAGAAGAGTCTAAGCCGTTATTGTCCCCGAAGGACTTTCAAAAGCTTAATAGCTTTGCAGCAGACGCTGGTGACGAAGGCCGCTTAGAAAAGAAAGAAGGCGGCGAAGTATCTGACGAAGATAAGTACATTAGTCTTTATAAGTCTATGGAGCAGTCCATGGACAAAGCTAAAGATGATGCTTCTAAGGAAAGAATATACAAACGATTTGCAGAGGTAGAAAACTCTTTTGACGGTAATGTTATTTCTAACGCTTTGCAGAAGATGGACGCAGAGGAAGAAGGTAGAGTAGGTAAGTTCTTTGGCGGCATAATGAAGGTAGCTAAAGAAGTATTAGGTCAAAGTGGCGGCGGTGAACCTACTGGTATTCTTGGCGCAATAATGAAGGGCGGTGCTGAAGGCACAACTACTGTACCTCAAGGCCAAGACGAGGCGGCAAGCATTAGCGCTCTCGAAGGCCCAGACCCTATTTCTGCTGCTAACAATGCACCGATTGCAAACTTTGCAGAGGGTGGACGAATCTCTGTTTCTGAGTATGTAAAAGCTAGAGACAAGGCACTAAAAGATATAGACAACACTGAAAGTCTCACTGAGAGAGAAGAAATCAGTGCAGCTTTTTCAAAAGTATCTAAAGAGTTTATGGAACAAGAAAGTTTAGGTGACTCAATAGATAGAGAGCGAGCAGAAAAAGCAAAAGCTCTTAAAAAGAAAAACATGGGCGGTTCGCTGCTTGCAGACGACAAGCCTGTAGATACTTACGACAACATCCCCGAAGGCGAGAAAGAAGCAGTAGAAGCTTCACAACTCCCTGACGAAGAGATGGAAGATGAGTACGCTGGATTCGTTCTAGGCGAAGCTCTAAGCACAGAAGACCAAGAATATTTAATGGGCGCTCTTGAAGGTGATGAGCGTCTGGGTGGTATCTTTGACAAGGTCATGGATATTGCTGGAGAATTTGCAGGTGACGGAGCCGTTAAAGGCCCGGGAACCGGCACATCAGATTCGATACCCGCAAGGTTGTCGGATGGTGAATTTGTTTTCACCAGAAAAGCAACTGACCAGCTAGGTACGGAAAAGCTTCAAACTATGATGGACGAAGCTGAACGTGCTTACGATGGCGGTTTAATGAAAAAGTACATGGGTGGAAGCATTCTAGGAGGCATGGATGAAGTAGAAGATAATGATAAAAAAGTCTACGACCAGATGTTAACCTCTAATGCCATGCCAAGTGTACGATAACGATAAGGCCACCTGTTAGCGCAGCCCCTTATCAACAACTAATAATCTAAAGGCCACCTTGTAGTATCAAGCCCTATTCAGCAGTCGCGAGCCGAGTAGCTACCTTGAAAAGACGACAAGCCCCAACGGAGTGTGAAATGACTGATTTACCTGAGACACAAGAAGAAGAAGTAGCCAACCCTTACAACATGCATAAAGATTGGCATGATGTTGAGGAGCACCAGTTTGAAGGTGCTGATGGCGCTTACTTTGAAAAGAAACCTAAGAAGGCTACCCGCAAGTCGGCCCCTTCGGATGAAGAGTCTGTTACAGATTATAAAAAGAGATACGATGACCTAAAGAAACATTACGACTCTAAGATTAGTGAGTTCAAGCAGAAAGAACTAGAACTACAAGCAGAAACTCGAATGACACAGCATGTTGAACAGGCCGTTCGTCACGAGGATAACACTGAAGCAGTTCAAGCCGAGTATGTTGAACCACAAGCAGAGGCACTAGAACCGGCACGGACATCTACACTAGACGAACGTGAAGCCAGTATTGCGCGCAGAGAAGCAGAACAAACTCTTCAAAGTGCTCACCCTGACTTTGCAACTATTCGTCAAAGTGATGAGTTCCACGGTTGGGCCAAAGCGCAGCCAGCAGCAATTCAGGACTGGGTGTATAATAATCCCAATGACGTAACACTAGCGGTCAAAGCCATCGACCTTTATAAAATGGAAACTGGTTCAGGGGTTCAATCTTCTACTGGTAAAACAGGAAGTTCACAAACCTCGACCGCTTCGGCAGCGGATATGGTTTCAACTAGAACACAAACCGTAAACACTAATGAGCCGAAGATTTGGTCACAAAGGGAAATTGCTGCGCTGTCTATGGCCGCATACGATAAATTTGAAAAAGAAATCGATGCAGCCATCATGGAAGGCAGAGTAGTTGCTTAATAACTATTGTCTTTAAATCATAAGGAAACATAATCATGGCTCAATTTTTTGAACCCGGTACAGATACCAACGCTAACTTCGGAAACTCTGTCACAGGACAGACTAACTCTTTCTTCCTTCCAGCCATTTACTCCAAGAAGGTTCTTAACTTCTTCCGTAAGGCTTCGGTTGCTGAAGCGATTACTAATACTGATTATGCCGGTGAGATTTCTGCATTCGGTGATTCCGTAAAAGTAATTAAAGAGCCAGTAATCAGCGTTAGTTCTTATACCCGTGGCGCTGCTACTACTGCCACTAAGCTAACTGACCAAGAAGTTACTTTGGTTGTTGATACTGCTAACGCCTTTAAGTTCATCGTAGACGACATTGAAACTTCCATGTCTCACGTAAACTTTAAAGAAGTCGCTGCTTCATCTGCTGCTTACGCTCTGCGTGATGCATTTGATACCGCAGTAATTGCAGGTATGTTCACAGGCTTGTCTGCTTCTTCTCCTGACCACGTTCTAGGTGCAGATGACGACACTACTATGGCTGCTGGCGTAATTGACGAAGCTTCTAAGTCTATCAACCTGCTTATTACTGACCCTCTGGATGTACTGGCTCGTATGGCTCGTCTTCTTGACGACCAGAACGTACCAGAAGAAGGTCGTTGGGTTGTAGCTTCACCTGACTTCTACGAGCAGTTGTCTCAGTCTAACTCTAAGTTGTTGTCTGTTGACTTCAACGGCGGCCAAGGCTCTATCCGTAACGGTCTGGTAAGCTCTGGTAAGTTGCGTGGCTTTGCTATGTACAAGTCTAACAACATTGGCGCTACTTCTGCTGCTGACGGTAAGCTAATTGCCGGTCACATGTCAGCCGTTTGTACTGCACAGACTATCACCAGCACTGAAGTCATTCGTGACCCAGACAGCTTCGGTGACATCTGTCGTGGTCTGCACGTATTTGGTGTTAAGGTCATTCGACCTGAAGCCCTTGTAGGCGCATTCTACAGCTTATCTGCTGGTAGCTAAGTAACAGTTAGTACACATTAAGTGCGGGGGCCGTAAAAAGCCCCCAATCTTTTAACACATTTAAAGGCTAAAGAACTTATGGCAACAACCTACTTAGAACTTACAAATGAATTGCTTCGGGAGTTGAATGAGATTCCGTTGACAGCATCTGATTTTCCAACGGCTGTTGGTGTTCAAGCCCACGTTAAAGATACTGTAAACAAAGCATACTTCGACATGATTAACCAAGAACCGCAGTGGCCTTTTCTATCGGCTGGAGAAAGCGGCGAAGTTAATCCCATGTACGGTAATGTGTATGTCGAAACAGTTATCGGTCAACGCTATTACGAATTAAAAGCTTCGAGTGATTCCATCATCAACGACTACGGTTCAGTTGACTGGGATAACTTTTATCTGACTACTGTAGGTGTGAGCAACGAAACAGCTCCCTACACAGGTACAAATTTAAGATACGTAACTAACGAACAGTGGAAAACTTTCCGCAGAGTTTCAGAGAACCTAGACCAAGCAGACACTACTACGTATGGCACTCCGAATAGTCTTATTCGCAGCCCAGACGCACGTAAGTTTGGACTCAGTCCCATTCCAGACAAAGTATATCGTGTATGGTTTTACGCATGGGACTTACCCACAAAGTTTACAAACCCTACCGACACAGTTGTTTTTCCAGAGATGTACTCAACAACTCTACTAGCTAGAGCACGTTACTACATCTGGCAGTTTAAAGACAACCCACAAGCAGCCGCATTTGCCCTAGACGACTACAAGAAAGGCATGCGCTCAATGCGTTCAAACCTTATTGAGCCTACGCCCTTCTATATGTCTGACGACAGAGTGAGGTACACCTAGTATGTCGCAGTCCCAACCTTTTGGTTTCTCTTGTAAGGGTGGTTTAAACACCAACCTGAGCGAGATTGAAATGCTCCGACAGCCCGGAATTGCTACACAGTTGAGAAACTTTGAGGTTGACCCCGATGGAGGCTATCGTAGAGTTAGTGGCTTTACAGACTATGGCGGTGACGATGCAGCCCGTCCAAATTCTAGTAATGATATTTTAGGCATTAAGGTATATGCAGACGGCGTTATTGTTTGTAGCGGAACAAACATTTACTTTAGTAATGATGGTGAAACTTGGCTACAGATTAATAAGGCTAGTGTTGCAGGAAGCGGTGACAATCTAACAGCCTTAAACGGGCGTTCAGTTGCTGCAAGAACTGCACAGGGTCAAAGCTCTATAGCCTTGTTTGAAGGCAGTAAATCTATATACGGAGAAATAGTTATCTGTGACGGGGCTAACAAGCCTTTTTACTTTTACATGACCGGAGCAGGAGCACTCAGCACCCGTACATTTTTTGTAGCTGACATTACAGTAAGCAGCACTGACGCTCCTTCTATTGCTACTGTACACAATAACTTCTTAGTAGTTGCAGGTCAAACAAATGCCCCTAACACGGTACGTAATAGTCACCTCTTAGAAGTAGATAATTTTTCAGGCTCTGGCGCTAATGAGGTTGTATTAGCCGACAGGGTTGTAGGACTTAAAAGCTTTCGTGGTGACTGTATTGTTTTCTGCCGCAACAGTATTTATAAGTTTGTTAATATGGAAGACAAGGCAAATGCTGCTATTGTCCCTATTACAAAAAACGTAGGTTGCGTAGACGGGAATAGCATCCAAGAGATTGGCGGTGACCTAGTGTTCCTAAGCCCTGATGGTGTTCGTACACTTGCAGGTACTTCACGCATCGGTGACGTTGAGCTGGCTTCTGTAAGTAGAAATATCCAGCGACTAATTAGTAGCATTGTTGATAACATTAATGTGCTTACAATTTCAAGCGTTGTACTGCGCTCTAAGTCTCAGTATCGCTTGTACTACAATGACCCCTCTGTAGCCGCCTCGTTTTCAAAAGGTATTATTGGTACTTTTACAGGCCAAGGTTTTGAGTGGTCAGAAACACTAGGCATTGAAGCTACCGCAGTAGATAGTGGGTTTCTAGCTAATGGTCTTGAAGCGCTAGTTCACGGCGACACAGACGGATATATTTATAACCACGACAAGGGCATTACCTTTCGTCATGGCGGCGCAGCAGCAAACATTGATGCTCTATACGAAACACCCTATTTAGATTTTGGAGACATGGGAACACGGAAAACTTTGCAGTACGCAAAGATTTCAGTAACCCCCGACAGAGAATCAGGAGGGTTTTCAGACCCAACATTAAAAGTTCAGTACGACTTCCAAGATATTAATGTTCAACAGCCTCCTTTATATCAGCTACC
>Ga0307984_1000246_pt1 | contig 23747 bp, 27 predicted proteins | sample EllFjometageno78_FD_203169 | JGI IMG/M metagenome (GOLD analysis project Ga0307984, IMG submission 203169) | Marine microbial communities from Ellis Fjord, Antarctic Ocean - #78 | ecosystem: Environmental > Aquatic > Marine > Unclassified | place: Southern Ocean | collected 2014-10-09
ACTGAAGCCCTTTAAAGGATGGACAAATAAGTTCATCTATCCGAAATACGACTTCAGTGTTGCAGACAGTTTGCTCACAAACTTCCATACACCGCAATCGACCCTACTGATGCTACAATCTGCATTCACCGGTCACGAGCTTATTATGGAGGCATACAATGAAGCGATCAAAGAAGGTTACCGTTTCTACGCATACGGTGACGCTTTGCTTATTAAGTAACCTGATTGGGGTTATCTTTGCCCCATGAAAAAATTCTTTTTTGGCTTTCTTGCCTCTGCACTATTTGTCGTTTCTGGCCATGGCCAAACCTTAAATATCGGAGATCCTGCGCCCTCTGCATCCTACAAAATGATGAACATCGACGGGTCGCAACTGTCTATAAACGACATCAACGGCGAAAATGGTGCGCTCGTTATTTTCACGTGCAATTCATGCCCATTCGTAGTGGGTCGAGGTGAAACCACGGAGGGTTGGGAAGGTCGATACAATGGAATTACAGCATTGGCTTCCGAAAATGGATTTGGGACGTTGCTCGTGAATTCAAATTCTGCAAGAAGAGATGACAGCGACAGCTTCATGAAAATGAAAAGTCACGCGATGGAAATGGAATATCTGGCGCCATACGTATTGGACGAAGAAAGCAAACTCGCAAATAATTTTTCAGCGCGTACCACACCTCACGCCTTCCTTTTTAATGCAGACTTGGAGCTTGTCTATGTCGGATCTATTGACGACAATGTAGACAGCGCTGAGCAAGTGGAGGAACACTTCTTGAAGGATGCGATCACGCGCTCGGCAGAAGGCAAGCGCATCAAAACAACATCCACGAAAGCAGTGGGTTGCTCTATAAAAAGAGCCAAGAGCTAAAGACGTTTTTTTCTAGAGTGGGATGTTTCCGTGCTTTTTGCGCGGTGTATTTCGAACCTTGTTCTTGAGCATATCGAAGGCCCTAATGAGCTTCTCTCGTGTGTCCGAAGGTGTGATTACTTCATCGACATATCCTCTTGATGCGGCGTTATAAGGGTGGGCAAAGAGCTCCGCATACTCGGCTTCTTTCTCCGCAAGTTTGGCTGCAGGGTCTGTGGCCGAAGAAATCTCCTTTCGGAATATGATCTCCGCCGCACCTTTGGCGCCCATGACCGCAATCTCGGCTGTAGGCCAACTGTAAACCATGTCTGCACCGATATTCCGACTGTTCATCACATCGTAAGCGCCCCCGTATGCCTTTCGCGTAATGACCGTAATTCGAGGAACCGTTGCTTCTGAGAAGGCATAGAGCAATTTCGCGCCGTTTGTAATAATCCCGTTCCATTCTTGATCGGTTCCAGGCAAGAACCCCGGGACATCTTCTAGTACGAGAAGCGGAACATTAAAGGCGTCACATGTTCGAACGAAACGCGCTGCTTTTTTCGACGCGTGGATATCTAAAACGCCCGCCAGAAAAGCAGGTTGATTTGCGACAATTCCGACAGAGCGCCCACCGAGTCGCGCGAACCCGACGACGATGTTTTCGGCGTAAGCTTTTTGGATTTCTAAGAAAGAATCAAAATCAGCTATTTCAAAAATCGCCTCACGAATATCATAAGGTTGTTGTGCGCTCTCGGGGATGAGGGCATCTAATTTCTCGCGCTTTTCGTGTGTTGTATTCTGATAGTTTAAGAACAACGGATCCTCCTCACAATTCTGTGGAAGGAAACTGAGCACCTGCTTTGCCTGCTCGATTGCTGCTGCTTCGTGGGGCGCTGTAAAGTGCGTGACGCCTGATTTCGTTGCATGGGTTTGTGCGCCTCCTAACTCCTCCGAAGTAACCTCTTCGTGGGTCACGGTTTTCACAACGTTGGGTCCCGTCACAAACATATAAGACGATCCCTCGACCATAAATGTAAAATCTGTGAGTGCGGGAGAGTAAACGGCGCCACCAGCACACGGACCGAGAATCAAGGAGAGCTGTGGGACTACCCCACTCGCCCTCACGTTGCGATGAAAAATATCTGCGTAGCCACCCAAACTCACAACCCCCTCCTGAATCCTTGCCCCACCACTGTCGTTCAGCCCCACCACGGGCGCTCCATTCTCTAATGCGAGATCCATGATTTTACAAATTTTCTCTGCATGTGCTTCCGCAAGCGACCCTCCCAATACCGTAAAATCCTGACTGAAAACATAGATCAGTCTTCCATTTACCTTCCCATATCCCGTCACCACTCCGTCCCCTAAAAACTTCTGCTTGTCTAGCCCGAAGTTTGTCGACCGATGTGTTACGAGCATCCCCAGCTCCTCAAAAGTCCCTGGGTCTAGAAGCAAGCTGATGCGCTCGCGCGCGGTGAGCTTGCCCTTGGCGTGTTGGGCTTCGATGCGCTTCTCCCCTCCCCCTACGAGCGCTTCGGCCCGCATACTCTCAAGTCTTTCAGTTGGCGTTTTTTGCGTGTCTTGCATGTCGCTAATTTACTGCATCGTCACGAAGATTGAATGTCACTTTTTATAAATACCTCGAGTTGCGCGTCATTCTCAATATTTAGGGCAACGACGATGACTTTACATCTGTCAAGCACAAAGTCACATGATTAATTCTTAGTCCTGATTATATTAAGTCTCATGCAAAATCAGATCATAAAGTCATACGCTAAGAAACTCCTCCAACGGAGGTACAGCCCAAACACCCAAAAGATATATCTCAGTCTGTTCAAAAAATACCTTCAGTTTTTTGAATCAAGACCCATTCATGAGGTTACAAAATCTGAAATAGAGGATTACATCTACTTTCTCATTCAATCAAAAGATATAAGCCGCAGCACACAGAATCAAATTGTCAATGCGGTTAAATTCTACTACGAACATGTCCTCAAAAGAGAACGCTTAATTTACTGGATCGACAGACCCCGGAAGGCATTTAAACTTCCAACAGTAATCAGTGATAAGGCAATCTTACGCATGCTTGAATCCACTAAAAACATCAAACATCGTTGCATTATCGCTCTACTATATTCTAGCGGCCTCAGGAGGTCTGAACTCCTCAATTTAAAAAAGGGAGATATCGATTATGACAGAATGATGATTACTGTCAGAGGTGGGAAAGGGAATCGCGACCGAGTTTCGCTTCTTTCCGAAACATTTATGAAAACCCTTATCGAATACATCCGAATATATCATCCTAAATACTGGTTTTTTGAGGTCCCTCTAAGAAAAAATACAGTGGGAGCTCCGTACTCAACATCGTCAAACGCGCAGCTCAAAGAGCAGGTATCGCGCAGAAAGTCACTCCGCATACGCTCAGGCATAGTTTTGCGACTCATCTATTAGAACACGGCACAGATGTGAGATATGTACAAGAGTTGTTAGGACACTCCTCTTTAAAGACGACCCAGATCTACACGCAAATCTCTGATGCATCTCTGCACAAAATAACAAGTCCATTGGGCCGCATCATGGGCTCTGACCCCAATAAAGATAAGGAGTCCCACAAAACACTATATTAGCAGCTAAACACCATTGAAGTTTAGCGGGGTGTTGCCAATAATTTGAAAAATGAATAGAGTATTCCAAATAATAATATTTGTTTTTATTCTTATTTCTTGCAAGAAAGAGGATATGAATGATCCTAATACAGACAATGGAAATCAGGAATTCATCACTGCTGTTGACATTTCAAGATATCCTGAAATATCAAGTTCAAATCCAACTTTTTCTGATCTGGAGGAAAATCAAAATGACTTTCTAACAATACTTAAAGATAACGGAGTAAATACGGTTCGATTAAGGCTATGGATAAACCCAAATAATGAGCATTCCGGGTTTGAAGAAGTTAAACAGTTTTCTCAAACACTAAAAAACAACGAATTTAAAATATGGTTAACTCTCCATTATTCTGAGACTTGGGCAGATCCGGGACATCAAGAAACTCCTTCGCAATGGTCAGGACTTAGTTTTAACAATTTAAAAGACAGTATCTATGACTATACCAAAAAAGTAATCACCGAAATTAACCCAAATTACATCCAAATTGGAAATGAAATAAACAATGGAATACTCCATCCTTATGGAGAGATTTCAACCAATTATAAGAATTTTATAAGTCTAATTCAAGAAGGATGTTCTGCTGTAAGAGAAAATTCTGATGATTGTAAAATCATTATACATTTTGCTGGAATTGAAAATTCTGATTTTTTCTTCAGCCAATTAAGTTCAATCAATTATGATATTATTGGATTGTCCTATTATCCCATTTGGCATGGAAAATCGTTGAATGATCTCAAAACTACAATGCAAAGTTTAAGTGAATCATACAATAAGCAAATCATGATTGCTGAAACAGCTTATCCTTTCACACTGGAATGGAATGATTGGACAAACAATATCGTTGGCTCTGATGACCAACTAATTTTACCTGAATATCCTGCGACCGCTGAAGGACAATGCAAATTCATAATGGATTTAAAGGTAATTACACAAGAATTAGAAAAAGGAATAGGTTTTTGTTATTGGGGAGCAGAATTAATTGCTTGGAAAGGAAACCAATCAACAGATGCTTCACCCTGGGAAAATCAAGCACTGTTTAACTTTGACAATGAAGCTCTGCCTGTTTTAAGAGCATTTAAAAATGAATAAAAACTACTGGCAACAATGTATAAACTCCATTTATAAACGAAGTTTATACTTAACGTTATGGGCAATTAATAGATGAAGAGACAGATTATCATAGGACACTTATTTACTCTAATATTGGGTGGGCTTGTGTACATATCATTTCGACAAGATACATTGAAAATGTTCAGTTGGTTTGATAGTATTAACCTATCAGCAGTTATCTCAGAGCTTAGGTTGTTTACACTGCCTTTATCTGACCATTTGCCTAATTGGTTTTTATATTCACTTCCGGATGGTCTTTGGCTATTCTCATATCTTTCCGTTTTATTGGTGGTTTGGGACAATGTAATTTCAAAGCAAAATATTCATTGGCTACTTTTAGTTCCTATGATTGCTATATTATCAGAAATAGGACAGCTTTTCAAATTAGTTCCAGGAACTTTTGACATATTCGATTTAACATTTTACTTAGGGGGAACGGTTCTCCCTATTTTAATATTTTCTAATTCAAAAACAATTAAATCTCAAACAACATGAAAAAGACAATTAAACATTTAGCATCGGTAATGACAGTAGCCGTATTTTTAATCATTGCTTTCGGCAGTGATGATGAAGAGACGGCAGAAACGTCATCATCAGTGGCAACTATTGAAGGAACCAAAAGCTGTCTTATTGGTTATGACTGGGTTTATCCTTCAGGCAACAGTCCCACCGGTGCATGGAAATTTTCTTCAGACGGCACATTCAACTCTAGTACAACTATGTTTGGAGGCATGAGCACATGGGGTAATTGGTCAGTAACAAGTCCTGGTAAAGTCGAAGTTTCTTACACTAGAACCTCTGAACGCATAATACCTGATGATCAAATTTTGACAATGTCCTCGTGTGATGGACTCAAGGTTGGTTCGACAGTTTATTCCAAAGATTAAACAGCCCATAACAGTGTATAAGCGTCATTAAAACGGTCGCTTATACTAAACGTTAGGTTTAATTAATAAAAATACATAAAATGGCAATTAGAAAAAGTAAAGAGAAGTCACTTCAATTTAATGGTACTATTGAAGAGGCAACAAAAAAATGTGGAACCGCGTTGGAAAATGGGGGATTTAAGAAAATTGAAAAGAATGAATCCTTAAATCAAATAAATGCAAAATTTAATAATTTCTTTGTTGTGGGCTCAATAGAAATAGCACTCTCACAATCAGACCACGGTGTTACAATCGCCTTAAAATCTACCGCAAATGCAGATAATATTTTCGCATTGTTTTCTTCGCCTAATGATAAAATCATGAAGTCTTTTGCAGACAATTTTTAAAACACAATCCTAACAAAACCTAAACCGCATTAAAACGCAGTTTAGCCGGAACGTTAGAGAAAATTCATGAAAGTACTTATAACAGGAATATCTGGACTCTTAGGTAAAATAGTTGCTCGAGATATTTATATGGCTGGATATGAAGTAATCGGTATTAGTAGAAATAAAGAAAAACTGAAGTTTGATTTTCCTGTAAACATTGAAGTCCTAGATTTAACTCAAAATCCGCCGAGTGAAAGTCTACTTTCAAATATTGATATTGTGATCCATTGTGCCGCAAATACACAAATGGGATCCTTTCGTAATTCATATCAAGATGACCTTAATACTAAAGCTGTCCAGGAGTTAATAGAGGTTGCAATTAAAGTTAAAGTGCAAAAGTTTATTTTTGTTAGCACTGCCAATACTTGTCTCCCTGGAAATAAATATAACCCTGGAAATGAAACAAATAGCTTAAAACATTCCTCTTCGAACTTGAACTATATAAACACTAAAATAAAAGCTGAACATATTGTACAATCTGCAGTTAAAAAAGGACTGAACGGAATTATTATTAATCCAACTTTTATTATCAACCCGTTAGGAAATGCCAAAAGTTCAAACAGACTGCTTGATTATTGTCTTAAAAAGTCGATTTTATTTTATCCGCCTGGGGGTAAAAATATTGTAGACGCAAGAGATGTGTCAAAAGCTATAATTAATGCAATTGCTAATGGGATTGTTGGAGAGAAATACATTATTTCAAATGAGAACTACACATATAAAGAATTCTTTAAACTTGTTTTAATGGAACAAAAAAGAAGAGCCATTTTAATCCCTATACCGTCTTCATTATTGCTTTTTATGGGTGGATTTGCTACCTTGATAGAATATCTAATTAAAAAGCCACTCAATTTTAATCTAAATTCAGCAAAAATCTTAAATTCAAATCACTATTATGACTACTCCAAAGCCGCACAAGATCTTGATTTTAATCCGAGAAATATTCAAGATACTATAACTACTAAACTGGAGAATACTGAAATATGACTTACAACATCAGGCCTGTCTGCACCCTAAATGACAACAAACTTTTTTATGACCTGCCAAAGTCAATTTATCAAGGAGACTCCAATTGGATTCCGCATCTAAAGCAGGATGTAGAGTATGTTTTTAATGAGAAGAAAAACAAGTATTATACTCATGGAAGTTGTAAAAGGTGGATTCTCGAGGATAAACAAAAACAGGTGATTGGAAGAATAGCTGCTTTTATTAATGAAAAGAAGGCCTACTCGTTTAATCAACCTACTGGAGGCATAGGATTCTTTGAATGTATTAACGATAAATCCGCAAGTAGTATTCTATTTGATACAGTCAAAGAATGGCTGACGGAAAAAGGAATGGAAGCTGCAGATGGGCCAATTAATTTTGGAGAAAACAATAAATACTGGGGATTGATAATTGAGAACTTTTCGTTCCCAACTTATCAAGGTCAAAACTACAACCCTCCATACTATGTTGATCTTTTTGAATCATATGGATTTAAGATATATTATAATCAAATTATTAATTATCGAAATGTCGACGATACTATTCCGGAAAAATTAATAAAAAAAGCCAAAAACATTTTATCTGATAGTAATTATCGAGTCGAAACGATAAAGAAAAATAATTTGAGTAAATATGCTGAGGACTTCAGATCAGTATATAACGAATCATGGGGGACTCACGAAAATTTCAAGAAAATGAACCATGATTTGGCACAATCTCTTTTTAAAAAAATGAAACCTATTATTGACGAAGACCTAATCTGCTTTGTTTACTACAAGAACTTCCCAGTAGCCTTTTGTTTAGGTATTCCGGACATCAACCCAATTATAAAAAAGATTAACGGTAACATGAACCTGATTGGCAAAGTGAAGTTTCTACTTCTAAAGAAATTCATACCATTGAAACGTATAAATGGTATCGCAATGGGGGTGCATCCAGAATATCAGAGAAAAGGAATAGAAGGAGCAATATTTTTGGATCTTGCAGAAAGAGTACAATCCAAAAATAAATATAAAGATGTTGTTGTAACTTGGGTTGGTGATTTTAACCCTAAAATGCAATATATATTTGAGAGTATTGGCTTCTACCCTGTCGCTAAAATGGCCACATATCGACTTTTGTTTGATCCTAAAGCAAAATTTGAAAGAAGCCCCATTATTAAATAACCTTTCTCTAACAACACCTAAACTCCATTAACACGCAGTTTAGCAAAACCGTTATGGGTAAATTAAACAGCCATAGAGGATCATGAAGGCAGACTTCTAAAGTGACTAACAAGATTGAGAGAAAAAAATAAATAGGGTGTCCTCAAAATCTAAAAGAGTAAAACAAATTTAATATGAAAAAAACAATGAGAATTTTCGCATCAATGTTTATTGCTTCAGTAATTCTGACCAGTTGTAATGATTATGGAACAGAGAAGAGCTTTGATGGTGTACAGCTTTGGTATACATCTAGTATTACTGAAAAAGAAGCGGATGCAATGGGTAGTTATTTAATAGAAAGTGAGTTTGCAGATGGCTCGGAAAAAACAGTGCAATTAAATAAATCTGGTAAAACATACGAGTTCAAAATGGTTGTTAAAACAGGAATTGAACAAGACCAGGAATACACGGAGTTAGGTAAGTTACTAGCCACAGAAATTTCAAATTATGTATTTAACGGAGAGCCGGTTGATGTCCATTTTTGTGATGAAAACCTTAAGACTCTCAGAGTATTACCGATGTCTAATCAGATTGATGATGATTATGGAACAGAGAAGAGCTTTGATGGCGTACAGCTTTGGCATACATCTATTATTACTGAAAAAGAAGCGGATGCAATGGGTAACTATTTAATAGAAAGTGGGTTTGCCGATGGCATGGAAAAAACAGTACAATTAAATAAATCTGGTAATACATACGAGTTCAAAATGGTTGTTAAAACAGGAATTGAACAAGACCAGGAATACACGGAGTTAGGTAAGTTACTAGCCACAGAAATTTCAAATTATGTATTTAACGGAGAGCCGGTTGATGTCCATTTTTGTGATGAAAACCTTAAGACTCTCAGAGTATTACCGATGTCTACATACTAACTAACCAGCCATATTATAGTATATGCGATAATTCTCTAACAAATACGGGCCTATATCCATAAAACAAGAGAATGAAATCTTAAAAAAAATAATTCCATATCAGATTAAAGTTAAAATTCACTTACTCTGGAGAGTAGTGTACGATATTTATAAAGGTTATTACTTCAGTATTGCAAAAAGTAAGAATTCCGTAAATCATTTTTCAAATACTTTAAAAATAAAACAGGAATTAAAACCTAATGAGGCTAAAAAGAAAAATCTATTAAAGGCAATAAAAAGTATAGAGTCTCTTGAAATAGGCCCGAATGAAATATTCTCGTTTTGGCAAATTGTAGGGAATCCCACTAAAAAAAATGGATTTGTGAAAAGTCGCTCTTTGATCAATGGTAAAATTGAAGATTCTATAGGAGGAGGCTTATGTCAATTATCTGGACTCATCTACTATATAAGCCTATCCGTCAAGCTTGAAATCCTTGAAAGACACAATCATTCTATCGATATTTACACAGATGAAACTCGATTTACTCCTTTAGGTTCTGATGCTACAGTAGCCTATGGCTATAAAGATTTAAAGATTAGAAATAACCTCATGAGTTCTATAAAGTTTACATTTTCTATGGAGGAAAACCTCCTTACTATTAACTTAATGCACTCTGGTTTAATTGAAAAGAACGCTGTGGAGTTTAAAGAAAAAACCATTGACAAAAACACGATTGAGATTATTACACTTGTTAGTCAACAAGTAACCAATATATCAACATATAAAAGATCTGTGCCTCACACTGTGTAAAATGCATTAAATTACAATTTAGCCAAACGTCGCCAACAAGATGAAAAAACGATTATCTACATACATTTTAGTTCTATTCATTTTTCCGTTTATGTCTTGCAAAAGTCAGGAAAATAAAAAATTTGAAGTAATTGAAACACCAAAATCGTTTAAAGTTCTTGAAGAAATAGAAGGCGATTTAGACAAAGACGGCGTTTCTGAAAAGGTTATCGTTTACGATACAGAAAAGGAAACTGACTTTGGTACGGAAAGACAAATATACATTTACAAGAAAAACAATGACAAATGGGAATTATGGAGAAAATCAATTGGAGCAATATTACCTAGTCAACACGGAGGAATGATGGGAGACCCTTTCGAGGGGATTTCAATCGAAAGAAATTGTATTGTAATTCATCATTTTGGAGGAAGTCGTCAGAAATGGAACTACACTCACAGATTTAGATATCAAAGTGGAGATTTTCAATTAATCGGAGCAACTGTTCATTTTGGCTCACCTTGTGATTATTTCGACACTTTTGACTACAATCTATCAAATGGCAAGATAAATTACGAAACCGAAACCGAAGATTGTGAAAATGGAAATTCGAAAATAGAGAAAGAAGAAATGATTAGAAAATTGGAAACTCTCCCAACAATGAATGGGTTTTACCCTGGAAATACAGAATTGAAATTTCCACAATCTGAAACGACAATATATTATTAAATAAAAACTGCCGCTTACAATGGCTAAAAACCTAGGCGGTTAAAACTTTTCGAAAGTTGTGACTGTTTTTCATTGCAAACACCGAATTTTATATTTGGTGTTTGCAATGAAAAACAGACAAGCAAAATAGTATATTTGGCTTACCAAAGATTTACAACAACTGTAAAGCTTTTAAAACAATTCAATCAGAGACTGATCAATCAATCAATCAATCAATTAAAGATTAGCTTTAACCACGGAATTATAAAAGGTCGGAATATGCCGAATGAGACCAGATAAATTGAAGTAGGTACAAATAAAAATATATAATAATGAACAAGTTACCATTCACTGCATTTGCCTTAATGGGTTTAATGTTTTTAGCTTCCTGTGGAGGAGAAGACAATAAAACTAGCACAGATGATAAAACTAATAAAGAGGAAAATAAAGATAAAGGTGTAACAAATAACGCTCAAGATACCGATGCTGAACTTGAGGATGTTATGGATGTGATGGAGGATGTTGAGGGCGCTATGGAGGGCGCTATGGAGGATGTTATGGATGTGATGGAGGATGTTGAGGGCGCTATGGAGGATGTTATGGATGTGATGGAGGATGTTGTTGTCGCAGATCGATCAAACAATTCTGAGTGTGACGAATACTTAGCTGGATATGAGAAATTTATGGATAATTATATTACTATCCTTAAAAAACAACAAGCAGACCCTTCAGATATGTCTATTATGGAAGAATACATGTCTATAATGACCGAAGGAACAGAGTGGGCTAGCAAAACACCGGATTGCACAGACATGGAGTTTTTAGGAAAATTAATGGAAATTCAAATGAAAATGGCTAATGCTGCTTCAGGAATGTACTAAATGGTAAAAGTCCTTTAGATTCAAATGTGTTGGGGAAACTTGCCGTGAATGCTTTATTGAAAGAACTGAATTAAAAACGACTTACAACATTGTAAAAGAGCAAAAGCGGTTTGAGAGAAATCTCAAATCGCTTTTTGTTTTCATTTAGTATCTTACAGCTAGAAAAAGAAAAAACAATTCTTCTAACACCGCCTAAACCAGATTGAAGCTCAGTTAAGCCAGAACGTTCGCAAACATGAAAAAATGACTAGATCAATATTGACATTTCTGTTTTTAATTTTAAGCCTGACTGATGGTTTTTCGCAGTTATCTGAAACAGAACACGAAAGCGTGGTTGCGTATTTTGTCGACTGTATCAAGAGCGCAGATATTGAAAAACTTGACTCAATCATTTCATACCCATTTATACGACCTTATCCAATTCCTTCAATAAATGACAAACAAGAATTAACAGAACGATACTCAGAATTATTTGATGACAGTTTGACTTCTGTAATTGCAAACTCAATCATAAAAGAAGATTGGAAGGATATGGGATGGCGAGGAATTATGCTTGATCATGGCATTGTTTGGTTGGACTACGATGGCAGGTTGCTGACGACAAACTATTCCTCTGAAAAAGAAATCACACTAAAAGAAAAATGGATTGAGTACGAAAGAAATTTTCTCCACACAGATCTGAAAGACTTTAACAAGCCAATTCATACAATTGAAACCGAAAAGTTCATTGTCAGAGTTGACCTTTTAGAAGATCAAAAGTATCGTTATGCTTCTTGGTCAAAAGATTCTGACATTTCCAACAAACCTGATTTGGTGATTAAAAATGGAGCATGGACTCCCGACGGAAGCGGAGGAAATCACCATTTTACATTTACAAATGGAGTGTATATCTATAAGGTTTTCGTAAATATTATGGGAGGTGACGAAACCCCTCCTTTCAACTTGGAAGTCAGTCAAAATGAGATAGTTATCCTACATCAACCCGCTGATTTGAAAGCATTAAAGTAAAATTATTCCTTGCCTAACTTCGGATTTCGAGGGTTTTTGGAAACTGTTTTTTGCTTATCTTTAATTACTGGGAATTTAAAATAAGAACATGAAAAAACCATACAACGGATTAAGGTGGGCGTTTTTCGTTCCTTTGCAATGGGTGGGATCAATTGTTATATTACTATTTTGTCAATTAATCCCTATCGTTTGGATTGTGAACTGGCTATTTGGTTTAGGGGAAGCAAATCCTCTTAAAACTGAAATTGTTTCTGGTCCAATTGGATTTTTTTATGTATATATTTTATATAGTTTGGCATTGACTGGGTCAACTCTTTGGGCTTGTAGTATTACATCTAAACCCAAATTAGCTTGGAAAATTATTTCGACAGTACACTTGCTTCCTGTTTTAATTTTACTTCTTGTGTTTGAAATAACCGGGAGAAATTTCATCAGTGGAAATATGTGGTTCAACATCGCAAATGGTTCAGCATTGATAACAGGTGTAGCTATATCATTTTGTCTAATTTGGTCAGGATGGACGGACTTCGATGGTGAATCGGTTGATATGAAGAAGGATGATGAGGATTGTGATATACCAGATCATTCGGCGTCACTTGATAGAATTCTTGACAATAATATCAATGAACGAGACGTAATGTTTAGAGAAGCTGCAGAAGTGCTTGTAATTTCACAACAAGGGTCTACGTATTTAATACAACGTAAATTAAAAATAGGCTACAATCGTACAGGTAGAATTATGGACCAACTAGAGGCTGCCGGAATAGTCGGCCCTTTCAATGGAAGTAAAGACAGAAGTGTTTCTGTACCTAACCTTGAGGACCTGGACCAATTATTAGAAAAGGAACAAATATGAAAGCAAGAACATTGAAATCTATAACAAGGCTGTAATTCACTCCTCTTTAATCACAACCAGTAACGATGGCTCTCAAACTGCTTTCGTTTCCATCGATAGTTCTGGAATGGGGAGGGACAGCTGGCCCTAACAACCCTAAATTGCATTACAACGCAGTTTTTCCACACAACCACTCGCAAACATTCTGCAACATGAAAGTCACCACATTCCTCTTAACAATCATTATTTCATCTGGTTTACTCGGCCAGGATCATTATGGTATGGCGAAGGTCGATAGCAATCTTTGGGTAGATCAAACTGAAATAACAAATAGCGAATACCGTCAATTTGTTTCTTATGTCAGAGATTCCATTGCAATATGTCTGTTATACGAGGGAGGACAAAAAGAACTTAAAACGCTTGATTCTTTAACTGGTATTGAGAACATAAAGTGGCCTAAAAATCTAGATTATAATGACAATAAGGTTATTAATCTTCTTGAGAAATCAAAAAATTTCTTTTTTGCTGAAGATGAAATGTATCAACCAGGACGGGCAATAGGCGCAATAGACTACGGCAGATACATGATCTATGAATACAACAATGAGAGGGGGGAAAACATTGAAACAATGATCTACCCAGATACTACCGGTTTCTATACAAAAGATTTTTCTTACGGTAATACGGGAGACAAGTATTTCTGGCACCCCTTTTATGATGATTATCCAGTTGTAAATATTAACTATAGTCAAGCGGTTGCATTTTGTCATTGGAGAACTAAACTTTACAATGCCTGGAACAAAGAGAAAGTGAGTTTTACACTACCAAGCATCGAAAACATGTATACTCTTTCAACAAAATCGTCTCAACTTCATCAAGAGGCCCATCCCAAACCAGTGGCCTTTCCCAGATTTGGTAATGTTTTTCCAATTGTTAAAGACACCCTATTGCCCTTGGAGACAACCTTACCATTATATTGGGGAGGGTTGCTAAATCCGGACCCTACATTTGTTTTGCTTCGCGGTTATGAATCAGAGGCGCATTATAGAAAAAAATTAGCCCGATACATTAAAAAAAATCTTTACAAAAGAAACGCAAACCATAAGAAATCGTTCGGGGATTTGTGGTGGTCTTACCCTTGGTACATTGTAACCAATACGAATCGGTGCAATGGTGTTGAGGATGGCTATGCTCATGAGCATCCTGTAAGTGTACTTCATTGTTTTGGAGTCCCCAGTTCTTTCGAAGATGACAATAATTTAATTCATGGGCTGTCGGGAAATGTCGCTGAAATTCTAATTGATAAAAGTGTGGTTGGTGGCAGTTATTTCCACCCATTAGAGCAATGCGAATACGGTTTAGTCATGGAATGGGATGCTCATGAATCAGCACATTGGTTGGGTTTTAGGTGCGTGATGTCGACCTTGGAAAACCCTTTGAATCCACAACCGAAAAACCAATAATACGATTTTCACCCAAAACGTTGTAAAACATTCGATCCAACACAAATGAAAAATTTGATCATCCCCTTCTTACTTCCTTTTTCCATGCTTTTTAGTTCAATGACTCATCCAATAGAGATCGAAAAAACAGCCAAGAGTGAAAAGGCTTTTACAGATCTAACAAGTGAGGAAAAAAAGGAAGCAATTGCGTGTATGCTGACAAGCAACGATTGCTCTTGGGAGGGCATCTCCCTGTTCGGGAAAGTACAGATTGTTGATGTATTTCCGGACATTAAAGTACAGATCGTAGATGTATTCCCCGACATCAAGGTGGAATGGGTGGATGTATTTGCTGACGACTGTGGCAAGTGGCAAAAAGTGGATGTTTTTCCAGATTTTAAGATCCAGTTTGTAGATGTGTTTCCTGATCTAAAAATCCAGGAAGTAGATGTGTTTCCTGGCATGAATTAGTACGGAAAATTTGTTTTCATTTAGTATCTTTCTCCCTGAAAAGGAGTCGCTCTGAATCCGCTACTGATCATATCGAACCGTATGATATTATTTTAAGATGAAAAAAAACGTTTACCTGTTAATCCTTGCCATTTTCTTATTCGCATCAAAGAATGGAAATGCCCAGATCGATGAAGACAAAATGGGTGCATGGTGCATGTACTTCTTCAATACAACTTTTAAAGAAAGCCCTTGGGGTGTTCAAGGAGATGTACAACTCCGCAATTGGAATATTGGTGGAGACCTTGAACAATTGTTGCTGCGCGGAGGCGTCACGTATCATCCTAAGGAGGCCGACATTAAACTGACTTTTGGGTATGGGAATGTGACTACGGGAGCCTATGGGTCTGATCAGTTAACAAGTGCTGAGAGTAGACTTTATCAAGAGGCTTTGTTCCCAGTTCGCTTTGGCAACCGTTTCTACACGAACCATCGATTCCGCTATGAGCAAAGATTTGTAGAGGGTCAAGATTTGAGAACGCGCTACCGATACAATTTGTTTCTAAATATCGCATTGAACAATCCTGAAATGGACAAGGGAGCATTTTACCTGGCATTTTACAATGAGTTGTTTATCAATGGCCAAAGAAGCATTGGAGATGGAAATCCTGTGGAGGTTTTTGATCGGAATCGATGCTATGCAGCTTTAGGGTACATAATCAAAAAGGGACTTAAAATTCAGTTTGGTGCCATGAACCAAACAACAGATACGTGGAGTAAAAATCAATTGCAATTAAGCATTCATCATAAAATGTAGCATTACAAAACGAAGCTGCATTAAAATGAAGTTGAGGTGCAACGTTGGGGGACACACAACATACGTATCTACTCAAATTACAATTCACATTAATTATACATAAAGTCTCTCAAGGGATGAGAATAAATATGACTAAAAAGCTATATTTACTTGAAATTTATCTTGACAAGATCAAACGTAAAAAGGGTTGCCCATCATGGATATAAATGACAACAACGAGCAGAATGACCGTCGAAAGACATCAGATGAGGTTTCGGATGCAGCATTTAGGGCCAAGACGAATGAGGAGCTGAACGAAGAGACACCTGCCAGACGCAACAGAAAACAAGCGACAGAAGAGCAGCTGAACAATCCGTTGCATGGGGTGAAACTGGCTGAGATTTTAGAACGCCTGGTAGATCGTTATGGTTGGGAGTATTTGGCAGACCGTGTCAATATTCGCTGTTTCATTTACAACCCTACGATGAAGTCTAGTCTCCGGTTTTTAAGAAGAATGCCATGGGCTCGAGAGCATGTTGAAGACCTTTATTTGTTGATGTTGGAAGAAGACTAGATCCAGGGTTTCGCGTAACGCAACAAAACAGCATGAATAGAATAGAATATATAGAGCGAGAGATTTCTGAATTAAGAAGTCAATTGCAAAACCACAAACTTTATGAAAATTTATCTGGCATAGATGATGTGAAAATATTTATGGAGAATCACGTATTTGCCGTGTGGGATTTCATGTCTCTTTTAAAATATCTTCAAATCAATCTGACGAATGTTAAATCAATCTGGACGCCCCCAAAAAACGCATCTTTGTCAAGATTTATAAATGAAATCGTTCACGGAGAAGAAAGTGACCTCAATGAAGACGGAGAGCCTCAAAGTCACTTTGAAATGTATTTGGATGCAATGTCCCAAACAAAAGCGCAGACGCGTGAGATAAATAATTTCATAGAATCAATCGCGTCGGGAAACTCGGTTCATTATTCACTGAATGAAATCAACATTGATCAAAGGGTCGCCGATTTTGTAAAATTTTCATTTTCCATCATTGAAACGAATAAGCCACATCTTGTCGCTTCTGCATTTACATTTGGCCGCGAAGATGTAATTCCAGATATGTTTATTGAGATTCTCAACAAATCGGATGCGGAGAACAAAGCATATCACAAACTGGCATATTATCTTCAACGCCACATTGAATTAGATGGCGACGAGCACGGACCTCTGTCGCTCAAAATGGTTTCCGAACTTTGTGGAAATGACGATCAGAAGTGGGATGAAACACTCACAGTAGCCAAGCAATCATTAGAGAAAAGAATTGCGCTTTGGGATGCCATTGATGATTTAATTGGCGAAAAAAACAAGGCGTTGTGCAACATTAAAAACGTAAGCTTATGAGAAATTACATCATCATCGGAGGGTCTTCAGGAATCGGCAAGGAATTGGTGAACCTACTTGAGGATCAAGGGGGAAATATAACTGCGACCTACAACAGGAATGCGGTTGAGAGCAGAGCGACCGTCAATTATGTGAAGCTTGATGTAACCTCCGACCATTTGGACCTTGACAGCCTGCCAGAGGAAATTCATGGTTTGGCCTACTGTCCAGGCAGTATTAACCTCAAACCATTTCATCGTTTTTCTGAAGAAGACTTTCTTGAGGATCTTAAGCTACAAGTTTTGGGAGCGACGAAAATAATTAAACAACTTTTGCCGAAACTCAAAAAAAGCAAGGATGCTTCTATCCTACTGTTTTCAACGATAGCCGTTCAATCTGGATTTAATTTTCATTCTCAAGTGGCGATATCAAAAGGAGCCATTGAAGGTTTAACAAGATCTTTGGCGGCCGAATTCTCGCCCACAATAAGAGTAAATGCGGTCGCACCGTCACTCACAAATACAAATTTGGCAAATAGGTTTCTGAATACTCCTGAAAAAATAAATCTTCAAGCCGAAAAAAATCCATTGAAAAAAATTGGAGAAGCAAGAGATGTTGCGGAAGCTGCTGCGTTCCTTCTGACACCAAAATCATCCTGGATAACCGGTCAAATAATTCATGTAGACGGTGGATTTTCTAAAATAAAATCATAGTAAGTAAGGAAACCTTGGTGAAATGACAATTCGAGAAATCTTAAATAACAGAGATCACCGGCCTTGGGAAGTCCCCACTGAAAACTGGAAGTATTACCAAGAGTGGAACCATTCAATCTTTCTGCATTGGGAGGTCGACATGGAGGACTTAAAAAAGTTTGTGCCGAAAGAACTGGAAATTGATCTCTTTGAAGGGAAGCCTTGGGTATCCGTTGTTGCATTTACAATGGAGAAGATTCGGCCAAAAAACCTACCTTCATTTGCCCCGGTGTCGAATTTTGACGAAATTAATATTCGGACGTATATAAAATCAAATAAAAAAACGGGCGTTTATTTTTTAAGCATTGAAGGTGGGACGAAATTGTCTTGTAAAATTGCAAAAGGAATTTCTGAACTACCCTATCGTTTTTCAAAAATAAAACGATCTCAAAACAAATTTGAATCTTGTAACTCGGAATTCAATGACCGACTAGATCTCGAATTTAAAGTGGGGGAAGTGGTCACTCAAAAAACGGATCTGGACAAGTGGCTGACTGAAAGATATGCGCTGTTCCAAGATTCCGAAGAGTCAATCAACGAATTTGACATCCACCATTTGGAGTGGCCTATTCAAGAAATTGAGTTGACAAAAATCATGGTCAATTATCCACGATTTGACAAATTGCTTAAAAATAATCCACATAAAATAAGGTATTCGAGCGGAGTAAAAGTGATTGCCTGGGGGATGAATAAAACAAAGCGCCAAGACACAAAATGAATACGAAGTCAAGGATAGATTCAATATTAAAAGCGAATTGTCTTGACTTCGATACGACTGGCTTGCCAAGTTTTAATCTGTCCGAATTGCAACTACAACCAGAGCTGGACTTTGCCTTGCCCACAAACATAAGATTGGGGCATTTGGCAGAAAAGATCGTTTCTGAATTGATCAAACTATCCGCCAACTACAATGTGCTTTATGAAAACATTCAGCTTATTGAAGAGAAGAAAACCATCGGTGAAATTGATTTTATTATTGAAGAAATCACCACAAAAAAAGTGATTCATCTTGAATTGGCGTATAAGTTTTATCTGTTTGACCCAAGCATTTCTTCTGAACCTATCCACAACTGGATTGGACCCAATAGGAATGATTCTTTGCGCGAAAAGTTGGATAAATTAAAACAAAAACAATTGCCTTTGCTTTACGAAAAATGTGCTGAAGCGACATTTAGCGACCTCATCATTGGGGATGTTTCGCAGGCAATATGTTTGTTTGTTTCACTGTATATCCCCTATGAATACAAGGGGGAGTTCAGTCCCATTTATAAAAAGGCCATTCAGGGGTATTATTTAAATCTAAAGACATTTACGGACTTGGAGCATTCCTCAAATGAATATCATTTGCCTACAAAAAAAGAGTGGGGAATGGAGCCCTGTAAAAACGAAATTTGGACTGATTTTGCAGGTGTAGAAAAAGACCTTCACACCATCGTTCACAAACAGCAATCTCCATTGTGTTGGCAGAAACAAAATGATTCATATACCGCATTTTTCATTGTCTGGTGGTAAATTCATTTCTGGAGTAGAATCGAAACTTGCAGCCATTCGAAAGGATGTCTACCTTGAACGTTCGCAAGAATCAAAGAACAATCAAATTAAATGGGATTTAACATTGTGCTTATAGAGCCAGAAATACCTATGAATACTGGCAACATCGGTCGTCTTAGTTTGGCTTCTGGATCGGTGTTACATCTGGTCAAACCATTTGGATTTGAAATAAATGACGCAAGGCTTAAGAGAGCTGGATTGGATTATTGGAAACATCTTGAGGTGCACATTTATGAGGACATCGAGGCGTTTTACGCGACAAATAAGAATGAAAACATGGTCTACCTTTCCAGCTCCGGAGAGAAGGATTATAGTTCTATTGAATACCAAGACAATATGTTTCTGTTGTTTGGCAAAGAGTCTGTGGGTTTGCCGAAAACGATCACTGCTGAAAACGCAGATGTCCTTTATAAGATTCCCATTTACAGCGACCATGTAAGAAGTTTAAACTTAGCCAACGCGGTGAGCATTGTCGTATATGACGGTCTGAGATCTTTAAACAAGTCCTAAACGACTATGAACTTCACGCCTTTTCCAGAAATAACCACGGAACGACTTTTATTGAGAAAACTGAGAGCGACAGATTGTGAGGTCATCCTTTTCTTGCGTACAGACAAGAATGTCACAAAATACATTGAGCGACCTGAACACAGAAAAACCAAGAATATTTCTGAGGCGATCGAATTGATCAAGGAGTTGGAAAGCTATATCGAAAGGAATACCTCAATTGTTTGGGGCATCACGTTGAAAAATGAACCCTCAATCATCGGAACGATTTGTTTGTGGAATTTTACGCAGAACGATAAAATCGCGGAGGTCGGCTATGATTTAGATCCCAGGCATCAAAACAAAGGGCTCATGAGTGAAGCCATGAAAGGAATCGTAGCGTTTGGCTTTCATGAATTAAAACTTGAGAAAATAGAGGCGTTCACACATGCTGGAAATTTGCCTTCAACGCAACTGTTAGGCACACATGGATTCATTCATAATGTGAGTAGAAAGGATCTCGATAACACATCAAATATTATCTTCGAGCTTGGAAATCCACACATCAACCCACAGTAGCTTATGACTCCTGAAAAAAAGAAAATAGAAAAGTCAAGGCTTCATCCTCGAAATAAAAACCGAGACAAGTATGATTTAAGTGCATTGACACTGTGTAACCCTGAATTGAAAAAGTACATCATCCCCAACAGATCTGGGGCCGACTCAATCGATTTCTCAAACCCACTTGCGGTTAAGGTTTTAAATAGAGCCTTGTTACATCACGCTTATGGAATTGAGAATTGGGAATTCCCAGACGAAAATTTATGCCCACCCATCCCTGGAAGAGCCGATTACATTCACCATATCGCTGACATCCTGGCTGAAAATAATTTTGGCAAAATCCCCACTGGGGAGAACGTGATTTGTCTTGACGTAGGTCTGGGGGCCAGTTGCATCTATCCGATTGTGGGGGTTACGGAATACGACTGGACATTTATTGGATCTGACATTGATCCGAACGCGATTGCATCGGCGCAGAACATTATCGATTCTAACGCGTCACTTAAAAACAGGGTTGAGTGTCGGTTGCAAAAAAATTCGAGTGACGTGTTTTACGGCATTGTCAGCAAAGAAGAAAAAATCGAATTGACAATCTGCAACCCTCCTTTTCATGCGTCAATCGAAGAGGCTCAAAAAGGGAGCAGAAGAAAAGTAAAAAATCTCTCGGGGAAAAACGTAAAATCACCCAGGCTTAATTTTTCTGGCATCGCCAGTGAACTTGTATGTGAGGGTGGAGAAAATCAATTTATTCAGAATATGATTAGAGAAAGCCTGGAGTTCTCGAAAACATGTTACTGGTTTTCCACTTTGGTGTCCAAACAATCGAATCTGAAAGGAATCTATAAATTATTAGAAAACAGTGCCGCCACTCAGATTAAAATGGTCCCCATGGGAACTGGCAACAAATCCAGTCGGATTGTGGCCTGGACATTTCTTTCTTTGATCGAACAAAAAGAGTGGCGTAAGACCCGATGGGAATCACCATCTTAGAATTCCTTCAAACAACCGTTACGCTTCTTTAGATGTATTGGGTTTAGGGCCGTCGCTGAGGGTTAAAAAATCTTCGATTAACGTCTCAGAATGGCGGGTCGGAGGTACGGGGAAATCGAACCAATTTTGCAATTCCTTTTCAAACCCAACCCGATTCAAGTAACCATCTAGAGCACGGTTTAATCCCTGAGTGTATTTCGGATGATCTGCCCCAAGAGGGTCGTCGTGTAGCAAGTCGTTTTGAGCAAAGCCTTCAAAAACAGGTCCCGTGATTTGAATGCCGAAATCTTGCGGATTTTGACCAATGGGACTGTGCACCGTCGTTGTAAATTGATGCCAAAACGCAGACTGAATACAGTTCTTCTCAAACAATTGCCTCACCACTTCAAGGGAGTCGATTGTTTCTTGCTCCGTTTCCGAAGGAAATCCATACATGAGGTAGGCATGGACCAAAATTCCCTGCTCCGAAAATTGATGTGTGACTTGGGTCACTTGGGCAATGTCAACGCCCTTTTTCATCTTTTCTAGCAATCTGTCCGAGGCCACTTCTAATCCACCCGTGACCGCAATACAACCTGATTTGGCCATGAGTTGACACAGCTCCCTGTCAAATGTCTTTTCGAAGCGAATGTTCGTCCACCATGTGATTTTTAGATCTCGCTGGAGCAACTCCTCTGACAAAGCCCGTAACATTTTGGGTGGAGCGGCCTCATCGACAAAGTGAAAACCATGAATATTCGTGTCTTGAATGATCTTCTCGATTTTATTGACCAAATCAACTGCTGTTGTGTTTTGATAATTTCCGATATAGTCAAGATTGACATCACAAAACGAACATTGTTTCCAATAGCATCCATGCGAAATCGTCAATTTATTCCATCGCTCATCCGTCCACATGCGGTGCATCGGGTTGACTACATCCAAGAAAGATAAGTACTTTTCAAAAGGCAGTCCAGCGTAGTTTGGCGCGGGTAAATTCTTGTGATGAAAAATGGTGTTGGGGATTTTATCCTTGTAAACCACTTGACTGTTCTCAAGCACAAAGGTTCTTTCCAATTCACTGATCTCCACCTTGCCTTCAATATACTTCACTATTTTGAGCAAAGGTCCCTCGCCATCATCCAAGGAAATAAAATCTACATACTCAAAAATCCTTGGGTCTTCAAGAGATCGCAATTCTGTGTTACAATATCCTCCGCCAAATGCAATTTTTATCTGGGGATAAAACTGTTTTATAAATTGAGAACAACGCAAGGCAGAAAATAAATTCCCCGGAAAGGGAATTGTAAAGCCGACCAAATCTGGAGAGTGCTGTTTAATTCGCGTTTCCAAAATGGCCAACATTTGATCTTCAATCAATGTGGGTTGATAGTTTAAAAAGATCTCTATTTGATTGAAGCTACTGGCTGAAGTGGCGATTTGTTCGGCATATTTTGTAAAGGAAAAAAACTCATCCACATTTGCCTGAATGAAGTCCCCGATTTCTTCAATAAACAACGTGGCAAAATGCTTTGCTTTGTCGATCACTCCAGGTTCCCCAGCTTCCCACTTGATATCCGTATTGACGTTCGACAATCGATGTCCGATGGGTAAAAACCCAGCCTCCAAGATTGTTTCTGCTGTTTGAAGGTCTTGTTTTTGAAGAAAGCCAATCACAACATCTATTCTTGAGATATACAACTCCTTCCTTTCTTGAAGGAGAGGGTAATTGTGATTTTCCAGGTCCAGCGCCTCTTGGAAAATAGACCGCAGAGAGCGACTTGTAAATACGGAGGTGAATAGCTCAATACTTAAATCAAAATGCGAAACAGAAACCTCCTTTTCTTCTAGAAACCCTTTGATGTATGAAGTTGCCGGATACGCAGTGTTCAGCTGAGTAAACGGAGGCGTCACTAAAAGGAGGTTGGCTTGCATGAGGCAAATATAGAGTTCTCTACAAAAGAAATTTATTGAAAATAAATCTTTTACAATACGCAAAGCACAAAGGCGACTATCTTAATAAAAACTGTTGTAAATATCTGACAATGCTACAAAACTTCATGTTCTCACTGATGCTCTCTTCTTTAATCACATCCCCAATCATATTTGACTTCAACATCAAATCAGATATTAGAAAATGGAACAT
>Ga0307984_1000249_pt1 | contig 23559 bp, 31 predicted proteins | sample EllFjometageno78_FD_203169 | JGI IMG/M metagenome (GOLD analysis project Ga0307984, IMG submission 203169) | Marine microbial communities from Ellis Fjord, Antarctic Ocean - #78 | ecosystem: Environmental > Aquatic > Marine > Unclassified | place: Southern Ocean | collected 2014-10-09
TACCTGAAGTATTGGGCTGTCGTGAGTAACCTTGAGCCGTTGTCCGACCACGGCATTGTCATGCTGTAGTGTATGTTACGCACATTGGCCGCGAACTTCTGTACTGCCCGTAGTTCTTCGCAATCACCGAGTAGGTTCTTGGATACATTGGCCACACCTCTGGCAGCGTAGTTCATGCTAGTGATGTCATCCGACGCCTTGCGATCTTTCTTACGTGCAGTCCATACGCTTGCGTTGAAGTCGACCACCATAGCCGCTGATGCGATACTCGGTGCTTGAGCGACGTAGTCACCTACACCACTCCAGTAATCTTTGGCAAAATCTTCGGCGGTCTGCGGGGCATTTAGGGGATTCCCTAAAGCGTGATTCATATCAGTCATTGTAGTCTCCATTGGTTGGGTTGAATTAATAACGTAACACCACAGTAGCACAAGTAGTAGCCTGTGTCAAGTTATGTGGTCCTGTGGTGTATGATGTAGTCCTATGTTGTGTTAGCGTGGCTTCTGGTTGAGGTGCAGCAGGTCTGCTTTGTTGGTCACGCGAGTGTAGTGACCCTTGGGAGTTGGTACTATGCACCAGCTTGCACGTTGACTGGCAGCGACGATGTCACCACACGCTAGACACACGTTGTATCCCAGCATTGCACGGCGCATTGGATATGTCTCACCGCACTCGAAGCACTCGACGTGGTTCTGATCCTCCTCGTATGTGTCGTCGAGTGTGTCAGGTATGCGCATGGATGTTAGGTTGAAGTGTGTCATTAGAATACCACCTCATCCATGCTGCGTTGGTCTGATGCTTTGTCGTACCCATGCTCGATCAGCAGGTTGTGCAATAAGAAGGTGTCGTTGACCCGCAGGATAGTCAGGTCATCTAGTCGACCCTCGTTGCTTTTGATCCACGCCTCGGCGTCGATGGTGTTACGTGCCTCGTGCAGAACTTTGTCTGAGTGTGTCCGTGTCGTGGCGTTCCACGCGAAACCCTGCACTGTGACTGTTTGAGGTGGGTGAGGCATTTGGGAGTTTAGGGAATCCCCTAAGATAGTGTTGGTCATGTTGGTCTCCATTGGTTTGATTAGTCGTGATCAGCAGAAAAGTAACTTCCTACTCCTAACATAATATCACAAGTGTTGTGCTGTGTCAAGGAATGGTGAGAGGTGGTGTATGGTGGTTTGTGACTGTATGTTCCAACACGTGTCGCTGTAAGCCCTTGATATTAAAGGAATGATCCAATGTTCCAATGTTCCAAAAGTATACCATCGAAATATGGATCGGGTTTTCCTCAAAAGACACCACACAGAGAGGCCAATAAAAGTTATATATATATACTATATATCTTGGAACAAATGGAACAACCTGCAATATCAATGACTTAACCCTGTTTTGACCCCCCTCATCCTGGAACATGCGGGAACATCAGTGACTTAGCCGACGTTCTTAATGTCGAATTTTCGGGGTCGAACTTGTAGACTGTGCATTAACATGCACAAACCTGCCCTAACCCGTTTGGAACAAGGTAGGCGCTACGCTATCTAAGGAACTGGTATCGGGCGTTTAGGGAATACCCTAAAACAAAAAAAGACCCGCCGAAGCGGGCCTAGTAGAGCAGTTTGAGGCATTGTGGTGCAATGCAGTGCCAGTATATACCAAGGCGTTACACTACGCAAGCGCAAGCGCATGGCGCTACGCTATCTAAGGAACTGGTATCCAGCATCCAGCCAGATGGCGGACACAAAAAAAGGGCCAGACCCGAAGGCCTGACCCGATTGATTTACTTGAGGTTAAACTTGTTACCCATGGCATTTAACAGTGCCATCAATTCCACCACGTCGAATGGCATATCTTCATACTTTTGAACCTTGCCAAGGTACGCTTGGAAGTCTGCGCTTGCCTTGTCCAAACCTGTTTTCGGTTGGGTAGGCGACTTGCCGTCGGGGTTGCGCAATAGGCCGTTCTTGATATCCTTGATCGTGCTACCTATCTTGCCTTGCACCTTGGCCTTATCTTTCTTGCCAGCATCCTCGAGCGACGCGGTAGGCGCTTTCAAGATACGCTTTTCCTCAGTGCTGAATCCCGCGACTACCGCTTCACGCAAACCATCGTACCATTCTTGGCTCGGGCATGTGGACTCTTTTGAGCGCGGCGAAACAAGGTGTGATGCGGGAATCTTTTCGGCGCGGTACACGTCCAGCATTTTGACCGCGCTTTTCTCTGCCGCCGTGATGGCCTTAACGTGTGACGTGGTGGCGTTGGCTAGTGTTGTTGGGAAGTTTAAGTTTGTCATGGTATGTCCTTTCAAGACATTCGGCTCGGCATTGTTGCCTCCGATGTAACCCTTATGGCATGCTATAACGTGTTTGGATATAGATAAAACCGCACAAAACAACACGGCATGGCAACGCTTGGCATTTCCTGATAGTTTAGGGAATCCCCTAAATGGCCGATAGCGCGACCATACCCTACCCCCACCCCCCGCGTGTGACAGTGGGACTCCGTACTAGCTATGTAATACTAATACACCCGAATAAATCTGTATTTTCTCAAACCGAACACAATCCACCACGGGAGTACACAAAACACCAATTCTCGATACCCCCCACCCTGTTTTTGCAACCCCTTGCTAAAAATTTTTTGTACCCCTATTATTACGTTACCGGTTAACAACCTGCGAATAGAGATGACATTGAACGTAACGCCAGAGCTGGGTGTACCTTTAGAGGATGAAGCGAAGCATATTTCGCTACCAGAACGCACTGCTGCGTTAGCCAAAACTGTATCTCTGCTCGAGGATCACGGGCTGGACACGACTCCAGATACGGATGACCAAGATGTAGTTCTTGCACTGGCCACCTCATTTGCCCAAGACCCTGACAAAACATCACGTAAAGTAACGACCAAGCGTGCAGCCAAGCTGACTCCCGCATCTATTAAGATGGCAGGTGCTATCATCGAAGAATTTAACCATTCTGTGGTGGAATCGTCGAAGCAACTGCGCAATCTGGTCACGAACAAGCTCATAATGGAGTCGGAGAATCCCGACCCTCGTGTGCGGATGCGTGCTCTGGAGCTGCTAGGTAAGATTTCAGACGTTGGGTTGTTCACAGAGAAGTCTGAGGTGACGATTACACACCAAACGACGGACGATATCAAAGAGAAGCTACGTGGTAAGCTCGCAAAGCTGGTGAACCCGCCGGAAGAGATACCGGACGCTGTGATCGTTATGGACGAATCTGAAGACGACCTGAACGAAGAGTTTGGGTTCGATGATGACTGAGCTAACGGACTTCACAGAAGCTGATATTGAGGTAATGCTCGATAATCTGGACGCGTTCAGCGCTGAGGAAGTGCTCGAGATCGACAAGATGGTCGACGAGCTACAGACGAGAGACACCAATAAACGTGCGTATGCCGACCTAATTGAGTTCTGCAAACTGATGATGCCAGACTTCATTGTGGGCAGACACCACCGTATCCTCGCTAACATGCTCATGGGCATCGAGCGTGGGGATAAAGACCGTGTATGTGTTAACATCCCACCACGTCATGGTAAGTCACAGCTTGTGTCTATCTTCTACCCTGCTTGGTTCTTGGGCCGTAACCCCGACAAGAAGGTTATGATGGTCTCCCACACGACCGATCTCGCTGTAGATTTTGGCCGTAAAGTACGTAACCTCATCGCTACAGACACGTACAAGTCGATATTCCCCACTGTAAGTCTCGCGCAGGACTCTAAGTCTGCGGGTCGGTGGAACACCAACGTCGGAGGAGAATACTATGCGTGCGGTATTGGCTCTGCACTTGCGGGTCGTGGTGCTGACCTATTGCTTGTGGATGACCCACACTCTGAGCAGGATGTCATCAACGGCAACTTTGGAGTCTTTGAGAAGGCATATGAGTGGTTCACCTTCGGTGCTCGTACCCGTCTGATGCCCGGGGGTCGTGTCGCTATTATCCAGACACGTTGGCATCTCGACGACCTCACAGGCCGTGTAACACGGGATATGTCCAAGAACGAACGGGCTGACCAGTACGAAGTGGTAGAGTTTCCCGCTATCCTAGAAGTTAAGGATAAAAAGACCAAGAAAATGGTCGAAAAGCCACTCTGGCCTGAGTTTTTCGATCTGGAAGCGCTGCTGCGCACCAAGGCATCAATGCCCGTGTTCCAATGGAACTCGCAGTACCAGCAGAATCCTACCACAGAAGAAGCCGCTATGGTCAAGCGGGAGTGGTGGAACATATGGACCTCCGAAGAACCCCCCTCCTGCGAGTATGTTATCATGTCGTTGGATGCCGCAGCCGAGAAGCACAACCGTGCAGACTATACAGCCCTTACCACGTGGGGTGTTTTCTTGAACGAGGAAGACAACGCTTACAATATTATATTGTTAAATAGCATCAAACAGCGTATGGAGTTTCCAGAACTAAAGCAGCTTGCGATGGAAGAGTATCGAGACTGGGAACCAGACTCCTTCATTGTGGAGAAGAAAAGTTCTGGTGTAGCCTTGTATCAAGAGATGCGACGTATGGGCTTGCCAGTATCTGAATACACTCCACACCGAGGGTCGGGTGACAAGCTCGCAAGACTCAACTCCGTCTCAGATATAGTAGCATCTGGCCTGTGCTGGGTGCCACAGACACGTTGGGCAGAAGAAGTGGTCGAAGAGATTGCAGGATTCCCTTTTATGAGTAACGATGACCTCGTGGACTCTACAGTGATGGCCCTCATGCGCTTTAGACAGGGGGGATTCATTCGACTCCCTTCAGATGAGCCGGAAGAAGAACGGTTCTTTAAACAACGCCGCGGCGGATTTTATTAAGAGGTATAGCTATGGCTATCGAAAAAGGACTATACGCCGCCCCGCAAGGGCTAGAAGCGTTCGAGGGCGGTCTTGACGGCGTTGAAGAGTTGGAACTACCAGATGATGAGCTGGAAATCGAGATTATCGACCCAGAATCAGTCACTCTTGCTGACGGAAGCATGGAAATTACCCTGATTCCCGGCGATGAGATGGATTTTACAGAGTTTGGCATGAATATTGCTGAGGTTTTAGATGAATCACACCTAAACGAGCTGTCTGAGGAGCTTGTGGGGCAGGTACAGACCGATATCGAGGGTCGTAAGGACTGGGCGGACACGTTTGTCAAGGGTTTAGACGTCATTGGCTTCAAATATGAAGAACGTACGAGCCCATGGGAGGGTGCCTGCGGGGTAAACTCCACAGTTTTGGCTGAAGCAGCCATCCGGTTCCAAGCTGAAGCTATGAGTGAGACCATGCCAGCTGCAGGTCCGGTCAAAACTAAGATTCTTGGGATAGAAACCAAGGAAAAAGAGGAAGCAGCAGCCCGTGTTACGGCTGATATGAACTATGAGCTCACTGAGAACATGGTTGAGTACCGTCCAGAGCACGAACGGATGCTATATAGCCTCGGTTTGGCTGGTTCTGCCTTCAAAAAGGTCTATTTTGACCCTAATTTGGGGCGTCAAGTAGCCATTTATATCTCTGCTGAAGACGTGATTGTGCCTTACGGCGCGTCTAATATCGAGTCCGCAGAGCGTGTAACGCACGTAATGCGTAAGACTAAGAACGAGCTGAAGAAGCTCCAAGCTGCCGGATTCTACCGTGACGTAGACCTCGATGAGCCGCAACCATACCACACAGATATCGAAGAGAAGAAAGCGGAAGAAGGGGGCTACTCGCTCACCAACGACGACCGCTACGCTCTTTACGAAATCCACGCTGACCTCGTAATCGAGGGTATTGATGATGACGATGAGATTGCTCGTCCATACGTCGTCACTATTGAGCGTGGGAGTGGCGAAGTGCTGGCGATCCGTAGAAACTACGAAGAGGGTGACCCACTCACGCTCAAACGTCAGCACTTCGTTCACTATGTATATGTGCCAGGATTCGGGTTTTACGGCCTCGGATTGATCCACATTATCGGGGGGTATGCCCGTGCTGGGACTTCCTTGATACGTCAGCTCGTTGATGCTGGTACGCTCTCCAACCTCCCGGGAGGGCTAAAGTCCCGTGGACTACGTATCAAGGGGGACGATTCCCCTATCGAGCCGGGCGAATTTAAGGACGTAGACGTGCCTTCCGGGTCGATCCGGGACAACATCATGCCTCTGCCTTACAAGGAGCCCTCACAGACGCTCCTAGCGCTTCTGAACCAGATTACGACGGAAGGTCGTAGGTTGGGCGCGATCAGTGACATGGACATCTCTGACATGTCCGCTAATGCTCCTGTGGGCACGACACTGGCACTACTAGAGCGCACACTCAAACCTATGGCTGCGGTGCAAGCACGTGTGCACTACGCGATGAAGCAGGAGTTTAAGCTACTCAAGGCTATCATGGCTGAGTATGCCCCCTCAGAGTACGCGTACCAGCCTCACAGAGGCGCGGTGAGTGCCAAGCGGTCTGACTACCTGATGGTAGACGTGATCCCTGTTAGTGACCCTAACAACTCCACTATGGCACAGCGGGTTGTGCAGTATCAGACTGTGCTACAGATGTCAGCGCAGGCTCCACAGATATATGACCTGCCGCAGCTACACAGACAGATGATCGAAGTATTGGGCGTGAAGAACGCCGATAAACTCGTCCCAACGAAGGACGACGCGAAACCTACCGATCCGATCAGCGAGAACATGGATGCACTTATCGGTAAGCCGATGAAGGCGTTCATCTACCAAGACCACGAGGCGCACATCGTTACGCATACATCGTTCATGCAAGACCCGATGGTGGCTCAGATGATCGGGCAAAACCCACAGGCCAAGCAGATCATGGCGTCTCTACAGGCACATATCGCCGAGCACCTTGGGTTCTCCTACCGCCAGAAGATCGAAGAGAAGTTGGGTGTACCGCTCCCCGCTCCGAATGAGGAGATGGACGAGGACATGGAAGTACAACTGTCACGTCTGGTTGCAGACGCAGGCAAGCAGCTCCAGCAGGCTAATCAGCAGCAGGCAGCACAACAGAAAGCTCAACAGCAGCAGCAAGACCCGATTATTCAGATGAAACAGGCTGAATTGCAGGTCAAGCAGCAGGAGCAGCAACGTAAAGCCCAGAAAGATCAGGCGGATACGATGCTCCAGAAAGAGGAACTCCAGCTACGCAAGGCCAAAGAAACGGCTAGTGCGATGCTGGAAGCAGAGAAGCTGAAGATCGACCAAGCGGAATTGGCGATCGAGGCTGAAGTTAAGGGTGTTCAGTTGGAGCAGTCCAGCCGTGTAAATCGTGAGAAGACGGCCCTAGAGGTCGCTCGGATGATGCAGACACAGAACACTCGTAAGCCAACACAGGAGCGATAGCACACTATGGCTAAAACCGTCTTTGACGTGCTTAAAGATAAACTCGAGGATGATAAGTCCTCTGCACAGGAATTTCTTGGGGGTGGTGGAGCAAAAGACTTCGCCCAATACAAGGAAGTTGTCGGCTTAATTCGAGGTCTCGAAGCTGGCATTAACTACGTGGAAGACCTTGCGAAGAACTATATGGATGACGATGATGACTGAAGAAGCAGTTAAAATCAGCGACGCTGAACTGGAACTACAACTACCGAAGCCTGTGGGATATCGTATCCTCGTGGCTTTACCACAACCCAAAGATACCTTTGACGGCTCGTCTATTTTGAAGACAGAGACCGCTAAGAATCACGACCACATCATGTCTATTATTGGACTCGTTGTGGACATGGGTGCTGGTGCATATGCCGATAAAGAACGGTTCCCTGACGGAGCTTGGTGCAAAGAGGGTGATTACGTTATGTTTCGTATGAACTCTGGAACCCGATTCACTGTTGAGGGCATTGAGTATCGTCTTATGAACGACGACTCAGTAGAGGCTGTAGTGGCTGATCCAACCGGCATTCAGAGGGCATAAACATGGCTTTTCAAAAAGTAGAATTTGAGTTCCCGGAAGACGACGACAATAAGTTCGACGTCGAAGGGACAGGCGCGGTCGAGATCGACATCACCGGCAAGAAAACCAAAGAAGACTTCATTGAAGCGGAGAAGACTCCTGAACCCAAAGTGGTTGAAGAGTCCGCGGATGATGAGGACGACATTGAGTTGGAGATCGTTGACGACACTCCCAAGGCAGACCGGGGCCGTAAGGCCTCAGAGCCACCCACAGACGTCACAGACGAAGAGCTGGAGGACTACTCCGATAAGGTGCGTAAGCGCATCCAGCACTTCTCTAAAGGCTACCACGACGAGCGTCGGGCTAAAGAAGAAGCCTACCGTGAACGTCAGGAGCTTGAACGCGTTGCCCAGACTCTTATGGAAGAGAATAAGAAGCTAAAAGGTAACGTCAACAAGAACCAAACAGCACTGCTCGAACAGGCGAAGAAGAACGCCGCCAATGAGTCCAATGCCGCGAAGCGTGCGTACAAGGATGCGTACGAATCTGGGGACTCTGACGCAGTGCTGGAAGCACAAGAAAAGCTAACCAATGCTAAGATTAAGTCCGATAGGTTAGCAAACTTCAAACTCCCAGCTTTACAGGAAGAAGAAACACCTGTAAAAGTGGAGGCAGAACAACCCGCCCCGGTAGTACAAGTCGACGAACGGGCCTCTAATTGGCAGAAATCCAATGATTGGTTCGGCGCAGACGATGAGATGACAAGTTTAGCACTGGGGTTGCACAGTAAACTTGTCAAACAGGGCGTAAGCCCGCAGAGTGATGAATACTACGAGACGATTGATTCTCGTATGCGTCAGGTTTTCCCCGATAATTTCGAGGAAGCCGAACCGAAGCGGAAGAAGACTCAGGTGGTGGCACCCGCAACGCGGAGCACAGCACCGAAAAAAGTGACGTTGACACGCACTCAAGTCCAAATCGCTAGGAAGTTGGGGCTGACACCCGAGCAATACGCCAAACAGGTTGCAATAGATATGAGGAAAAACAATGGCTGATAATCGCATTACCCGCGATCTCGAAACCCGTGATCGTACTACCCGTAAAAAGGCATGGACTCGTCCGGAATTGCTTCCGTCACCGACTCCTGAACCCGGATACGATTATCACTGGGTCCGCGTGAGCACGCAGGGTCACGTAGACGCCACTAACGTTTCCTCGAAACTGAGAGAAGGTTGGGAGCCTGTAAAGGCAACGGATCACCCTGAGATTATGATGGTTGCAGTGGAGCAAGAACGCTTCAAAGACAACATTGTTATCGGTGGTTTGATGCTTTGTAAGGCTTCAAAGGAGATGGTCGAAGAGCGGAACGAGTATTACTCGAGCCAAGCCAAGGCCCAAATGAACTCCGTAGACAACAACCTTATGAGAGAAAACGACCCTCGTATGCCTCTGTTCAACGAACGGAAATCGCGGGTCAGTTTTGGTAATGGAACTTAATAGGAGCTTAAAATGGCTTATCCTACTGTTAGCGGACCTTACGGTCTGGTTCCGGTGAAACTATTGAGCGGCACACCCTTCGTGGGTGGTGTGTATCGTCAGATGAAGGTTGCAAGTGGTTACAATACCGCAATCTTTTTTGGCGACGCCGTGAAAATTGTCACCGGTGGTACTGTTGAACGTGATACGTTCGACGCCGCAATGACACCTGTCGGTGTTTTCATGGGCTGCAGATACACTGATCCAAACTTGGGTTATGAATTGTACAGCCAATCGCTTCCAGCAAACGTTGTTGCAGCCGACATTGTCGCCTATGTAGCAGACGCAACTGAACTGTTGTTCAAAGCTGCCGTCGTATCCTCGGGTACAACAATCGGTGACTTGGCTCTGACAGACATCGGTGCAAACGTAGCTGGCGTAGACAACACAGGTGACTCTGCTTCGGGCAACTCCCGCGGCGCAATCTCCGACACGTCTGCGACTACAAACACTCTACCGTTCCGCATCGTCGGTCTTGTAGAAGAAACCAAAAACAGTTCGGGTGGTTTTACGGAGGCTTACGTTAAATGGAACGCAGGTCACCAGTATAGCAACACGACTGGCGTATAAGGAGGCTAACACATGGCTATTTCACGCGCCCAGCTACTCAAAGAGCTGCTTCCGGGTCTGAACGCATTGTTCGGTCTCGAATACGCTAAGTACGGCGAAGAGCACAAAGAGATTTTTGAAACTGAATCATCGGATCGCTCCTTTGAGGAAGAAACAAAACTTTCTGGCTTCTCAGCTGCACCTGTTAAAGGCGAAGGTGCCGCTATTGAGTATGATAATGCTCAAGAAGCATGGTCCGCTCGCTATACACACGAAACAGTGGCAATGGGTTTCTCAATCACTGAGGAAGCTATTGAAGATAACCTGTATGACTCCTTGTCATCTCGTTATACTAAAGCACTGGCTCGTGCCATGGCGTACACAAAGCAGGTCAAAGCCGCTGCAATCCTGAATGGTGCCTTCTCGGGTTCCACATACGGTGACGGCAAGAACCTTTGTGCTACGGATCACCCACTTGTTTCTGGTGGTACAAACTCAAACCGTCCGACTGTTGCGGCTGACCTTAACGAAACTTCCTTGGAAGCGGCTGTTATTGGTATCGCATCATGGACAGACGAACGTGAGCTTCTGATCGCTGCTAAACCACGCAAACTCATCATCCCACCAGCGTTGCAATTCGTTGCTACACGTTTGTTGGAAACTGAGGGCCGCGTAGGCACAGCAGACAACGATCTGAACGCATTGCGCTCTAACGGTTCCATCCCTGAAGGCTACGCCATCAACCATTATCTAACAGATAATAACGCATGGTTCTTGACGACCGATATTCCAAACGGTCTGAAGCACTTCACACGTAGCCCAATGGCTACTTCGATGGACGCTGACTTTGATACTGGCAACAGCCGCTACAAAGCCCGTGAGCGTTACTCGTTCGGTGTGTCCGACCCACTGGGTATCTATGGTTCTCCTGGCGCGTAAGCGTTCAGAGAGTTATGTTGAAGGGGCTGCTTCGGTGGCCCCTTTTTCTTTGCGTTGACTTATTACGCTATGAGGTGGTAGTTTGTTACGTATCGGGACTCCCCGGTGAATCTGACAGGCCCGACTGACGACATGCAGACAGATTCGCTTAACTCGCATGTGAGGACATATTCATGGCGAATACTACATTTTCAGGTCCAGTGACCTCTACCAACGGTTTTATTGGTGATATCGTTGTTCCAACTTACACAGTGGCAAACGCACCTTCAGCTTCTGACGCTGGCGCGGGTACAGTTGTATACGTATCCAACGGCGCAGCTGGCGCAGCTATCTTAGCGTTTTCCAACGGTACTGACTGGAAGCGTTCCGATACTGGCGCTACAATCGCAGCTGCATAAGGAGTTAGGTTATGAGTAGATTCAAACCAGCCTCCGCGGAAGAGATTGCACGCCGCATCACGAAGCAAGCTCCGGCTAAACCTGTGGTAAAGAAGCCCTCTGCTAAGAAGGAGGACTGATTATGTCTAATTCAGACGTACAGTCGAAACGAGTTACCACGGCAGCATCCTTGGGTGTGGGTCCAGCTCGTATCCGTCAGGTTCAGGTACTAACTACCGCGGGCGGCGCAGGCCGTCTTACCGTTACTGATGGTTCTGGTGGGCGTACCGTGCTCGATCTTGACTTCCTAGCTTCAGATTCTCACTCCGTTAACATCCCTGATTGGGGTCTTCGGTGCCAGAATGATGTACTTATTACGGCGATGACCAACATCAGTGCCATTACAGTATTCTATAGCTAGAGGTGCAGTATGCGGTGTTATTACAAATCAGGCGGCTCCGTTAAGAAGTCTCCTGCTTGGACACGCAAAGCAGGTAAAAGTGAGTCCGGCGGACTCAACGCTAAAGGGGTGACCAGCTATCGTAAGGCTAACCCCGGAAGCAAATTGAAAACCGCTGTCACCACGAAGCCTAGTAAGCTCAAAGCGGGCTCAAAGGCTGCAAACCGCCGTAAATCGTTCTGTGCCCGTATGAAGGGCATGAAGAAACAAAACACAAGCTCCAAGACGGCTAACGATCCTGATAGCCGTATTAACAAGAGCCTGAGAAAGTGGAACTGTTAGATGACTATCGGCAGGACACAAATGGGTACACAGCTACAAGGAAATCGTAAGATGAAAAAATATCAAGCCGGAATGGGTGTCGAGAGTTCAGCACGCCCGAAGATGCGTCCAGAAGACATGGAAAAAATGGCTGCTATGAAGAAGATGCGTCCTAAAGCACGCCCTACTAAGAAGATGCCACCTAAGTCCATTGGCGGTGGCATGACGGACGGTACGCGTGGCCCGGCCCCTATGCGTCCGGATATGAGCGGTGCTGAAGGTATGCCTAAGATGAAAAAGGGCGGCAAAGTACGCGGCTACGGCAGGGCTCGTGGCGGCAAAGTCTGTAAAATGCGCTAATGCGTAGCCCCTGTAAAACGGAAGACTAAGAAATGACCACATCTGGTAGCACAGCGTTCAATATGGACTTTACCGAGATCGCGGAGGAAGCATGGGAACGTGCTGGCCGCGAGATGCGTTCTGGCTACGACCTACGCACTGCTCGTAGGTCTATGAACTTGATGACAATCGAGTGGCAGAACCGTGGCATTAACATGTGGACCATTGATTCTGGTACAATAAACCTAGTAAAAGGTACGTCACAGTACACTTTACCAGCAGATACCATTGATCTGATGGAACACCAAATACGTACCAACAGTGGTAACTCAAACACACAATCCGACCTTACCATAAGCCGGATCAGTGTAAGTACGTACGCGTCTATACCTAACAAACTATCAGAAGGGCGTCCCATACAGCTTTATGTGGAACGTTTACGTGATGCACCAAAGGTGAACGTGTGGCCTGTGCCTGATAACGACAACTACGTGCTATACTACTGGCGTATGCGCCGTATTGAGGATGCAGGCAGTGGTGTACAGACTGCGGACATGAACTTCCGGTTCTTCCCCTGTCTTGTGGCAGGGTTGGCGTATCATATCGCCATGAAAGTTCCTGAGTTAGTCGAGCGTATCCCTATGTTGAAGGCTGTGTACGACGAACAGTTTAACATGGCTGCAGGCGAAGACCGTGAGAAGACGTCAGCACGGTTTGTTCCGCGGATCGGTAGGATTGCCTGATGGCTAACCAGTTCGCCTCTTCCTACAAAGCACTCGCACTATGCGACGTGTGCGGGTTCCAGTACAAGTTACGGGAGCTACGCAGTCTTTTTGTTAAGGGGCGAGACACGGACATTAAGGCATGTCGTGAGTGCTGGAGTGCAGACCACCCGCAGCTGAAACTGGGTGAGTTCCCGGTTAATGACCCACAAGCGATCCGTAATCCGCGTATTGATACCAGTATTACTGCTTCTGGGGACTATAGTAGTCTCAACCTACAGTGGGGCTGGAACCCCGTAGGTGGAGGCAATGACCCATTTGGGCTTACACCTAACACATTAGTGGGTGCTGGACAAATAGGCCAAGTTACCGTAACTACATCATAGGAGTGTTCTGATGAAAAAAACGACCAAAGGCACTAAGAAGACAGGCGTCAAAATCCGAGCCACAGGGTGCGCTACTAAGGGCACCGTGGCCCGTGGGCCTATGGGGTAAGTTATGGACTACGCCGAGCTGAAGCAAAATATACAAGACATCTGTGAAATGACCTTCACAGATGAACAGCTCGCTATGTTCACACAACAGGCAGAACAGAAGATTTACAACACAGTGCAGATTCCTGCGCTACGAAGGAATGTCACGGGAACTCTCACAGCAGGCAACACATACCTGCAGACCCCTACAGACTTTCTATATTCCTACTCTTTATCGGTAATAGATGCTTCTGGCGCGTACAACTTCTTGCTGAACAAGGACGTGAACTTCATGCGGGAGGCGTACCCTAATCCAACAGACACAGGGTTGCCGAAGCACTACGCATATTTTGATGACGACACATTTATTGTCGGGCCTGCCCCTGATTCCTCGTACAGTTCGGAGCTACATTATGGATATTATCCTGAATCAATCGTTTCTGCTGACACTACATGGCTTGGGGACGAGTTTGATTCTGCTCTACTCAATGGTGCGCTGATTGAAGCTATTCGCTTTATGAAGGGTGAACCTGACTTGGTGGCTATGTACGAGAAGTTGTACTTACTGGCCATTACGTTGTTAAAAGGTCTCGGAGATGGTAAACTCCGCGAAGACACATATCGTTCGGGCCAGTTCCGAATCCCAGTAAGTTAAGGAGGCCCAAGATGGCTATTACACAAGCAATGTGCACCAGTTTTAAGACCGAGCTTCTCGGCGGTGTACAAGACCTCGACACAGACACACTTTATATCGCTTTGTTTACAAGCACGGCCACTATAAACGCGGCTACTACTACCTATAGCACTACTAATGAGGCGACAGGTACAGGGTACACCGCCGGGGGCAACGCGCTCACCGGCGCGGTTATTAGTGCGGACGGTACGACAGCGATCGTAGATTTTGACAACTCAACTTGGGTGTCATCCACGATTACTGCTCGGGGGGCGATGATATACAACTCGTCAAAGGCCAATCGCGCGATTGCAGTGCTGGATTTCGGTTCGGACAAAACATCGACCGACGGGGATTTCACTATCCAGTTCCCGACCGCTGATGCGTCAAACGCGATTCTCCGTATCGCATAAGGAGTCAAACTATGGTCACTCTCGTAAACAGAGCCAAAGTTGCCACTGCCACAACAGGCACAGGCACGATCACGCTTGGCGCTGCTGAGAGTGGCTATCAGACCTTTGCTGATGCTGGAGCCACTGGCACTGTGCGTTACACCATTGAGGATGGTAACGCATGGGAGATTGGCTCTGGCACTATCTCTGGCAGCACTCTCACACGCTCGCTGGATGAAAGCTCTACAGGCTCATTGCTCAACCTCTCAGGCGATGCGGTGGTTTACGTCACGGCGGCGGCTGAAGACATATTACAACCTTCGAACAACCTGTCTGATCTAGCTAATGCAGGTACATCTCGCACTAACCTTGGTGTTGCCATTGGGTCAGATGTACAGGCTTATTCTAGTGTTTTGGCTAGTACGACAGCTTCTTACACTACCGCAGAAGAAACTAAACTCTTGGGTATTGAAGCACTCGCAGACGTTACAGACACAACAAACGTGACTGCGGCTGGTGCAGGCATGACGGCGAACAACCTGTCTGATCTAGCTAACGCAGGTACATCTCGCACTAACCTTGGTGTTGCCATTGGGTCAGATGTACAGGCTTATTCCAGCATTCTTCAAAACACTACGGCGTCCTTTCTCACTGCGGATGAGACCAAGCTAGACTATATTTCTGTTACGCAGGCGGTTGATCTTGACCAAATGGAAACCGATATCGCCGCTCTTGCTAACGGTATGGTGTATAAAGGTGATTGGGACGCGTCTTCCGGCAGCTTCCCGGGGGGAGGCTCCGCTCAAACGGGTTGGTTCTACTATGTCTCCGTAGCAGGAACCGTCAACAGTATATCGTTTGCTGTCGGTGATAACATCATCGCTACGACAGATAGTGCCTCTACTACTACTTATGCGAGTAATTGGTCAAAACACGATCAGACAGATTCTGTTCAGGCCGTTGTAGGTTTAACTGGGTCTATAGCTAAAGGTTCTCTTTTATCTGCGTTAAACGTAGAGGACGGCGCAGATGTGACTGACACGGCAAACGTGACTGTTGCAGGCGCTCTCATGGACAGTGAGGTGACGAACCTTGCCCAAGTGAAGGCGTTTGACAGCGCAGACTACGCCACATCTGCGCAAGGTGTTCTCGCCGATAGCGCTACGCAGCCGGGCGACAACATTTCTACCCTTACAAACGACGCTGGCTACACGACCAACATCGGCGACATTACAGGCGTGGTCGCTGGAACAGACATGACGGGCGGCGGCACGTCTGGCACGGTGACAATTAACCACGCTGACACGTCTGCACTGAGTGGGACATATGGGTCAACGTCAATAGGCACTAAGATCAACCAGATTACGGTTGACGCGCGTGGTCACGTTACGGCTATTACAACAGGCGCGACAGGCGACATACAAGGCGTCACGGCGGGCTCTGGCTTGTCCGGTGGTGGCACGTCTGGCACGCCTACGCTTTCGCACGCAGATACGTCTTCACAAGGCAGTGTAAATAACTCTGGCGCTACAGTCATTCAAGACGTGACGTTAGACACGTACGGCCACATTACATCACTTGGTTCTAAGACGCTGACTGCTTCGGATGTCGGCGCTCTGACGGGAAACCAAACAATCACTCTTTCGGGGGACTTATCCGGGTCGGGCACCACTGCAATTAACGCGCAGATTGTGAGCAATGTCGTCGGCGCAAACGAATTAAACGTGTCTGGTAACGGTACTTCTGGACAGGTTCTAGCGTCGGATGGCGATGGTACTTTTACTTGGGCAACAAGTGGCGCAATTGGCGACATATTTTACGAAAACTCGACAACGGTTACCTCAGACTATACGATCACTTCAGGCAAGAACGCCATGTCTGCGGGTCCGATAACCATTGGTAGTGGGGTCACGGTCACAGTGCCCTCTGGCTCAACTTGGACGGTGGTGACATGACACTAAAAGTAAACACGATCACAGACGCGGCGGGCACCGGTGCTCCGAACATTCCAGATGGTGTGACGATCGCTGGCACTGCTTTGGCGTCTGTTCCTCAGATGGAATACACGAGCTCGGCCTCTGAACCAGCCTCTCCGTCAGATGGCGCTCTGTGGTGGGATAGCGTAAACGATCTGTTTAAGATGTACGTCAATGATGCATGGTACGGGGTTGATTATACGGACTTGCCACCGAGTCCCATAGGTAGCAGAGGTCTCTTCGGTGGAGGCTATACCACTAGCTTCAGTAACGTTATAGACTACGTAACCATCTCTACTACAGGCAATGCTACAGACTTTGGAAATCTTACTGCTGTTAGGCACGACCTAAGTTCCTGCTCTGGGAACGGCAGAGGATTATTTGGCGGAGGGTCTTCTGGCTCCCCTAAGAACATCATAGACTACGTCACTATTGCTACGCCCGGCAACGCCACAGACTTTGGAAATCTTACTGTTGCTAGGCAAGACCTTTCTGCTTGCTCTGATGGGACTTACGGATTGTTTGGCGGGGGCATTGCTTACGGGTCTAAAAGCAACGTCATAGATTATGTAACTATTGCTACCACAGGCAACGCTGTAGATTTCGGTAACCTTACTGCTGCTAGGCAGAGGGTTGCGGGGGTAAGTAATCAAACCTATGGTCTCTTTGGGGGAGGTAGAAATTCTTCCAACGCAGTAGTAAATACCATAGACTATGTAACCATTGCTACCCCCGGTAACGCCACTGATTTTGGTGATCTTACGTTAGCCCGACAGGGGTTAGCGGCATGTTCTGATTTAACACGTGGGCTTTTTGGTGGAGGCTATACCACTAGCTACAGTAACGTTATAGACTACGTAATCATTGCTACTACTGGTAACGCTACAGACTTCGGTGATCTTACTGTAGTTCGTGATAGCTTAGCAGCATGTTCTGATGGTATCTACGGTTTATTTGGTGGTGGTCAGGCTTCGGGGGCTGCAATCACCAATATAATGGATTCAGTAAGTACTGCTACTACTGGTAACGCTACAGACTTCGGCGACCTTACAATAGCTCGTGATAGCTTAGCAGCATGTTCGGGAGATTAACACATGAGCACCTTTAACACGACAAACATCAAAAGCACTTCTGGCGGAACACCTGATTTCAGCCAAGGGCTCAACGTCGGGAGTTCAGATATTACGTCTCTCGTCAATATGACCGAGTTCTACGACCAAGCTTCGAAGCCCGGAACTCCGGCTAACGGCGCGGTGTGGTGGGACGGCACTAATGCATATCAGTACATCGGGGCCCAGTGGATAATTGTTGAAGTTACCGTTCCTCCGCTACCCTTCTTAGGGGGTCGTGGACTCTTTGGTGGGGGTCGAGATAGTTCCAATTCAAACATCATAGACTACGTCACTATTGCTACGCCCGGCAACGCCACAGACTTTGGAAATCTTACTGTTGCCCGTAGTACCCTAGCATCTTGCTCAAATAGGACATTATGTGTGTTTGGTGGTGGTAGTACTGGTAACGACTCAGCTGTCATGGACTACATCACTATTGCAACGCCCGGCAACGCCACCAGTTTTGGGAGCTTGACAGAAGCTAGGTATAAACTGGGGGCATGCTCAGATGGAACCTATGGTCTCTTTGGTGGGGGTCGGGATGACGTAATTGACTATATCACTATAGCCACCTCGGGAAACGCCATTGATTTTGGTGATCTAACGGTTGGCAGAAGTCACCCGGGTTCTTGCTCTAGCAGAACCAGAGGTTTGTTTGGTGGAGGCAACTCTAGCTCAGCCACTAACATCATTGATTATGTCACCATTGCGACCCCCGGTAACGCTACAGATTTCGGTGATCTAACAACTACTAGAGATCAACTAACTGCTTGTTCGGACAATGTTACGGGTCTGTTTGTGTCAATGCTTTCATCTCTTTCAATAGACTATGTGACTATTGACACTACAGGGAACGCAGCAGATTTTGGTGATCTAAGCCTAAATAGAGTGATGCCTGGTGCCTGTTCAGACGGCACTAAAGGTGTCTTTGGTGGGGGTTTAGTTGGGGTAAAGTCTAATGTAATCGACTATGTTATAGTTGCGACTCCCGGCAACGCTACAGACTTTGGTGATCTTACTGTAGCTCGTGAAAATTTAACCGCTTCATCGGGGGACTAAAAATGAGTACTCTTAAAGTAGACTCCATCGAGAACGGCGGCAACGCGGTCAACTTCACAACCAACTTGCAGGCTGGAAACGGGTTCGTGAAACGTGAATACACGTCCTCGGCTACCGCCCCCGCGGGCGCGAACAGCGGTGCCTTGTGGTGGGACACAGGGAACAGCGTCCTAAAGATCAATATCGTTGGGGTGTGGTACGAGGTCAGCGCTTCACTTCCTCCTACTCCGACGTGGCTTGGGTCTCGGGGGGTTTTTACTGGAATTAATACATCCGGAAACGCTACTTCAAATGTAATAGAGTACCTAACTATTCCTACGCCGGGAAACGCGGCTGATTTTGGAGACTTAACAACAGCAACAAAAACGCTAGGCTCCTGCTCTAACATTACTAGAGCCGTGTTTGGTGGGGGTGCTGCTGCGGGCAATACAAACAGAATAGAATATGTAACTGTTGGTACATTAGGGAACTCTGTTGATTTTGGAGACCTGACAACGAGCAGGGACGGCGTATCAGGCGCTGGAGACGGTTCGAGGGGACTTTTTGCTGGTGATACTAATGTTATAGATTACATTACTATCGCTACGACAGGAAACGCTACTGATTTCGGAGACCTTATAACCGCTGCCAGTACTTCAGCAGCAGTTAACGACGCAACTAGAGCTGTCTTTGCTGGCGGATATGGAGGCGGTTCTTTAGATGTGATTCAATATGTAACTGTGCAGACAACTGGGAATGCAACGGACTTTGGCAATTTGTCTTCTGGAAGACCCACCCCCTCGGGGCTAGGAGACGCAACTAGAGGTGTTTTTGGTGGTGGTTGGAACGCAGCATTCAATGCTTCCGTAGATATTATCGAGTACATCACGATCCAAACAACCGGAGATGCAACGGACTTTGGTAATTTAACTGTCAGTAGAGCAGGTTGTGGCGGTGCTTCAGATGGAACGTATGGCGTATTTTCCGGCGGGTATACAACAGCCTTCTCAAATGTCATCGACTACATTACAATTCAAACAGCCGGAAATGCAACGGACTTTGGTGATGCTACTATTGTAAGTAGCGCCAAATCAGGATGCTCAGGGACTTAGGACAAAACATGACAGCACTCACTACAAAAGAAGATATAACCTTCAGCCTCCCAGCTGTGTCCGCGGACAAGATCAACGCGGCAGCAGTGGCCAAGGTGAACCAGTACCTGCCCGAGCTGGAGCAGAAAACCCGTGCGTTTGACCGTAACAACAGCCAGCACACGCTTTCGTTGATGACGCTTACGATGCTGCACGGACAGTCGCCCTACCGTATGATGCGTCAAGTCATGGCCGAGGCTGAGAAGCGTAAGATGGCGCTGGCCGAAGCGCAGGTGAACCACGCCAAGACGGTCAAGGAAATTCAAGACCTCGAAGGCAGCATTGACCCCGTTGAGCAGGCTGAATTGCGTCAAAAGCGCTTTAGCCTCGACATGCTGGAGTCGAAAATCAACGGATCGTTCAAGGACATTGCCACGCTGATCGACGCCTACGAGAACATCAAGGCAAAGAACGGCATCGAGGACTGGGACGAGGAAGGCTACGAGCGCGAAGAGAAGCGCCACCACGTGCGTCGAGGCTTTGAGCTTATGTACCGCAATTTGTTGGACGGCAGTCGTGCGCAAACCGCTACGATTGAGTACCTCCAGCAGTACGGTGTTCACCCGCAAGTGGCCTTGACCGAGGTTTCCGGGTATATAAAACATGTTGCAGAGCGTATCGCACAGAAAGAGCTAATGCACTCGAACGACCTTGAAGATTTTCTTGACCAGATGGCCGACAAATACTGCGCCAACGTGGACAAGACAGCCGAGCGTTTGTTCGGTAAAGCCGATTTCATCAATCCGGAGTACATGCTCCGTCTGGAGGCCACGAAATGATTATTGAATACATGCTCATCCGCGAAGCTGGTAAAAAGCTCGCGCCTTCGTGGGTGGAAGATGGGGGGTACTTTGGCAACCCTGATGACAACACCTTGGTTGGGTGGTCGCCTGATTTAGCAGGTCGGGATTACTACATCCCCGATACCGTGGTTAAACTCAACCGCGCCGGGCTTATCGCGCGGGTTCTGGGTATCAACACGGACCACCCCGCTATGGAGCTGGACGAAGATGGTACCTCGGTTCCTGTGACCAATCAAGTGTTAACTGCGGTGGTCAACGCTTGGTGTGACGGGCACGGTGAGCCCTAACACATGCTAGGTTTTAGCCCTCTCGCCTCTGCACCGCTTGCCTCGCTTCCAGATTTTGGGGTCGAGGTTTCCGGCGTTGCAGGACGGGGGTTTGTTGGGACGGTCCTTGTTAGGCTTCCCGCGGTTGTACCAGTAACGGGCCTAGCGGGCACGACCTCGGTGGGTACTCTCACCGTAACCGAGGGTACGGGTGTTACTTCAGTTCTCTCTGGTCTATCGGCTACTGCCGTACTCGGCACGGCTACGGCTAAAGCGGGCGCTACTACTGCCCTTGTAGGGGTGTCCGGTACGGGTACCGTCGGCACTGTGACCACTTCTATCGTCGTAGCGGTTACAGTAACTGGCAACACAGCTACAGGCGAAGTGGGTGTCACAGCCGTTGTAGAGGGTACAGGCGTTACGGCTTCTGTATCTGGAGTATCTTCCAGCGGCGAACTTGGTGACGCCACAGTATCCGGCGCGGCAAACCTCGTACTCACAGGCGCAGCTGCAAACACGTTCGTAGGCCAAGCCGCAATCGCAGCTGCAGCTACAGCGCTCCCAAGTGGGGTGGTTGCCACCGCGGCAGCGGGTAGTGTAACTGTTACCGAAGGAGTCGGGGTACGTGTAGACCCTACAGGGCTAACCGCCACCGGGGCTTTAGGAACACCTATCGTTGTATTCAGCGTTACTGTAAACGTGGTAGGAGTTCGCGCTGACGGTTCTGTTGGCCCGATAAATATATGGGAACCTGTAGATGATTCTCAAATACCATTTTGGGTTGATATACCCACATAGGAGGCAACATGGCCAGTACGTTTTCCAACCTCAAGATCGAACTAATTGCCGATGGCGAGCAGGTTAGTGTTTGGGGCGCTACAACAAACCAAAACCTAGAGGCCATTGAATCGGCTATCGGAGGATATGCAGACGTGGACTTTGCCACCGATGCGGATAAGACTCTTGCGTACGCGAACAGTAATGCCACACAGCCTTTCCGGGCGTTATACTTTAGCCTAACATCGACAGGCTCCCTCACAGCCACGCGCACCCTGTTCCTCCCCCCTGTGCAGAAGATGTACATCGTGAAGAACGCCACGACCGGCGATCAGAACATCACGATCAATATAACTGGCGGCTCCGGGGTAAACATCCCCAATGGTGAGACATACATTGTCTATGCTGATGGTGCGGACGTTGTGTACGCTGCGCCCGGCTTGTTTTATTTTGACGAGCTGTTCAACGATTCGACCCCTAACGCAACAGTTCCGGTGGAGTCTTTGATCGCAGGTGGCGCAGCCACGAACATTGACACAGCGATTGTCCCCAAAGGTGCTGGTGCGTTTCTTGTTGCAACGCCGGACAACACGTCTACCGGGGGCAACAAGCGCGGTGCAAATGCCACTGACCTGCAAACCTCCCGTGCGGCGGCAACCGACGTAGCGGCAGCGGAGAAATCTGTAGTCGGTGGTGGCGCAGGCAATAGTATTGATTCCTCCGCCACAGCTGCAGTGGTAAGCGGGGGTTCCAGTAACCAGACTTTGGCAGTTAACAGCGTTACTGGGGGCGGTGCAAGCAACACTACAAACGCTACGGCTACCGGAGGTGTAGTTGGTGGAGGCTTATCTAACATCTTACGTGGCGCGTATAGTGCTATCGGAGGTGGCAGGGAGAACCAGACAGGGGCAAACGCGGCCTATTCTACCGTGCCAGCAGGCTACAAAGCCAATGCGACCAACTACGGGCAGGAAGTAATCGCCTCCGGAGTTTTTTCGAGTGCAGTAGGAACCGCACAACGCTCCCGGTATGTCCTACGGACTGTCACCACTAGCGACACTGCTTCGCGGCTTACGTCGGATGGTGTTGGGTCTGCAAACGGCGATAACACCATAAACATGCCCGCGGAGTCTTTGTTCGTGGTTACTGGGGTCGTAGCCGCAAAAGATATTAACACTTCTGTAGCAGATGCAAAGGTGTGGGAGTTCACGGCTACGTTTAAGCGTGGCGCACTTGCTTCGTCTGTTGAACTTGTAGGTGCTGCTGCAGTTACCGAACTTGTAGCGGATACCGGTGCATCGGCGTGGGCTTTGGTCATAACCGCGGATATCGTGAACGGTGGTGTATCTTTCTCAGTCTCTGGCGCACCGGGCACAACAATACGTTGGGTAGCCAGTGTTGACACCACAGAAATTGTGAATGGGTGATAATCTATGTCCGATGATACGCGCCTAGCTAGAATTGAAACCAAACTTGACCAAATGGGGGAAGCCATTGTGGCTTTGGCTCGCATGGAAGAAACGCCGGATGAAGCGGAAGTTGTAAACTAATGGAAATGGACGCGCTTTTGAACATGGTATTTGCCGCAGTAATCAGTGGTTTAGGGTGGTGGATTAAGTCCCAGCACGATGAGATAAAGCGCGTCACCATTCTGTTGAACAGAACACGCGAAGAGATGGCTAAAGAATACGTCACTAAGGCTGACAGTTCTGAAGTTTTCTCGCAAATTATGAATAAGTTTGACCGCCTTGAAGAAAAAATAGACCGTTTGATGGAGCGGTAGGTTGCATGGCAGTTCTCGAAACCATAGCTGCGGCTAATGCTGCCTACTCGGTTATCAAGAAG
>Ga0307984_1000252_pt1 | contig 23493 bp, 13 predicted proteins | sample EllFjometageno78_FD_203169 | JGI IMG/M metagenome (GOLD analysis project Ga0307984, IMG submission 203169) | Marine microbial communities from Ellis Fjord, Antarctic Ocean - #78 | ecosystem: Environmental > Aquatic > Marine > Unclassified | place: Southern Ocean | collected 2014-10-09
TCCGCTAATCTATCAAGTAGAGACTGTGCATGTGGATCTACAGTAGCTAAGAGTTTGATTACTTTATCTTGAGTACCTATTAGGATATCCCCTAATGTTTTTCTTTTATTATTATTATTATAAGCTTTCCAACGTTTTCTTAATTTAGAAGCTATGTCCGGATCATCAATTAGATCCTTATTCTCATCTAACTCTCTAAACTGCTGTAACGTATATTCAGGGTTATTTGAGTATAATAATTTCTTTAAAACTGTATTATCTATAGAGCCAAAGATTTTATTTAAAATAGTAGAACTCTCTCCGCCCCACTGTCTCTTAAAGATCTCATTAACTAAAGCTTCTGCCTCTTCCTCACCTTGTATCTTTTCACTGTTTTCTTTTAAACCGTGTAAAACTTTTAGGTCATCTTCTAATTGTTTAACTCTAGCTTGATAACTGTTAAGAGATTTCTTAGTTTTAATTACCGCTTGTTGTAACTTCGTAATAGTTCCACTATGTGCGGCCCTGGCAAGCTCTTGATCCTTTTCACTTTTAACATTATTAGTTAAGAAGCCTTGTAAATCTGCTACAGCTTTCTCTAACTCTTTCTGAATATCTTCTAAAGATTCTGTAGTTTCATTTAATGATGATGTTAAATCCTCACTAACAAATTCTAACGCACTTTGTAAATACTCTTGTACAATGTCATTACCTGTAATAGTTTTTATACCACTCTTAGCTTCTAACATAAAGGATAAGGACTTCTTCTTTATACCTAATTGATGTCCCCCTGCTTCTAGTTCTTTTGCTAAAGCATCTAGTTTATGTTTAATACCTAAAGACTCACTTGTTAAGTTCTGTTCGTCTGCAATTTTTAAATCTAATTCTAACTCTTCTTGTCTTCTGAGTAATTTTAAAGTATCTAAAGTTGGTAATTGAATTAACACTTCATCAGCCCCGGACTCTACTTTAGTATCTTGAACTAAGAATCTATAAGTCTTAGTACCTTCTTTAGTTTCATATTCAAACTCTACAATGGTTCCTTTGTGTCTTCTATATAATCTTTCTAGGTCTTTATCATTAAGTTTAATTTGACCTTCCTTTAAGTTATGGTCCATTAATCTTTGCAGCATCATCTCTGGAGGCGCAACAGGATCCCCCCCTTCAAAGTTTAAAGGCTTTTTCCAACTAGGCTTCCATACTAAATCTTCTTTAAGTTCTAGTAATTCATTGTACATATTTAAAGCTCTATGTCTTCGAGCTCTTAACTTTCTAGCATCCTTTAATTTTTGAACTACCTCTTCGCTATTTTTAGCATATCCTGATGGATCACTTTTTTCCCATTCATTTAAATACTCTTGCTCCATAGGGCTTAAGTCTGGGTCTAATGCATTACCTATATTTTGAGATAAGTGTGCTATTCTATCTAATATAGCATCTAAATCTTTTCCTAGAGCCTCTTGTTGAGTATCTTTCTCTGAAGGAGATAAAGATTCATTAGAGTTCACTTGATCTATTTTAGTCTGCAGGTCCTGCTTCTTTTGAAGTAATACACTAAATAATTCTTCTAAATGTGTAGGCTCTGTGAACTCTTTAATACCTAATTTTCTTTTAATTTGCTGCCCTTCAGGGGAATTCTCCTCTGATTTTTTATATTTAGCAGGCATTCTTTCAGTTACTTTCTTTTGCCTTTCTTTAGATGCTTTTATTTCCTCTTGTGAAGCCTCCTCTTTATTTTCATATTCAGTTCCTTCTATAGTCCTACCAGTTATAGCCTCTATAGAGTTGATGATCTGGTCCTCTCTTATATCTGCATCCTCAGATACAGCCATAGCATGTACTATAGCATCCTTTTGACTGCTTCCATAATTCACAAATGACTGATCAACTGTCTGTTTAGTCTTCTTAATAGTTTCAGTTCTTTTAATCAAAGCGTCCGCTATTTCATTTCTTCGAGTCTCTAACTCAGAGTCAGTAAGATCATTCTTTTCATTGTATAAAAATTGAGCTCTGAATTCTTCATTACTCATATTTCTTATCATAGCTACATTATCATGTATTTCACTCTCTAGTCCGGCGTCTAATCTAGAAGCTATGTAATTATAAATTTCATCATTCTCCGCGTTCTTAAACATCCAAGGACTGTCTATAATAGAAGCAAAATCCTTAGAATCTTGTATAACCTTAGCTCTCACTAGAGTATCAAAGTTCTTTTCGAAAGCTTCAACAGCAGTTGGATTACTTTCTAATCTTTCTTTTAACCTAGTAATAGCTTTTTGATATTCTTTTCCTTCTCTTACCGCGGCCCAGGCTCCATTCATCTGCCACTTCTTCTCATCCTTACCCTCACTGTTCTTATTTCCAGTTCGTACTTTAGTAGGTAATCCCATAGCACCTAATAAGAATCCTATACCTATTTCTTTCTGCCCTTCTTTAGATCCATAAACATCTGCAAATCTATCATCCATGCTATACAACATTTCTGTTAACATGTCTGTAGCATTTCCATCTCTCTTAGCTTGATAATAATTCATAGCAGCTGTCTGCCCAGATAAGTCTAATAACTTTTGACCTCCTTCCTCTACAAACCCCTCATATAAAGGAGTCTTAAGTACTCGATACGCATTTCTTGCTAGTACTTCTTTTCTCCCTATGTTTTTAAATAACTCTCTATATTCTCCTGCTTTAGTTTTTGCATTATTTATTATAGTTCCTTTTAAGGTATTCCTAGAAGAGTTGAATCCTTTACCAAATAATTTTGGAAACATCATATAATTACTATACCCTACTAATGCTACATTTCCTGCAAATACTGAATTAGCAGACTTAGTTGCTATATCTACTAACCCGGCTTTCTGATCTTGGTCAGGCTCTTTACCTCCGTGGTCTTCCTTATAAGCTTCTACTAAATGCTTTAAAGTTTCATCATAATGATGTCTAGATTCTACACCGGCCTCATACATAGCACCTGTACCTAACTGTCTTAAAGTAGTAAGTCCATTCTTTAATTTCTTAGGATTAATTACCTTATCTTTAAATAATTGTTGAGTAGTTTTATTTGATGTTTTAGCTCCTGAATGTTTCCCAGCTTTGGAAAATAATTGTTTAGCTTTCAACGCTACATTACCTGATGCCATACCTGCACTTAAGTATTCTGATAATACAGCTCCTGTAACAAATGATAAGCCATTAGCTACATCATTAGACCAGAAATTTGCAGTTCCCATGGATCTCCAAAAATTATATTCTTGTTCTTCTTTAGTATAGTGATGAGGAAGTTTATCATCCATCCAATTATTGATATCATCGAGTCCTCTTTGAAAATCATTATCCCAGAAGTTCTTTGCTGCACTCTCTCCTGGTGTTACTAACCCTCCTAAAAAGGCAGCACCACCATACGCTAGTCCTGCAGTAGAACCTATAACATTAGTTCCCACTTTGGTAACAAATTTAGGTAATGCATACTTAAACTTTTCCCCAGTGGTTTGACCATAAGCCCTTAAGTCATCAGCATCATCTGATATAAAAGAAAAAGGACGATCTATATAATCAGCATAATCATCGTAGTTAACATCATTCAACGTCTTACCCATAACAGGAGCTGCTGATTGTGTCTTAATTTTATGCTCTAAATCAGAGTCTCCTTCAGCAGGGGTTGAGATCTCTCTACTCGCCTCGACAGCTAACTGCTCTAAGTATTTTAAATTCTCAGCTGATATATCATCATCTTTAGCGGGAGAATTATCTACCAAACTATTAACATCTAGTATTGAATCATCTCCGGGCTTTAATAAGCCATCTGTATTTGCTACTCCTAAACTTTGTCCCATTATCTATATACATTATCGTTAACGATCAATCCGGTATTCGGATCAAATAAATACATGTCTATTAATCTATTCACTTCTGCAGCATTTGCTGGTTTACCTTTATGTTTTTCATATGCAGCTATTTTATCTTCCATTGATTTATTAACCTCTGGGATAGTAAAATATAAAGTTCTCAATGAAGACTTCATCACAGCTTCCTGCGTCTGAGGATTCATATTATCATTTTTTGCTACCTGTACTACAGATTGCATAACAGCATTTGCAACTTGCGAATATGTAGCATTAGGAGTATTACTTAATTGTTGTACTACATTCTCCATTAATGTAATATTACCTAATCCTAGTTCATCAGACACACTCTCCATGATACCAAATAACTCAGAATCATTACCTTGCTTAGCTTCTACTAGCGCCGTCTTACCAGTAGGTGTTGTAACTACCATCCTAGTAGGAGTATTATGCATTAAACTAGGAGCAACAATTTTATTAAACTTTAAAGCTCCTGTAGATTTCTTATCTTTATCATCATATATATAACTATTATGTACCGGACTCCCTTCAGGTGCACCTAACACACGGAAGTTATCCATAGTAACATTATTATGTGACATAATAGTATTAACATTATTAGAAGCTGCTTTACCTTCTTTGGCAAATGACATTGTATAAGAATTACCTTCAAACACATCCCCATCATAATCCGCAAACTTATCAGAGATACCATCCCCATTAAATTTATCACTGGTTCCTTCAGCGTCTCCTACCTTATAATCATAATATTGCTCTGCCATTAATTTCAATCTAGGTATATCTTTCTCTGTATAATTTGTACCTAGATGCATATTCACAAATTTAATATCTTCTACTGTCTCTAATAATTGACCTTTTTCAAATCCTTCAGGTCTTAATGTGTCTCTTACATTTCCATAATCAAACATAGAAGTTATACCCTTGTAAGCTAAATAACCTAAAGCCGTACCTACTGCTACTGGCGCGGAATATTTAGCAAAGCTTTTACCAACACCTTTAATCATACTTCCTCCAATACCTTCCATTATTTTCTTACCTCCTACATATTGTAATCCTCTCCCAAACATAGTTCCACCTACAGCTTCACCTCCAGTCTCTCCCGCTAGTGTTCCCCACTCTACATCTTTTTGTAAGTAGAAATCTGGTAAAACACGATCATCAGTTAAATACTTAACAAAGGTACCAAAAGCTTTATCGTGACCTCCCTTATCTTTACTCCCTTTCCACATCTCTATTTCATACTGATTAGCTATAGCAGCCTCTTCTTTAGTTAGAGTACCATTCTTAACCATAGACATAATAGTATTATCATGTATCTCTTGTAAATCCTTAGCCTTCTGCATATCCCCAGACTTCATAGCATCCATCTGTTTAGTGTATAAATCTAATAACTTAGATGTAGACATATCTGACTCTAAAACATCATTAACATTAACAGCAGTATATCCTACCTCCATAGCAGCCTTAGATACATTTTTATATTTATCTAATAATGTAGAACTAGATTGTCCTCCTACTCCTCCTCCTTTACCTGTATTATGAATATACTGATTAGTAAAACCTTTGATCCTTGCTATAATATCTCTTTGTGCCATCTTATAACGTTCTTGTTCAGGTATACTTTGATCATACTCAAGCTCCATTAAACGTCTTAAATCTTGTTGTCCCTCATCACTTTGAGAGTACGTATAATATAAACCTTTAGCTATACCATCGGCCTTTGCAGGGGAAACCCCACTCGCATCGGCTTTAATAGTTTTTAAAAGTTTACCCATTTTATCTTCATAATCTAATCTAGTCTCCGCACCTGCTTGATAAATATTATCTTCCCATTTACTAGTCGTATCATTATATGCATAAGAACTATGTGACGCAGCATTAGTTTTACCAAAGTCTAAAACCTTTTTACCTTCCATGGTTTGTTTCTTAATAAATTCTAATTCAGCTTGTCTATTTTCCATAGATTTCTTAGCAGCAGCTACACCATCATCAGTTTGTACGGTTGTTACAGCTTCATCTATAGCCATTCCAGCATCTTCCCAGTTACCATTTTTAGCTATATCTTTAAGACTATCTTGTACTTTATATTTGACCCTATCTATTAAGTGTTGATCACCCTCTAGAGCTTCCATAGATCCTAATGTAGTTTCAATTAAGTCTTTCTTAGCTTTATTTTTATCATACCTTTCTGATAGTATACCACTGATCTCTTTAGCACCTGAATCTACATAGGTGTTCATGAAAGGTTTTAATTCGTATCTACTATATTTATTAGCCATATTTTATGTTATATATTTATTCCATTCTTCAGAACCTTCTTTAATACCTTGTTTTTTAAGAAGTTCTTTAAGATGTTTTGATGCATCATTATATTGAGGATTACCTGATGTTGTAGTTGTTTCTCCGTTATATCTTTCCCAAGCATCTCTATTACCATCTGTTACATTTGCAATAGCTAAATCTGTATTATTTTTCTCTCTAGACATTTGCATTGTCATAGCTCCTTGAGTCATCGTATCTAAAGCTTGTAGTTTTCTATCAAATGTAGTAGCATCTGCTCCTTTGTTAAATTCATTAACATACATTTTATTTTTAGTATTTAACTCAGCTGCATTCCCTTGTGCTCTTGCATTAGTAGTAGAAGCTTCTAAAGCTTTAGTTTGATTAGTAGCATCTGCATTTAACTTATTAGCAACATTTGTTCCTTCAATATCAACATTAGCTTTAGTCTCTTGTGCATTAATAGCCATCCTTGCTTTAAACTTAGAAGTTTGGTTAGCCATCTTATTAGAGATATTACTCATACCACCTCCACTGGTCTGTATAAATTGATCCATGTTAGCTCCATCCATATCTATTGCTGCACGTTCTGCATTGAAGTTTTTCATTCCTATTTTTTCAGCTTTAATTCTTTCCGCTCTTACAGTAGGAGGAACTATGATATCTGGATTATCCATATAATCAGGTTTATCAGTCATTGCTACAGCCGCCGGTAAAAATTGTAACATAGATAAATCTACACCATCCCCCCATCGTTTTCTACCAGATGTTGTAGTTATCTTTTCATTACCTCCGCCTTCTTCTACAAATGTTTCTTTATTAACATTTTTCTCCTCCTCAGTAGGATTAGATTTCTTACCCATGGATGTTTTACTCCAAGTAAATTCTCCCATCTTACCATCAATACCTGAAGAACCAGTACCGTGAAATCCACTTTGCTTCACATAATCTTCTTTACTTATACCTGCCTCCTCTAACTTTGCTTGTAATTCCGGATCATTATCATATGTTGAAGATAGATTATTATTAAATTTATCTTGAAAATCTTTAGTATGCTTAGCAGGATCAAACTCTTCAGGAGAATTAATACCCATCTCTTTCATTAAGGAAGAATTTCTATTATAGAAATCTGACATATTTGCTTCACTAACTTCTCCATAATAACCTTTACCTCCACCTTTTTGTGTAGCTGCAATACCTTCATCCCCTAAATCATTAGCTCTATACGAACCGTCTTCACCTCCACCAGTATAACCAGCACCACTATTAGCTTCTTCTATTTTAGTATAATCTTCTCCAAAAGCATTAAACCTAGGTTTAGATTTATTTGGACTAGTAGTTTTAGCTTCTGTTTTTACTTGCTCCTCACTACTTTCATTTGGTTCTGGATCGATTCCATTTGGAACTCCATCCCCATCTATATCAGGATCCGAAGAATCTGGTATCCCATCCCCATCAGTGTCTCTAGTAAACTTCTCTAAATCTAGACTAAAATCAAACTCTCCTCCTTTTGCATATTTTTTAAACCCTCCAGCTTTAGCAACCATTTCTGGGTTTCTACCAGCTATAATTTCTTGTTCTCTTGCTAAGGCGTCTTTAGCTTGTTGACTATCTCCATTCTTAACAATTTGTTTATGCCACTCTGCGATAGGAATTCCTCCTTTCTTTAAATGATTAGAGAAGAAATAATCTTTCTTTTCTCCTCCATCTCTAGCCATAGTCACTTGATCTTGAGTCTCTCCATTTTCTACCTCTGCATTATCTACTAATATACCTGAATTACTTCCATTATCTTGTTCATGTGATTGACCTGTATATTCAATTGCATTGGAACCTTCTGCTATAGGAGCAGCTGTTCCTCCTGGTAATGATACGCTTTCTCCTCCTGCTATAGACTGTTGTACAGCATCCATAGATTGTTCTGGTGCAACACCTCCCTCCTCAAAACTTCTACTTCCATTTTCATTTACTTCCGGATTAGCTTCAATATAGTTTTGTCTTTCTCTTTCATTATCTTGTGCTTTCCAAGACTCATATCCTCCTTTTAACACGCCGTACCCAGCGCCTCCCATTGTCCCCCATTTCCTATTACCCTCCCAAAATGTTTTATTTAACCAACCTGGCACTTCTTTAACTTTATCAGCAACTACATCTTTACCTTTTTTAACAGTCTGTTTAACTACTTCCATCTTAGTTTTATCTTTAACAGCTTTCTCTGTGGCCTTCTTTACTACTTTCTTTTTAACGGTATCTTTTACTTTCTTGACTACAATCTTATTACCAACCTTAGTTACTATAGGTGCAGCAGCTAATGCTAATTTACTCAGGCCTACACCTTGACCAATACCCGGTATTATAGTTGTAGCATTCACACCAGTATTAATAGCGTGCTCTTTAGCAGCCGCATCATCACCGATAAGTTTATTATATCCCGATCTAGTAGCAGATACCCCCGTATTAACTATATCTGGTATAGCACCCCAACCAGGTACTAGCCCAGCACCGGTTAATACATTCTGAGCATTATCCCAAAACTTAGTTGTTTTTGATTTTTTTTGTTTTTTTGCCATAGTTTCTTAGTTATAGTTTGGAAGTTGTTTGAACCCTCCTTTTTTAGCTGATACATTATTCCCTAAATCATACCCAGAATATGTTTTAGCTTTCATCTCTGCGGCTCTAGTTCTAGACAACTGACTAGTAAATGCTGTCGTAGTTTTAGTATTTGTTTCATTTGCTTTTACTAGTGCTTTATCTTCTGCCGCTTTCTTTTCTTTTCTAGCTTTACCTCTATTTGTTAACCCTTGCCATGTAGCTACACCAGCTCCTATTACTCCCCCAACAACTGCACCAACTGCATTACCTACGCCGGGTACAACTGAACCAATCATAGCTCCATATCCTGCATAAGACCCAGCTTTAGCTAGTATATCTCCAGAAGCTTCTCCAGCATTCCATGTAGTAGCATCGTTATCATTTGACCCCATACTAATTGCAGTACCTGCTAAATTAGCAGCCATTGCATATGGATTAGGATTTATAGTACTACCTGCTGCTGCTTTAACCCCTTCTTTTGCTCCGGTCTCAAGTAACTTCTGAGCAGCTAATTCTGCAGCTTTCTTTGTTGCTTCCTCTCCAACTTTATCAACTAATAAATCCTTACCTTTATTTATAGCAACTTCTTTAACTTTATCAGCTATAACCTCTTTACCTTTATTTAAGGCTACATCTTTAGCTTTATCTATTATTACATCCTTACCTTTATCTAGAGCAAACTTACTAGCTTGATCTGCTCCCCAGTTCATCCCCATATTAGAACCCTTATCAATAGCAATCTCTGTTCCTTTATTAGTAACTTGTTCAGCTAATTGTTTAGAAACTAATTCAGAAGATTTTTGCCTAGCCACGTTCCCAAATCCTTCACCAGCTATAGATTCAGCAGCTTTTTTCTTTGATTCTGCTATAGCCTTTTTTCTAAAGAGCTTCATAGCAGCAGTTTTAACTACCTGCTTACCGTCCTTTAACTGCCCTTTAGCATTTTCAATAGCACCTCCTTTACCATCATTAGTAAGAGTCTTAATAGCTTTACCTGCAGTAGCATCTATCTGCAAGTTCTGAGCTTGTCTATCAGCAGCATCCGCATCAACTGCATCCAAATCTTGCTGTTTAGTAGTCTGAATATCAGCAGCCGCAGTGTTAGCATTCTGTGTAAGGACCTCATCATTCTTTAGTTTCGCATTTTTAGCAGCTTCTAAAACCTGTGGGTTAGCTTCTTCGTAGACTGTAGATTCAGTAGTCCCAGCACCGCCCTGTCCAGACGTTGATATAGAATTGCTTTCATACATTCCGCCCGGAGCATACTTTTTCTTTCTTTTAACTACGTATTTTGATTTATGTTTTTTCATGTTATCGTGTCATTATTCTAGACTCCACAGTAGTAGAGTACAAATTTAGTAAATTATTTGAGATATTATCATAAATTAAACGAATTCCTATCCATTTATCTATAAATTTCTTTTGTTCAGTCCAAACCTTACTTGCATTTTGGTACATTGTATTTGGATATTTAATAACACCAGTATATCTAAACATACTTTGTGCATTAGAAGTTGTTATAGTACCTGTATTAGTACCCCCTACAAGATTAGTATTTAAAGAAGTATAATAAGCGCTTGTATCTAATGTTATATCTGCCATATCCCTGAACCTATTAACCTTCCAGTTGTTACCTACTCTTCGTATATTAATTAAATACTCTAAGGCTGTTGTCTCTAGCCCGCTTATTTGATATGTATTATATAAAAAGTAAGATGTGAATCCATGTTCCAGTACCCTAACCCCTTCAGGTGCTAGTATAGTTATTTCATTATACACATCTGCCGTATAAGCGAAACTAGAATACAAGGATGTTACATTTCTTAATTCATTGTGTATATATTCTATTTCAAATGGATGATATACTATACTATCTGCATATGCAGTGTATTGAACAAGTGCAGGATCATCCTGATATATTAATCCTCTTCTATAAGAATTATGCTCCCATACCGTAGCATTCCCAATATAAGATCCGGCTGTTCCACTAGTAGAGCCTGCAGTAAAGAGACCATCTAAAAGGGGATGTTGATCCGTCATAGAGTAAAAATTAGTAGACGTATTAAAATATATATAAGGTACGTATGAATGTAAACTTACCCATACATTTAATTCAGGGTAATAAGACATTGTCCAACCTGCCGTCCTAAAATAAAAAGTATCAGTATACTCAATAACAGTCGGAACCATAGTACTGCCTACTTTATTAAATACTTCAAATACTTTAGTTACAGAATTCCATCTTATGTAAGGGTGAACACCAAGTACTGCAGGTTTGTTAGCCATATTCACACCATGGGAACTCAAGACATACTCGCGTTTAGTTAATATTATCCTTCTATGTTTAGGGTCCCATACAGAATGCATACCAAATCCGAAGATAGGATTATCAAAGTCTCTTATAGGGAATCCATAATCTTCTACTTGAAAATGTAAGTTCTTACGAAACCATTTCTTCATACCTAAATCACTTAATTCTTGTAATTTATCTTTCATTAAAAATACTTTCTTAGCCGCTAAGTCAACAAAGAAATGCCCAAACCTAGTAGTCAATACAGACCATTGAGATTGAGATCCTCCATAACCATCATCAGTAAGAACTATTTCTGCAGGCTCTTGGGCGAAGATATCACCACTACCTACATACGCCTCACTCCCATCCTTCATCTGCATGGATTGTTTACCTTGAGATTTTAATAAACTCTCTTCCATATGGAAGTACAATAGATTATTAAAAGAAGCTAACTTCCATAAATCTCCTCTATTTTTAGGGAGATCCTTAAATTGATTAGCTAAGAAAACTCTATAATTATCTATTAAACTACTAGTATCATTTTTAGCTGATCTATGTACCCGTGTTGGGAAATCTAATTGTTTTGTTTCACTTAAAGGTAAGGGAAATGCTACACGTAGATCATTTAATTCTGAGTAATTTTTATTATATTTTAAATTCTCTTGATCCGTGAAATCAGTTTCCCCGGCAAGTCTTAATAAATCCTTAGCTGGAGTAGCAGGGAAGTACAAACTCTTATCGGACTCTATATGTCTGAAATTTATATTATCTGTAGATTCAACTATATGATAATGTATAGCTTTTCTAGGCCTTGAGTCTGTAACAATATCACTAGCTGTTAATGATGTTACAACTCCATGTCTACATATATAAGTATCTCCCCCGTAAATACCAGTATCCATATCATCTAAATTTTCCCAATTAGATCCTTGCACAGTAGCAACACTGTAATCTGGAGTTTGTCCATTTGAGGCAGTTACAGGACTTCCGTTAGTAGAATCAAAGATAAAGTTCTCCAAACTATCTCCTAAAACCTCAAATCCCGTCCAGATTAACTCTTGAGAGTCGATAGACTTATATACATCAGTCTTAAAGGCATCTAGATTTGCTATCATATATGTACTTCTATTTCCTACAGGAGGCCCCCCTGCATTATCAGATGCATTGATCATTAAAGGTGGTGCTATGAAAGAGTTGTATCCCCAATTACCCCAGTTATTAGCTCCTCCACCTGCAAATCCCCCACAAGCTGTGGTAGGGGCATACCCTCCACACCCAGCATTAGCTGCGGTACAATTTGGAACAAGACTTCCTAAAGGATACATAGGTGTATTTAAACAATTTCCACTACCTAGAGAGTTTATATCATGAAGAGCAGTAAATCCATGATTGTCTTTTAGTTTAAAAATTAGAGAGCTCTCCCCAAACAGATTAACTACCTTACCCCCAAACCCTAAAGATTTCCCATTAAATATACTATCTCCCTTTAAATAAGTCTTAGCCTTCTGACCTAATACTCTAGGATATCTATAAACTCCATTCGAAGAACCTGTAGACATCATTCTATATCCTGTTCTATAATACATACCTATGTGAATTGACGAATTTATCTTTTGAGCGTAACAGTTTGTAGGACCATCCCATCCCCACTCTTCTCTAGGCATTAAGATTTGCGGATCCGTATTCTTATCTTTTACTAATTTAGTTTGCATACGTTTATCTTGATCCAGTGAGGGACCATTCCAAACTAAATTCTTTACATGGAACTGCGGAGAGATATGTGTAGCACCGGCTAAACTATTCTTTGTTCTTAATAAATAAAAATCATGAAAACTAAAAGCCATACTAGAATAATTATGATTTATACCATTCGCATCTGTACTAGTTACTGACTGCAGTATACCAGAATTATCCTGCTGTATAAGATCAACCTCTTCATAGTTCCATCCATTAGTTGCCCAAGGCATTGCTGTGTAAAATTGTTCTGGCTCAGTCTGAGTAGAGGCTAATACTTGCATAGCATCTGAGTCCCCCGCCGCTTCTTTACAGAGTCCTATAGGAGTATTTTCAGGTACCATAGGAATTATAGCTGCTTGCCCTAGAATAGTTCTGTCTGAATGCTTTCTCTTAGCGTAGTAAACTCTAAACCCTTGTACTTGATTAGCTATATTACTTGGTACTTTAATATCATCTAATGTAAAACCTAGTCGTCTTACGGTATGGGAAATCTTAGCATCATTATAAATCTCAGGTGGTATATTAGCTGCATTTGCTGTTATTTCAATTTGAATATAGCCATCTCCACACGGGGATGCGGATTTGACAGCCTTTCTCCCAGCAATAAAAGTAGTTGCCCCGCTACCAGTGTTTTTAAAACTTTTAATTCTAATTGAATCTCCAGACACAAGCGTTGTGGTCCATCCCGTTGTGTATTTATTATATGATACTCTATTATCCCAATAATCATTCCCACACCCATTCCATGTGGAAAAGTTAGAAGTTTGCCACCCACTTGAAGATGAACCTGATGCCGTATTTTTAAAAATATAACTTTTAACTTCTGGATCATTAATACCATGTTTATGAAAATTTACTTGATATGTAACCTTTACAGTCATCGCTTGATCAGCTATGAAAGTAGTAGAACCATTCCACAAAGCAGCTTCCATAGCAGGGTCATTAGTAGTATCAGGAGAGTTATATATAACGGTATTAGCACTACCAGAGCCAACTAGTAGTTTCCCTGGTTGACAATCCCAAGAGGTTCTATTAAACCGTAGCGTACCTACCCAAGGAGCTACAGAAGTTACAGATATACCTTCACTAGCAGTAGTTAAACATCCATGATCTTGTAAAATAACTTTCTTACCATCATTTTCATTAGACGGAAAGTGATGATGTCTTACATTTTGCTGTTTTAAGTTTAATGCTCCTATATTTCCAGTCTCATCCCATGTTTCATAATCACCTGTATTTGGATAGAACTCTGTAGCATTCTGCCAATAGTTCATCTTCCTGGTAACTTTACCTGTAAAAGGTCCCCCAGTAAAACTATATTCAAAGAAGTGAAAATTCTTAGCATACCCCTCGCTTAAACTTTTAAAATCAGCTGCATTTCCAAACCCTGAAGGTTGTTCAAGTTCTCTCATACCTAAGTCGGGTATACCTACTCCATCACAAATATCTCTACCAGGTATATGATATGCGTAGGACATACTACCATCGTTCATAACAAAGGCGATATAAAATGCATAAACTTCACTACGCATATATCCTTTATATTTATATATATTTGGGACATATCTATAGGACTTACTAGGATCCACAGGTTGTACGGTAGTTAAAAACTTATCTACTGGCTTACCTGCAAACCCAGTGGTGAGATTATCCACAGTAGCATAATACTCATCAAAGTTATCTATCTCATGTGTTACGGAAGTTAGCTTAATATTATTTGCGTATTTTTGAAAACCTACATCTCTAGTACCAGTTACGTTACCTACATACAATACCCCATCTAATTGATTGATAGTTTTTGCAGTGTCATAAGCAACCGTATCTATAATAACCTTCTCTAAATCCCCAGAGGCTGCACCCTCAACTCCTGAAAATACAACTTCCAATCCTGATTTTGTAGTTATCTCTACATCATTAAGTTTTATAGCTTTTATCTCGTCCCCCATTTTACGGATAATAGTAGGTCTTAATCTATTATAATCAGTATTTAAATTTGACACTAACCATTTAATAGCTTTAGATGTTTGTGTACCATCTTTGGCTCCATCCTTTTTTGTTGTAGGCCGTGTATGATCATACTCATCAACAATACTTACTGGATTGGAAACTGATAAATAATTTGTAGCAACTAAATCTTCATCTACATATGCTAAAGCTAAATAATATACTGCAGTTCGTAAACCACCTCCTTCTATAATAGATTTTTGATAATTAGGAGTTACTGAGATAACATTATCCAGTTCAATTCTAGGTACAGGACCAGCACTAGGAAATAAATTTAATAAACCTATATGATCTTTATGGGATGTACCCGGATTGATACCATATATTTTATTTCTCATTGTTGAGATTGGTATTTCTCTTCGTTGTCTATCTACATTAAATGCTCTCGGTGGATTAAGATCATCCGTCCAATAAACAACTAAATCCCCTTTAGAGTCTACCTTAAAAGTGCCTTCTATAGGATGTGATACTTTAAAATTTAATTGAGCATTACTCGCAGATGGAATATACAGAGTTTCAAAAACGCCTTGATTATTCCATATAGCTATATGATCTGCTCCACCAGTTGATGAATTCTTAGCTAAAAAGAGAACAACATGATCCCCAGGAACTTCAATTGCACCAATAACTTTACAGTGTTGACCAAGAGCTCCTGCATATAGAGGGTTTTCACCTAACTGCCCTTTAGGAGTAGTACCACCTTCATTGGATAATGAACCCTCTTTATCATTCATGAACATGTTTAATGCATGTCTCCAAGAACCTTTCATCTGATCTATATGACCAGAGTCTTTAAATAATCCTTTTAAAAATCGTTTTTCCTCTGCCATTTTTAATCTCTATTTAAATTTTCTTTTGTATTTAGATCCTCAAAGAAAGAATCATGCCTATTCATGTTAGGGATTAATCTAACCCACTGACTCATAAAGGAATCATACCTATCAATGTCTGGGTAGTTAGCTGCATTTCTCGCTTGAGTACAATATTGCTTCCATTGATTCTCTGCAAAATTATAATCTATACCGTTTTTCTTTATATTAGGATTAAACAATAAAAGTTTTTTGTATATATACCAAAACATAGCTTCTTTAAAACTTATATCTGCAGGTATCATAGGGTAACAATCATGATCTACTGGGAAAGCTGTATAACTTAAGCAGAGTTTACCTGTTTGAAAAGATGTTTTAATAAAGTTATTTTCGACTAAGTAAGAATCTTTAGATTGTGCACTTTCATTCACACACCCCTCGCAGTGCATACTAGCATGAAACGTACTAGCACTATATTGTAAAGGCATCATACTTGCATCCCCTTTGAAATAAGAATTTTGCATAACAACTAACTGACTATTAAGTATTTGTAGTTGATGTGTTATTTGAGAGTACTCTAAGCCAGCTGCTTGAGCATCTTTTATTTGATCGTTTAAAGCTGTTATACCAGCTATTATAGCATCGTATATACTTGAATCCTTAGTAGCCATAGCAGTGTTAGTAGCTACTTGGTTTATATAATATAGGTCTGAAGGTAAAGATACTTTATGATTAACTACACTTAGAACTGCTTGCTTATGCTCCAATTGAGTACTAGCACCAATATGTTCCAAAGCCTCTCCTATCCATTCAATTGCATCATCAATCCAATTATCATTATCAGGCTTAAGATCTCTAAATATTTTACGTATTATTTCTTTACTTGAAATTGTTTTATATATAGCCATTATTTTTTCTTAAATGTTAAATAAGCTAAGTCATCTGTTTTCAATAAATGGATTAACTTTTCTTTGTTTCCTTTAACTCCTCTTGTAGCATCAAATCTATATACAGATTTATTCTGAACCTTACATTTACCTTTGTTCCAGTGAAATTTACAATAGAAAGGGTCTGTATGGTATATATGCCATTTAACACCCGTTTCAGTTTCAGAGTTATATAACTCTTTATTCTCACCTAACAACTCTTGTTTATACAAGTTACTCTCTCCCCAGTCTATTCTAGGAGATCGTGGATCTCTTTCCCTTTTTAATATATATAGAGAAGATAAGTTCTTCCCCATATTAAACTCCTTCCCTTCAAGGATATAGTCCATGATCATAATATTAAAATCAGAACATATATCCCTGAACAGGAGTTTATCTATCTCGCCGTGCTCTTCAACATAGCTTTTATATATATCTCTAAGAGTGTGAGACATTAATATTTAGGTCCGTGTTGCATACCTAAAACATTAATACCAGTAATAGATTTTACACCTTTCTTCTTCTTAGCAACAGGCTTCTTCTTCGTTACAGTTTTCTTTTTAGCTTCATCGTCTTTAGTTCTAGTATGATACTTTTTACCTTTATACGTAAACTCTTTCTTACCAGCTTTTCTATTTGCTTTAAACGCATCCCCAAATGTACCTTCTTTTTTTGCTGTAACTTTCTTAACAGTAGCTTTTACAGGGTCATTTTTCTTACCATCAGCTTTAACGTTATTTGCTTTAGCTGTTTGTTTAGCCTTTACATTAGCTTGACTAGCTGCTGACGTAGACTTAGCCTTAGTTATTTTATCATTAGCTTTATTAATAGTATTAGAAGTTTTTCTCACAACTCTATCATCTTTTTTAATAGCTTGTCTTTCTTCTCTATTAACTTTTCTAGTTCCTTTTTGAGTCGTTTTTAACGTTTTCATACTAGCTTTTCTATCCGCACGACTAGTTTCAGGATGATCTTTTTTAATATGTTTTCTAACACTCTTTCTCTTCTGTCTGTCAGTTTTTCTTTCCGCTCTAGATTCTTTAGATAATCGACCTCCAAATAGGTATTTATTATCTTCTGTTTCTATATCATCTAAGTTTGAAGTTGATGGAGGTAATAAGAAATCCTCCTCAATATTTGCTAGTCCATTAGGATTATTGATCCCACCGGTCTTTTTTGTTTTCTTTGTTTTCATTTTAATTATAATTTTTTAATAGTTATCCTTGTTGTTGTGGTACACCAGAACCAAATCTAGATCCTGGATCTTGCATGCGGTCATTCTCAAGATCACTTACTGTGCCTGCTATAACCTTCAGTTCTCCTGCGAGTATACCTTGATTAATTCTTTGTATCATATCCATAGGTATAGGAAAGTCTGCAGTCTCATCTCCACTATAACAGTAAGTTGAACCACAATCCCCAAATCTAGAGACATCTCGAGGGTTCTCAAACACCCCTCTAATATTTATATTTTCTAAGCCCTCTGCATTATAGATGTACATAAATTCATCTATCATGAAAGCTTTCATTTTATTTTTTGTATACTTATCATGCTTCAACCACTTAACAGTATTTGAATTAACAAGTGCTATTGTATCTAATCCGGAAACACTACCTACATAGGTAATTGCTTCTGAGAAGTTAAATCTAACCGTTTTAGGGATAGGTAATTTTGTTTTATATACATCACATCCTAAGTCGACTCCACAGCACTGGCTGCCATCTACTTTCTCGAGTGCTACACATCCTAAATCTTGTTCTATATGTCTACTTGTAAAACCGTTTTTAGCGTAATCTCTTCTAATGAACATTGCTCTATAGTGCAATATATTAAATTTTAATTGTTCTAATGATATGGATTCATCATGATGAGAGTTACCGCCCCGTACTAGGTTCAACAAGTTATATGCTATTTCGTTTAATGTCATTTAATATTTATATAATGTTCTACTTAATCCTATGTTGTGCGTCTTGTCTATTAGTCCATATCTATAGTAGTAGGAGTTACCCTTTTTATTCGTCCAACCCACTATAGGTGAAACATTAAACGAATGATCATTTCCCCCTAAATCTCCTCCTAACCAAATCCGAGTGTAGGGCTTTCTCTCGGTTATTCTTACTGTGTCTATTGTATGTATATACTTAGGGAACTTAGCTGTATAATTAAAATCTTGATTAACTAATACCCCATCTACATAACTAGTTATTGTCCCTTTAATAAGTTCATCTTCCACTTCATTTTCATAACACCCAAGAGTATCATTATTGATGTAAACAGTATCGTAAGAAATACTGCGAGTAGTGAGGTAAATAGTATCCAGAACATATATGCTATCAATAGTCCTAGTAAAGATAGTATCAATGTCTTGATTCCCATTATTCCCTGTAGTATTTTGTTTTTCATTGCACTCTTGTAAAAATATTATATAGAGGACTAGTACTATTATCGTCCATGTCTTTATTTGAAACTTTTCTAGTATAGCCATGATACCCTATTATCTTTATCTGGGTCACAATCTACATGTATAAAGGTTTTCCCTATTCCTATTCTTGTAAACCCCGCCGCTATAAATGCAGCAATCATTATAAATCTTTCTCTTGACTCTTTACAACTTACATCCGCTGCTAATCCATGTAGATGTGAAGATTCAGACTTTCCCCCTACTACAGCGTTATGTATTATGGTTCTATACCCACTATTAATTTTAAAAGGAATACCTGCTATATCTCTTGCTTGATCTAACATCTCTAAGAACTCTTTAGACATAAATTCCCCAGATCCAAGTGAATCAGGACTATCAAATTCAGATAGAGTAAAATATTCTAGTTCCATAGTTTTACCTTTTAGTAATGTATTTATCCAACAAGTCATTTAGATATTTTTTTAATGGTATTTCTCTACCTGTTATTCTCTCCATATTTTCTAAAATAGATATTATATACTCCCACATAATGTATCCTATAACAGTCTCATGAAATGCTGATGTGAACCATGCTATAACAGCTCCTTTAGTAGCGTAAGCCTCTGCAAAAACGTGTGTGATATAGATCAGAACAAGCCAGGTTAATAATTTAAATCCAAATCTAGATATTTTTCTAGAGACTATTTTTTTACCCTCTACTATAGAAGCAGAAACACCTGACCCTAATTCAAAGATGACCATTACAAAGAAGGCCATAAATGTAGTATGATCAAATCCTAATAAAGTTGAACAGCATGCTATTATACCTCCCATTGGTAATGTGATTTTTAGTAATTTAAAATGTATCATTGATGTTGTAAAATCATGTAGATTGTCAAACCCAAAGTGGTCGACTGTGTTATGTATGAAGTTTTTCATAATTAATTGTTATATAAAGTTATATCATGTATACTTAAATAAACTATAATCCCTAGTGGTTTTCCCATTATTCTATAATTTTTTCTAAATTCATAATTTGTTGTGGAGTAATATCTTCAGGTAAAATATCAGGATTTAATAGGTGTAATTCAACTTCTACTATATCTTCCATTTTAGCTTTCATAGCTTCTATTTGTTCCTTTCTGATATTTACTATTTCAATGTTATCTGCTTCTAGTTTATCTATTTGCGCTTTAGAATCATCATCTTCTTTCTCAGCGATGGCTTGTACTTGTGAAGCTAAATCTAAAAATTCATCAGAAGGCTTCCCTAATTTTTCTAAAGGATCTAAAACTTCCTTTAAAATATTTAAATTTTTACCTACTGGTAAACTAAACTGCTTACCTGTTAGATCCTTAACTGAAAATAATCCGTTAATAAGATCTAATAATTCTCCGTTTGTTGCTTTAATACTTGTCATTTTATATATTGGTTTTATTATTCTGTGAATACGTACCTATCACTCCCGTGAATGCAAGCATCACAATGCTTGTTTGCAAAGTTAATAAAATTATCTATAAGATGGGACTTTTTCCCACTTATTTTTCCGTCACAATCTGGAAGACAAGGTAATCCATCTTTTGGAAGTAAATAACTAATAAATTTTAAGGTCCATAGATAGTCTGTAGAACAATTATCTAACGTACCATTTTTAATTTTGTTTAATATTTTATCTCCTTTCTCTGCAATACAGAGAGTTAAATTTTTTGTTACGTTTGGGTGGACTTCAAATGACATAATTTTTATTTTTTTAAGTTACGATACACAACAAAGTGGATCTGACATACATGAGGCTTGTGAGGTATTAGGACCTTCAACAGAAACAACAGAACAGTTGCATCTTCCTACACAACACGTTACTATATTAATAGTATCAGAATTTACACTAGGAGATCCAAGAGCACCTGAAATAATAGTTGCAGTAGAAGGTGTACTTGAAACTGTACTACCTTCTATACTTATATTGTAACCAGTTACTGGGTCACACCCATCTGTACCTGGAGCAGATATTAGACTAGGAGTTGGAACACCAGCTGATATAGCTGCATCTATATAAGTTTTCCATGTAGTAAAGAATTGACCAGGCATTCCTGCATGTGTTATACTAGATATCTTCTTTTTCACAAATCCATTTAAGCAACATCCCGTAGGATAAGTTCCACAAGGTTGTGAAGACTGATAATAGAAACCAGAGAAGGTAGCAGTAATTCCATGCAGAAGTACTAAAGAAGTTAAGGCCATCTCCGCGTTAGGGAATGTAGTCCAAGGATCTAACTCAGTTGAATTATATGTATTTGTAGATAATAAAATTCCTTCAGCTATAGGTAAAGTTACTGCTACCCCTGAGCTACAAGTGTTTATAGAGGTACTAGCAGAAGGAATACAATCCCAATACTCTGCCTCACAATACATACAAGATCCATCATCTATAGTTGCCCCTGAACTATAATTTGATGCCCCTGGATCAGTACAACCTTCGATCGAATATAAACAACTTCCATCGTCACATGTTGCTACAGCATCATAATTTGCAGCTAATGTATCAGTACATCCATAAAGACAGTATATACATGATCCATCATCTGCCACAGCTAAAGAATTATAGTTGTATGCAGTTATATCTGTACATCCACAAATAGGTATAGTGGTTATAATTATAACTGGCATAACTACAGTACCTGCAGTACCACATGAAGGGGTAGTAGTTTCAGTGTATGTAAATCTCCATTGACTATTAGTAGTAATTAACTGTGTATGGAGTAAAGTGTTAAAGCCGTTAGAGGTACCTGTTATAGAAGCTACTATTGTAGTCCAAGTAGCCCCTCCATCTAAAGATTGCTCTAAGAATCCAGTAATAGACGTACCAGGAGTACATATCATATTCCATGTAATACTAGATGGTGTACCACATACAGTAGAAACAACTGTTGTAGGAGTTACTAAACACGCACAAAATCCAGGAGCTATACATAATGCTGGAGTACTTATAACATATTGTGCTGGTATGACAGTAGTATTAAATGCAGCTGGGTCATCACAAGCAGGAGTTTGTATATCAAAGGTGAATGTATTATCACATGTTTGAGGTACACCCCAAACTGGAGTAGAAATAGTGCTAATAACCATCGAATAACTTCCATATCCTAGTCCTAAAGTAGTAAAGGTTGTACCTACACCAGAAGATACAGTAGCAGAGTTTGATACATTTCCAACGGCATCAAATACAGCTATATATAATACTGTAGGTAATTGCACATTAGGAATAAGACCCATTGTTAAAATAGCTGTACCTGTAAATGATCCTGATGGATCCTCTATAGTAGTAGTTAATGAAGCTTGAAACCAATTTGTAGTAGTGTTTGCTGACGCAGCGTCTATAACAAAAGCTTGCCCCGTCCCTGATAGCGATGCTCCCAATGCTGTGGTAAAGCCACTACAGTATAAGCAACTTCCATCATCATTATTTGCATTAGAATCATAGTTTAATGCAGTTAGATCTGTACAACCATCTAAAGGTGCTATACATCCTACTGCGCAGGTTGCTAAAGGATTAAAGTTAGTTGAGCCTGCTACTGTTGCAGCAGTTGTTCCGTTACAGAATAAACCAGGATTTGCTGCTTCCCATATAGTACCACAATCCATACACCCATTAACACATAAATCTATACAACAATCATTATTCAGAGTAATATCTAAAGGACCTGTATACCCTTGATCAGGATCAGTACTATTACAATCACAGGTTGCTAAAGGATTATATTGAACATAAAGAGGATCAGTACAGCCAAATACACAGTAGTTACAACTACCATCATCTATAGTCGCATAAGATACATAATTTCCTGCTGTAGAGTCTGTGCAACCTAAATAGTCACAGGTTCCATCATCTAAGTTAGCTGTTACACTATAATTACTTGCTGGTACTGTTGGATATGTAACCGTATTAAGTAGTGTAGCATAATCATTTGGAGATTGAGAATTTATACCATTCCATACTTCTGTGCCATCCCAATAAGCTTGAGTTTGTAATCCATCATCCATACAACCTGAATTAATATACACACAACAACCATCGTTAAGTGTTGCTACTACCGGTAATCCTGCGCAATTAAAGTTGTAATTAGATGCAGTAGGATCCGTACATCCAGGTACTAATAAACAAGACGTACAATCTAGTTCTAGTGTAACAGTTGGAGTTGAATCAATCAATTCACTTGCAGCATTGGCTGCCTGAATAGTATTATAACCAGAGAAAGTAAAACAATCTCCACCAGTTAATTTTATCACTGTTGATCCAATAGTTGGGCCCCATGTTGCATTAGGCATTATTATGGCCGCATTATTATTAATACCTACCCAAGCTATAGTATTTAAAGCAGTAACTCCTGTTCCCACATCTACTATATTATAAATATCAGTTGTACCACATTTAGTCCATTCTAAGAAAAGATCAGGAGCTAAAGCACACGCTGCACAATCATTATATATATCCGCACTCCCAGAAAAATAAAAATCATTTCCTAACTCCAACTCACCTGCCATAGTCGTATACCCATGGTGAACTGAGGCAGGACCTGTATGGGGTCCTAAATATGTGATACAGTATTCATA
>Ga0307984_1000254_pt1 | contig 23405 bp, 15 predicted proteins | sample EllFjometageno78_FD_203169 | JGI IMG/M metagenome (GOLD analysis project Ga0307984, IMG submission 203169) | Marine microbial communities from Ellis Fjord, Antarctic Ocean - #78 | ecosystem: Environmental > Aquatic > Marine > Unclassified | place: Southern Ocean | collected 2014-10-09
AGCTGAGTCATAGTTACAAGAAGCAGCGTCTGTACATCCTAGGACTTCAACGAACTCACCTGGGCAGATACCCCCTAGCGTAAATGTTGCATCATAATCAGCACCAGTAGATTCCTCACCAACATATCCATTCACAATTGTGACAGACCAAACGCCATCTCCTGAAACTCCAGCTGATGATAAATCAACTACAACAGAGTACACTCCTGATGTGGAAACCTGCCAAGTATCAGGGTAAACGATAAGGTAAGCTCCTTGATTGGTACATACGCCACTTGCAAAATTATATCCTCCAAACTCGATACAAGACCCATCAGGTGCTCCGATTTGAACGAGCATATCCGCTGGCCAACTTCCGTTAGCAAGAGGGTTTGCCCAGTTAAGATCAATTGTAACAGTTGTTAATGTTCCCGCTCCAGAAGTAGAAGACGGATCTGAACTCGCCTGACCCACAAGGGAAGCCACAACTGAAGTCACGATTTCACAACCACATCCGAAAACTGGATCAGGTGCGATACAAGAACCATCATCTTGAGTTGCAGTAGTGTCATAGTTACAAGCCGTAGCATCCGTACAACCAGCACAATCAAAATTACATGAACCATTGTCATTGACTGCCTCTGAATCATAGTTACAAGCTGTTGCATCAGTACAACCAAATCCTTCTCCAATACAGAATTGAGTTGATTCAGACGCCGCGAATTCACCACCAGTCATTATCACAGCACCATCAACTGTTAAGTCATAAGATCCTGCACCATACGCACAACAAACACCATCTCCGAAGCTGTCATTGATTGTAAATGTGTAACATCCATCACCTACACATACGACCTCTTGGACTGCTGTAGCAACATCAACATATGGACCACCTGAAGCAACAGCTGCGCCAGTAACATCATCCGTCAAAGACCATGTTGTCTCACCAGGGTAGTTGTCCGTCAAAATATTGATGATTACGCCTGTTCCACCGAGGATACAAGATCCATCATCTTGAGTTGCGGCAGCATCGTAGTTACAAGCTGCTGGGTCTGTACAACCTGAACATGTCGTTCCGTCTCCGCCACACACACCACACACATCATTTTCCTGACAAGAACCATTGTCAATTGTCGCGGCAGCATCATAGTTACACGCTGAAGCATCCGTACAGCCTCCACATGTTGTATTGTCTCCTCCACAAACGCCACATAGGTCATTTTCCAGACATGAACCGTCATCCTGTGTTGCGGTAGCGTCATAGTTACACGCTGTTTCATCTGTACATCCGGCGCAATCGAAGTTACAAGAGCCATCGTCCTGAGTCGCATTCATGTCATAGTTACATGCAGTCGCATCTGTACATCCCAAACCACATTCAGCGTTTATTGTAAAGTAATCATCTCCAGCACTCGTACCATCGCCATTTGCAGCAGTATCAAGAGAACCTGTAATAATCACTGCGCCTGAAGCAACATCCGTCAAAGTATAGATGGCGTCATTCCAGCCATCACCGAAGCTGTCTGCCATAGAAAGGGTGTAGCAGCCATCTCCGATACAGAGATCTTGAGTCCCAGCACCTCCACTTGCAACAGAAGTTCCGTCAAGTAAAACTGACCAAGAAATCTCTGTATCCCAAGTTCCACCACCCACAGTGATGTTCACTCCGTTTCCGAACACACAGCTTCCGTCATCAATTGTATTTCCTGCGCTGTAATTGCATGCTGCATCATCTGTACATCCTGTGCAAGATGAATCGTCTCCACCACAAACGCCACATAGGTCATTGTATTGACAGTTTCCGTTGTCTGTAATAGCATCTGGGCTATAGTTACAAGCTGATGAATCTGTACATCCCAAATCAGGGTTGCAGTTTTCCATAGCCATAACAATAGAGTTATTGACGTTAAGACGACCACCTGTAACAGTCTCAGGACCTAGCTGAGCAATTTGATCAACACCATCGAATATAAATGAACGAACCAAGTCTGCAGTAGCTTGAGGTGATGTTAATGCGTTTGATGCAAGGTCGGCACAAGGCGCACTGTAAACAAGCGCTATAGCTCCTGCAACACACGGACTCGCAAAAGAAGTTCCAGACGTATTTGCATAACCTCCTCCAAGTGAAGGAAGATACACGTTTTCTCCTGGTGCACCAAGGTCAATCGTCGTCGCTCCGTAAGCAGAGAAAGTACGTTGATCCATATTGTTTGTCGCAGTGACAGCAACCATATAATCTGAACTACAACCAGTAGGCATATCACCAACAGCATCAATGTCAAACTGAGCATTTGCTGTTGCACCACAATTAAGTATTCCAACTGAACCTAAATCGTCGTAGTAAGCACACCACACTGGGTAATTGGCGGGGTTTCCTTGATCAATTCCCCAAGATGCATTTGTTGCAACAACGAAAGCACCTAAAGCACCATTAGACGTGTTGTATAAGTTACGCATCGCATGTGGGTAGCTATATGCTTCCACAACACCAGCATCAGTTAATCCGCCAAATTCAACATGCATAATACCTACGCTCCAGTTAACGCCTGCGCCCCCATTTGAGTTATTTCCTGTAGCGCCAATCATACCGCTGACAGCGGTTCCGTGAGAAGCTCCAGAAATGGCATCACTGTTAGATGTCGTGTTCCATCCATCCACATCGTCTACATATCCATTTCCATCATCATCAATACCGTTACCTGCAATTTCATTAGGATTCGTCCAGTGGTTGTCGATTAAGTCTGGGTGAGAATAATCACCACTCTCCATAACACATACGACAATTCTGTCTCCGTTGGCAGTATATCCACCTGTAGATATATCCCACGCCTCATCACTGTCTATATCATGATCAGCACTTTCCACGTGATGCCATTGCTGATTAAAACTGGGATCATTAGGTGTTGTAGCTCTGTTTTCAACATAATGATTAAACTGAACTGCGCGAACAGAAGGGTCAAGCGCCAAATCGCGTAAGATGAGATCTGAATCAGAAATATCTTGACTGTAATTGAAAAGGTAAATGTGAGAAAGAGATGAAAGCTCTTTAACTGGCTTAAGACCAGATTTGAGTCCATCAATCGACGCGTGTTGTTTTGCAAAAAAGGCTGCATCAGCGTGTTTGTGGAACATCACAATTAATTCACCTGGAACAACGTCACCAGGGGTGCCAGTTGCAGGCGATTTTTGAGCAGATACTGACAATGTCGTCAGAAGCGCCAAAGAAAGGAGAGAGAGAGAAAATTTCATCAAAATAGGCAATTAATATAAATTTGATTTACGTTTTGGTTTCGACAGATAGAAACTGTCTAATTCGAAGACGTAAAATAGTTCATAAGGTTGCATAAAAAAATTAATTGTACGCAGAATTCAGAATAGAGAGGATGTCTGAAGCTGATTCTGTAATTGGCGTTCCTGGACCGAAAACGCCTACGACACCCATGTTATATAGCGTTTCATAATCTGCAGGTGGGATTACCCCCCCGACAACGATTAAAATATCTGAGCGGTTTAATTCTACAAGAGATTCTACAAGAATGGGGATCAGCGTTAAATGACCCGCAGCAAGCGTAGAAATACCGATGACATGAACATCGTTCTCCACAGCTTGACGTGCAACTTCTTGAGGCGTAGAAAAAAGCGGGCCCAAATCGACATCGAAACCCAAGTCTGCAAAAGAAGACGCAATGACTTTTGCCCCTCTGTCATGACCGTCTTGGCCCATCTTTGCAACCAAGATCCGTGGACGACGACCTACGGACTCGGCAAAAGAATCCGATAACTTTAATGCCGATTTAAATTCATCTCTGTCGTTCATCTCCTTCGAAAATACACCACTCACCCTCCTGTCTGTAGGTTTATATCTGCCAAATACATTTTCCAATGCCATGCTTATCTCTCCAAGAGTCGCACGTAAACGCGCAGCTTCAATGGCCAAGCCTAGCAAATTCTCTGAATTCTCCGCGCCCGAAGTAAGCGCCGCCAGCGCATGCGACACCGCTTGAGAATCGCGTTCAGATTTAATCTTTAAAAGCATCTCGGATTGCTGGTCACGAACTGCAGAAGTATCTACATTCAATACTTCCAATTCATTTTCCTCAGAATGAATCTGAAAAATATTCACCCCGACTATTCTGTCAGATCCTCGATCTATTCTGGCTTGCTTTCGGGCAGCAGCCTCTTCAATTCTGAGCTTTGGGAGACCGACTTCAATCGCTTTTGACATCCCTCCCAGTTCGGCAATTTCTTTCATAAGAACTGAAGCCCGAGAGGCAATAGATTCTGTCAAGAACTCCATTAAATAACTCCCAGCCCAAGGATCTACAGAAGTCGTATATCCAGCTTCTACTTGCAAGATCAATTGCGTGTTTCTCGCGATTCTAGCTGATGAATCCGTCGGGAGTGCAATGGCTTCATCCAGCGAATTTGTATGGAGCGATTGCGTGCCGCCAAATGAAGCGGACAGCGCTTCTATTGCTGTCCGGGAAACGTTGTTCCAAGGGTCTTGCGCGGTCAGCGTCCATCCCGAAGTTTGGGTATGTGTACGTAGCATTAAGCTTTTCGGGTTGGAAGGTTGGAAGGCTGACATTTCTGAAGCCCAAATCATCCTTGCAGCCCTCATCTTCGCTATTTCCATCGTGTGATGCATCCCGTTTGCCCAGAAAAAGCTCAAGCGAGGCGCAAAATCGTCCACAGCAAGACCTGCGTCAATCCCCGTTTTAACATACTCTATACCATCGGCCAAAGTGTACGCCAATTCAAGTTCAGGGGTGGCTCCTGCTTCCTGCATGTGATATCCCGAAATGCTTATCGAGTTGTACTTGGGCATCTTTGAGGCTGTATATTTAAAAATATCCGACACAATTCTCATGGAGTGCGACGGAGGATAAATAAACGTATTGCGAACCATAAACTCCTTGAGGATGTCGTTCTGAATCGTTCCCGATAATTTTTCCGGCGCAACGCCTTGCTCTTCAGCAGCGACAATATAAAATGCGAGAATGGGAAGCACCGCTCCATTCATCGTCATACTCACTGACATCTTATCTAAGGGGATCCCCTCGAACAAACGCTTCATGTCCTCCACCGTATCAATCGCCACACCCGCATTGCCCACATCTCCAGTCACACGCGGATGGTCACTGTCATATCCCCTGTGAGTAGCAAGATCGAATGCCACTGAAAGTCCTTTTTGGCCTGCAGAAAGATTCCGGCGATAAAAAGCGTTTGACGCCTCCGCAGTAGAGAACCCTGCGTATTGACGAATCGTCCATGGTCGAGTGGCATACATGGTTGGATATGGGCCTCCCAAAAAGGGAGCGATCCCCGCACAATATTTTTCATGGGCACGTTTGGGCGTATGGATTCCAAACGATTCGGGAACGTCGATGCCCTCCGCTGTTTCAACGGTCTCGACCTTTCCGACATCATGCGTGGCGCGATACAACCTCTCTGTATCTATGTTTTCAATTGTCTTCGTTTGTGTATTCTCAGTGGCAAGCTCAACAGGTTGGTGATTGAGCAGATAGAATGGGTCATGTGCATTTGAAGAGAGTGGCTCACTGCCGCGTGAAGAACCCACAGGTACGAAAACGGGTGCTTGAAGCCATGAAGAACGCCCCTTTAACGTCGCCCCCTCCCACTGCTCCAAAGTCTTCAAGGAATCCATGCGTTTCAAAGCTTCAGACGCAACCCATTTGGTGGCCAAATCCAAATGATGACTTCCCCCCATCGGATCATCTGTCCTGCCTAAAAGCGCCTCCTCACGTAAAATATGTTGGATGTTTCTCGCCCATCTTTTTGATTGCGTGATCGACTTCTCTTCTTTAAAAGGCGACAATATATCGTGTCCGCGAACTTCAATTCCGTCAGCGCCACCTAAAACAGCCCCATATGCCATCATCGTATGTCTCAATAAATTGTCCTCCTGCACGTCCTTTACAGCGAAAATCGACGTTGTACGGGATTCTATCCAGATGGGCGCAGACTCTGGCACGCCCCCCATCTCTGAGACCATTGTTGCCCAGGCCACACGCAATCCGCGAATGGACGCAACCGTAGAAATCACATCCGTGGTAGAAGCGATTCTTACCGTACATCTTCGCGCGGCTTCTTCTATAGGATACCCCTGCTTCACCATCGTCTCTACCCCCCATTTCGCAGCAGACAAGGAAAGCGCCAATGCGTCTACTGGAAGCATCCCTCTGTCCTGCCAAACTGATGCGTCCACGCCCCAGGTCGAAAACTTTTTAAAGGCCACACCCCATGCTTCTACATGACGCAAAAAGAATGCAGGGTCTGAGGGAATCCCTCTTCCGACATCCCACGTCGAGGACCCTCTTACATCCACACTGCCTGCCCACGAAGACACCGCCCTCAAAGTACCCACCGTCTCATAACCGTCTACATGTAGGGCAACCATCTCTGGACTTACCCCTGCAAGAATTTCACGCATGGCATCCCCATCTGCAAGATCAGCATCCGTCCTGACAGCCTCCACACCGTGACTAAGTCCTTGCATAAGGTTTGTTCTGTCTGCAAAGCTTTGCTGAATTTCCCATGCATTCCCCAAATCATCTCTTAAAGAACTGGGGCTTGAAGGAATGGCGATAGGTGATTGCTTCATTGCATCATCTACAACGAAAGGCAAGGGCATACCGTCAAATCTTTCACTTGCTATCGAATCTAAAGACAAGCCATTTAACGATGCTTCCGCTTTTTCTTTCCACATCTTGAATGTGGTTTCCGCGAAATCGTTTATTTCCTTTCCTTTTTTCACACCCCAAAAATACACAAGCAATGTGGGTTAAAGGTTAGATTTGTCACATGCGTTTCTCTTCACCTCCAAAACCCGACCTCTGCAAGGCCATTTTCCTAGACAGAGATGGGGTAATTAACCACGATCCCGGGGACTACACAAGGAGCATCGAGGAATTCTCAATACTGCCTACAGCGCTCGAAGCGCTTCGAATCCTCGCAGAAAAAGGCTATATCTTTATTCTCATCACGAATCAAGGAGGGATTGCAAAAGGAATTTATTCTCACGATGCCGTCCATGAAATCCACAATCATCTGCGGAATCTTTGCAACGAAAACGGCACCCCCCTCACCGACATTTACTACAGCCCACATCACGAAATCACTGGCCTTTCACTAAGTCGCAAGCCAGGATCGATGATGGTGGAACGTGCCATCGCTCGTTACAATATCAACCCAGCAGAATCGTGGATGATCGGTGACAAACAGAGAGATTTGGATTGCGCATCCGTTTTAGGTGTTCAAGGGGTACTTATCCCTACAAATGGTGCGTTAATTGATTACATACACTCGCTCGTATAACTCAAATGCAGAACAAGCATCAATATCTTTACAACGGACAACGAACGGATCCGAGTAGCATACCCAACGGATTTGACTCCCGGGCGTTTCTATATGCAGATGGTTTCTTTGAGTCCATGCTTGTGGTCAACAATGCGATTCCACTCTTTGATCTTCATTATGAAAGAATCTCAGCGAGTTTGTCCGCATATAAAATCACGCCAAAAGAAAATCTTGCGTCTTCAGTCTTGAGAAAACATCTTTTGTCACTGGCAAACAGTTCCGGTTTAAGCAACTGCGCCCGAATCAGGCTGACGATTTTCAGAAGCAACCAAGGGGGTGGCAAATATACGCCGGCGTCAAACGAAGCAGATTGGGTGGCCCACATCGAAAGGAATGAACACGTAGGTTTTAAGCTGAATGAAAAAGGGATTGCAATCAGCATTTTTGAAGATCTGAAGAAAAACCCCAGTAAATTCTCCATGTTCAAGAACATTCACTCTCAGATTTACATCCAAGCAGCGATCTATGCTCAGGAGAAAAACATCGGAGACGTGCTTATTTTAAATTCTGACGACAACATTATCGAGGCGACGTCATCAAATGTATTTCTCGTGAGTGGTGGCGAGCTCTATACCCCCAAGCTCTCTTCTGGTCCTGTAGGTGGCGTGATGAGAGCGACAATCATAAATCTCGCAATAAGCCTGGGCATTAAAGTCTTTGAATGCAATCTCACTCCCCAAGAACTTCTGAAGGCAGATGAAGTGTTTTTGACAAATGCAGTACAGGGCATCAAGTGGGTTTCCAGTTACAGAACGAAACGTTATTTCAACAAGACTGCAAATAAATTACTTGACGCATTTAACGCAAGTATAAGTGAAACCTCAGTTTTGTAGAACCCTCGGGTCGAGGTAACCATATAGCAAATCGACCATGACATTGACGAGAACGAAGATGGTCGCGATCACGAGCGTACATCCCATCACCACAGGCAAGTCACCTCTCTCTAAGGCGTTGAACATCAAAAGGCCCATGCCTTTCCATCCAAATACAAACTCTACAAATACTGCGCCAGCGAGCATCGACGCGAACCATCCACTCGTCGCTGTAAGAACAGGATTGAGCGCGTTGCGCAATACGTGTTTGAACAGGATTCGTGATGAAGAAAGCCCCTTTGCGCGTGCTGTACGTATATAGGGTTGGGCCAAAACCTCAAGAGCCGAATTCCTCGACAGCTGAACAATAACCGCTAGTGGACGTATTCCCAACGTCAAGGCAGGAAGGATCAAATGCGCCCAAGCCAAGCGCGGACCCTCGAAGGGGTCGACCGTGATCATCCCTCCTGTCATCGGAAGACCGGTATATGAATGAAGCAGGTATCCAAAGATCCAGGCAACGACAATTGCCACCACGAAACTCGGCGCACTCATTCCCAATGCACAAATGGAAAGAATTAAATCTCCGAATCGAGCGTTTGGGAAGGCGGCAAGTGTGAGTCCGATTGAAATCCCGAAAATGGTCGCAAACAACATCGCCGCAAAAGCGAGAATCAAGGTTGCAGGAAGCGCATCTTTTATGGCCTCAACAACAGGCCTGCCGGAAATGTAACTGACGCCAAGGTCGCCTCGTGCAACATTCGCCATAAAGTGTAAATAACGAATATGCGTGGGTTTATCCAGTCCGTGCTTGACTCTGAAGGCCTGAACGACTGACTCGCGTTCAGTTTGACCTGCAAGCTCACGCGCAGGGTCTGGAACAAAAGAAAAGATAAAGAACACTAAGGTAAGTGTGCCGATCAACACCCCGAGTCCTTGAGCCAGTCTCTTTGCCAGAAATCGCACTTATTGTAAATCTAGATCAGAGAACGCGGGAATATCACGCCACGCCCATTTCTCGACGATAACACCATCTTTCATCAGAACAAGACCCGGATTTGAACGTATGATAATCTTGAGCTCAATTTGATCACAAGACAGAAATCCGTAGGGAGTTGAATGGTCCGCTGAAAAGGAAGTGTTGTATTCCGTTCCTGCATTTGTAAGACCATAGAAATCAAACCCTGCGTTGAGGGCCTCACTTGCGAGAGAGTTGAAAGCTGCCTGAGCAGGAGCCCCAGCATCTACAGCCGCTTCGAGATCTTTGGAAATGTGAAAGAACGTATACCCTTTCTTTGAAAGCACCGCATCCGTGAGGTCATCACCTTCTGCATTCTCCATGATAAGATCCATGATTCGGGGCTGTTCAAAATAATTTTCATCAGCTTCTTCGATAAGTATCTTGACCATATCCTTGTACGTATGGGTTTCTGAAAAGAAAGAATTTACAAAATTCTGATGAGTACCATTTTTCACTAGTATTTCCTCACCACTGTCATTATTCGTATAGATCACATGATTGATACTATCTTTTAATGTGTGATTTGATATGAATAGTGAATTTACAAAATTCTGATGAGTACCATTTTTCACTAGTATTTCCTCACCACTGTCATTATTCGTATAGATCATATCATAAGCATACTTAGGCCCACTAATTCCGACCTCTTCAGCCGAGAGACGATTTTGAATGATACTTTCTCCGACAGCATACGCTCGGTAATCTTTAAGGGGGAGATGTGCAAGCGTTTTATATTGAAATAGTCCAGCGACAATCAACACTGCGATGGCCATCATCCACTCCACTTTGGGATGGTTTATTCTGCGTCGTACAGCACTGGCTGCAAACAGCAGAAAGATGAGGTAAAGAATGGGGAAAATCCAGTCTAACATTAAGTAACCGAATAGAAAGGTCATTACAATAGCGCCTGTGTAAATAATCATTGAAGTGCGACTATCGTTCAGCTCTATTTTATTTCTGAAGGAAGCAATAGTAATAGGGATCACAAAAATGAGAAGAAAGAGATCTTTGAGGAAGCTTTGGTAAGCAGTAAGAGGAATTGCATTTCCGAAACAACCACATTCAAGAACGCATTGATTTGCGATCTCAATATTTGCCCCTGTAGCATCCGTAATCATCTTCATCCCGAAAGGATCGCAAGTCGCAGTGTACCACGTAAGCCAAGTAAAGAATACCATCATGCCCAACGTGAGTATGGAGGTGAGCTTGGGAAGTGCGCCGACAAGCAAGGCAATTCCAAGGAGAACTTCCGCGATACAAACAAAGACAGCTATTTCTAGCGCATATGGAATCCAAGACTCTAGATTCAGTGCACCAGGCTCGAAATATTCTTCGAGCTTGTACATAAATCCCAGTGCATCATTCGATTTAATTAAGCCTGAAACAACGAAAAGTGCTCCGACAAACATCCGACTGAAGAGCGTAATGCCGTGAAAAAATCTGCTTGAATCCATTTTTTATTGGTGTTTGTTTGATTCCTCATCCAGTAAGATAAGTGCGAAAAGAGCATAGTTTGCGATATCCATATAGTTCGCGTCTACCCCCTCAGAGACAAGCGTCTTGCCGTGGTTGTCTTCGATCTGCTTTACCCTAAGGATTTTCATGAGAATTAAGTCAGTGAGTGAACTCACACGCATGTCACGCCACGCTTCGCCATAATCATGGTTTTTATTGAGCATCAATGCGCGCGTTTCATGAGCTGCTTTATGAAAACGCTCATTTGCCTCGTCTGTAGAAAGCTCCAAGGGATACCCCTCGGGGATTTCCAATTGAACGAGCGCCATCAGACTGTAATTGACGATCCCGATAAATTCAGGAACGATACCTTCATCTACTTTCGCGACTTTCACTTCTTGCAAAGTTCGAATGCGATTTGCCTTGATAAAAATCTGGTCCGTCAGGGAAGATGTGCGAAGAATCCTCCAAGCAGTACCATAATCTGAGGTTTTCTTCTTGAAAAGAGACTCACACTTATGAAGTGCATTGTCGTATTGTGCGGAAGTGGGTGCGAGTTTGTCCATAGGTTAATAACTTGCACAAAGTTACAATGAGACAAAGATCCAACATACTGAAATTACGTGAACGATTAAAAAGTTTTCACAATAAAGCAAATGTTGGTGTTTTGGGCATTTTAAACGTGACCCCTGACTCGTTTTTTGATGGCGGACAGAGCTTTTCCGTTGAAAAAGCCATCGCAAAGGGAATGGAGTTGAAAAATGAAGGTGCAGAAATAATAGATCTTGGGGGTCAATCATCTCGGCCTGGGGCACCTTCTGTGGGCGCAAATGAAGAATGGTCAAGAATTGAGCCCGTCCTGCATGGGATCCTTGAAAAAGACCCCACAGCACTCATAAGCATTGACACATACAGATCCGAAGTCGCCTACAAAGCAATCCATGCGGGAGCTGCAATGATTAACGATATTTCTGCTGGATCATTGGACCCAGAGCTGTTAAATGTTGTCGCTGAGGCAGATGTTCCTTACGTACTCATGCATATGCGTGGACGACCCGACAACATGCAACACAACCCTGAATACGAAGACGTCGTTCGTGAAGTATCTGATTTCTTTTTAAAGAAAACGGAAGAACTGTCCGGACTGGGAGTAAAAGACATCATACTGGACCCTGGGTTTGGCTTCGGGAAACGGACAGCGGACAATTACGCTCTGCTTGCAAACCTTGAGGCATTCACTGAGCTAGGGATGCCTATCCTTGTGGGGACCAGCCGTAAATCTATGATTTGTAACGTTCTAAATGTTGCACCCTCAGACGCTTTAAACGGCACAACAGTAACACATACATGGGCCTTAGAAAGAGGAGCCTCCCTCCTTCGATGTCACGATGTGAAGGAAGCGCGTCAAGTTGTAGAACTTCATCGCCATCTTTGCAAAAGCAAAATGAATCAAAAGTGAACTTTCAATTCGAATCTTGGGAAACTGTATTGCCTCTACTACAGTTTGGAGCACGCATTCTAGATGTCCTTCTAGTGGGAATCATCGTGCTTTGGCTTTACAGACTCACAAAGGGTACTTCAACAATCCCCGTTTTCATGGGGCTTCTTGCGATATACCTCATTTGGAAAGTGGTCTCAGGGGCTGGAATGCCTATACTTGCGGAGTTGCTTGGTCAGTTCATTGGTGTCGGAATTATTGCGATCATCATCGTCTTCCAACAGGAAATCCGACAATTCTTATTTTCAATCGGGGACAGAGCAAATATTGACAAGCCCAAACTCTGGCTACAAAAGCTTCTCCATCTCAGGCACACAGAACATTCATCTCTACCTATAGATGAGATCTCGAAAGCCGTGCAAAAACTCTCGACTCGAAAAGAAGGAGCACTCATCATCCTTCAACGCTTGTCCGACCTTACGCTACACCTTCAGGGATCTACAAAACTCAACGCAGATATTTTTGCGCCGTTAATTGAGGCCACCTTCCATAAGGACAACTCAATGCATGATGGAGGCATGTATATCGCAAATGGTCGCATTCGAGCTGTTCGGAGTGTTCTTCCTGTTACTCAAAGAACCGACCTTCCACCAGAACTAGGCATGCGACATCGCGCTGCGCTGGGACTTGCCGAAAAAACAGATGCACTTGTCATTGTTGTCAGTGAAGAGACTGGCCTCGTATGTATTGCAATGGACGGACAGCTAAATCGGGGCATTTCAGAACAAGCCCTCAAAAAAATCCTAGTCAAAGAGTTCACTCCAAAAGAGGACGAGGAAGACGAAGTGCAATAGAGCCTAGTGTTGCGCTACAACTAGCTTTTCGGTCGCATTGATGACTCCTGACTTAGAATCAATGAGGTTGACGATATAAACACCATCTGTCAATGCATGTATATCCAGGTGAAGTCCATTCACTGCTGGAATAGAGTTTACTCGCAAAGCTTCACGACCACTCAAATCGTGAATGACAACGTCACAGTTCACAAATGAACCCGAAAGAAGAAGTGATGAAGAAGCGGGATTGGGTTTAAATCCGAAAGCTGGAAGTTCCAAGTCTGTTGATTCTATACTTTCAGGAATGGATGACGCCCTCAGAATAAAGAGTCCATCAAAATTACTTACTGCTATGGATCCGCTCGGGAAATAAGGGTAATTCGACCATGTGCCATCAAACTCTGCGAAATCGTCCGCAGGGTAAGTATCGAAGTATCCCTGTGGCTCGATAGAACCATCCTCTAGAATTGTAGAAACGCGGAGTCCACTTCTGTAATTCGATGCATAAAGAAGTCCGTTGTGCGTATATAGATTGTGATCAATGGCCGTGTTCTCAGATTCGTAAAAACCCACAATGACAGGATTGTCGAGATCATCCACATTCATCATGTATGTACGCGTGTTGTTTCCGTTATACGTTTCATCGAGTTCGTCGTTGAAGTATAGCATATGATGGTCCTCACTTAGCCAACCCTGGTGTGTGTAAAAACCATTCTCATACGTAATCTCTTTGATGAGATAAACATCACTCTTGTCCTCAGCATTGACAATGGCAAGACCACTTTGGCCATTAAAACAGAAAACGATTTCTTGCCCCTGATAATCTGTATCCAACCCGTTATAAATCACTGGCTGAACATCGTGAGAATATGCACCATCATATGAGCCGGCTAGAAATGGGGCCTCGGGATTACTCACGTCAACAATATGAAGTCCGCCACCGAATGTATTTGTACCTACACCATACACGTAATTTGTTTCTGGATTTGCAGCCAGGTTATGCGCATTCCCAAACCCTAGATAATTCGATGTCGCAGTGATATTGAAAGGAAATCCACTGAGGTCCAGCACTTGAGTCAAGTCCAGAATTTGCATTCCATGCATTCCCGCTTCACTTCCGATAAACGCATAATCCCCGATCACCTTGATGTCTCTCCAAAGAGATGGAGCTGTCGCAGTCGGGAGATTCGCGATAAAAGATGGCGCAAGTGGATCCGTGATTTCAACGACTGACATTCCATCCGAACGTCCAAAAAGAACGAATTCACGTCCAGATGCTGAATCGACCCAACCCCAACAATCATTTCCGTTGTCACCACCACCCACTGATGAAAGCGGAAAGTAAGTATACAGATCGTAACCGTCACAGGCGTACTCTCCAGCAAAACCGTTTTCGCAAATGGTTTGGGCTGAGATGACAGAAGTGAAGTTAATTGCTGAAAAAGCAACAAACAGGAAGAGAGCAATATGTTTCATTTTATTGAGATGTAGGTTTCCTGGACAGATAAGGACAGATAATTTACGGGACTAGTTTAATGCATTCACGTCTGGCAGAAAGTTGAATCTTGAACTGTAACTTTTCATTTGAGCCGTAAAGTTGTCTGGGTAGGTGAGTTCAACATGAGAGATCTTGCCCTCTGCATCACGTGTTGCTTCCATCCAAGGGTTAATAAACCCACCATAAGGAGCTATACCTAGCGCTTCAGAACGATCCAATACTTCCTGGTGGAGCGCTCTATCTACTTGCACTCCGTATCCTTCAACCAACGCTTTTGCAGCGTCATAATCTCCTTGAGATTTGATTCGTTGAACTTCTTTCAGCAAATCACCGAACAGTCCTCTAAGCGCAACATAGTCTACGACATCCACATACGTTTTGTTGTCTTTTTTGTACTTCTTAATCACCCCATTCTCGAGACCTTTCTCGTAACACCAGTTACTTACCCAAGCACGGTTACGCATATGCGACTCTTCAATCACGTCACCCAATTCAAGACGGCGAATTTGAGTAAGCATACCGTTGCGTATGTAGCTGTCGTATTCAGCTCTACCTACGTCGAGCGTTTTCATGAGATCAAGTTCCAAAAGCTTTTCATCCAACAAGAAATAAAGAGCGACCAAGTCAGCACGACCTTCTTCAAGCGTAGAGCTGTACTCCATAATCGTTTCTTTAGGGGTCGCTACTCCTTCTTCCAACTGACCTGAAGCATGTCCGATCACTTCATGCATCGCTGTGTGAAGTTTTCCTGCCAAATCGCCATGCGCAGATACTCTGAGTTGTTCCGCTTCGTCATGCGCAAATTCTCCGAGCATTCCTCCTCCAGAAGCTTGAGCATACGCACCCACGATATTTCCCAAACTCACAGACTTCGAACCGTGCACTTGACGGATCCAATTCGAGTTTGGCAAGTTTACGCCAATCGGAGTTGAAGGGGAAGCGTCACCCGCTTCACCCGCTACGTTGACTACGTTGTAGGTAATCCCTACGACTTCGTCTTTTTTATGATTTGGAGCGAACGGCATGTGGTCTTCAAACCACTGAGCATTGTCCATCAGTGTAGCCATTCTTGCAGAAGCATCGAAATCCTTGATTTCAACGACTGTTTCATAAGACCCAGTATATCCGAGTGGATCATTGTAAACTTCGATGAATCCGTTGATGTAATCAACATCCCCATCTACATCCTTTACCCAGTTAATGTTGTACAGAGACCATTTTTCAAGATCGCCTGTTTCGTAGTAGGCTATCAGATGACGCATTGCAGCTGCCTGCTTGTCATTCTCTGTGTAGTTAAGCGCTTCGTTTAACCACTTGACCACTTCAACGATCGCGTCATTGTAAAGTCCTCCAAGCTTGTACGTTTCCTCAACGATTTCACCTGCTTTGTTTTTCACAAGACGAGAATTAAGTCCATATTCTACGGGACTTCGGTCACCTTTTACTTTAATGGACTCGAAATAAGCTTCTGCTTCTTCCGTGGTCACATTCGGACCGTAAAAGTTCACAGAAGATCCTTCTACGAGACCTGTTTCACGATCCAATTCAACCTTTTTTGGTTGTACAGAAGGATCGAGCATCACTGTGCGGATTTCGTCATCACAGGTTGTAGCTGTGGATGACAGGAGATGGTCAAAGTACGCCGCTGAAAACTCGGGGATGTGCTTCTTGTTCGAGTAGTGGTGGTGTATTCCATTAGAAAACCAGATGCGCTTTAAATAAGTCTCAAAGCGATTCCAACCTATTGTGCCTCGATCTCCACTGTAGTTGTCATGAATAGATTCAAGCATACGGCGAATGCGAAGGTTATAGCGATTGTTTTGGTCATACATCATATCACGGCCACTGAGACCGGCCATATTTAAACAATACACAAGGGCCTGCTGACTGTCAGAGAGTTTTTCCCAACCTGGAACCTGATAACGAACAATTTTAAGGTCTGCAAACTGCTCTGCTTGCCATACAAAACCATCCGAATCAGCTTCACCAGCTCCATCAGAAAATGAGGTCAGGTCAAGTTGTTGAAAATCTTCTTCCACAGGAGTAGAATTATCTTCCGCAGGAGTAGAATTATCTTCCGCAGGAGTAGAATTATCTTCCGCAGGAGTAGAATTACAAGCCGTGAAACATGTGATTGATATTACAGTTGCCAAAAGAGCAAAAATCGTATTTGAAAAGTATATTTGACGCATTCTATTGTAATTTTAATTGATGGCAAGTTACAATGCTATCTTTGCTCGAAGTACTTATTTCATTGCGTAAAACATCAATCCTACTATTAAAAGCATTTCTCGGTCCATTGGCCGTGACATTCCCTGTTGCACTATTCGTTCTTGATATGCAGTTTTTGTATGTTTATGCGGATGAATTCATGGGGAAAGGAATTGAACCGTGGGTGATTTTAAAATTGATCGTTTTTGCTTCTGCGAGGATTGTAAACCTGGCTCTCCCCCTAGCGATACTTGTTGCGAGCATCATGGCACTCGGGAATTTGGCGGAAAGAAATGAGTTAACGGCGATGAAATCTGCTGGAATGTCTCTCCTGAATATCATCCGACCTTTAATCATTCTCATGCTGATCATTTCTGGTGGAGCTCTTTGGTTCTCTAGCAGTGCTTGGCCCAGCGCAAACCTCAAATTCAGAGCGTTACTTTATTCTATAACGAGTCAAAAACCCGCTTTAAATATTCGCCCAGGCGTCTTTTACACGGGGATTGAAGGATTCGCCATTAGAGTTAAAAGCAAGGACACAAAAGGGACGATGACGGATATATTAATACACGATCACCGCAAACAAGAAGAAGGCTTCTCTAGAGTAATCAGAGCAGAGAGCGGAACAATGAATCACGATTCTAACCGTGAAGAGCTCGTGATTGAATTATACAACGGAGCGAGTTATGAAGAACAACCCGAAGGCAACGTAAGAAGAAAGGAGAAACTACATCCACACATTATTGCCTCCTTTGAATCTCAAATGTTGAGAATCGATTTGCAATCCTTGGATTTTGACCTCGCTGATGAAGATTTATTCAAACGATCTTATGAGATGATGTCTCTGCATCAACTGAAAATAGCCACGGATTCACTAGATAAAATGGCAGATTTAGAACGGCATGAAATTGTGAAATACGGAAAACGAGGTGTACGGTATTTTTCCGATTCATTGCTCCTTTTAGAACCCGCAAATTCAACACCTCATTTCTTATCTACGCTCACCCGAGTTGAGAGAAACAACACCTTTTCTAAAGCGAAAGAACTCTCGAGAAGTCAAATGAAAGGGATTGAAAATGCCTTGGAAAAAGTCAATGGAATCAAACTGAGAAGAGATAGACACGCCATCGAATGGCACAGAAAATTCATATTGGCCATAAGTTGTTTGGTCTTGTTTTTTGTGGGTGCTTCTATAGGGGCGCTCACCCGAAAGGGAGGGTTGGGAATGCCCGTAGTACTTGCGATAGGTGTGTTTCTTTCGTATTATATAATCTCGATGGTAGGGGAACAAATGGTGAAGTCCGGAACACTTAGCCCAGAAATAGGCATGTGGCTAAGCACAATCATCCTTGTCCCATTTGCCATGGTGCTCACATATTTCTCCATCAAAGGAGGCCGAAAACACTTGCAGTTCCCCCCTTCCATTTTCACTTCTTCAAAAAAACAAAGCCGAAAAGATGCGCATCCTGCAACTATGTCCTAAACCCCCACGCCCAGCTCGTGATGGAGGCTGTTTAGCTATGGATGCGATGACGCGAGGTCTTTTGGCCGATGGTCATTCTGTGAGGGTACTTGCGTTCTGTACCGAGAAACATCCGCATATCCCTGAACATTTGGATTCTGATTACATTACTGCTACAAAATATCATGCTGTAGATGTAGAAACAGGCTTAAATCCCGCAGATGCGATCCGTCATTTAATTGCTGGTGAAAGCTATCATATCGGACGGTTTAATTCTCCTGACTTCACACGTGAACTCGAGAAAATACTGCGTGCAGAGGCCTTCGATATTGTCATTCTAGAGTCGCTTTTCATGACATCATACGAAGCATCTATCCGAAGCCTCAGTGAGGCACGTGTTGTTTTAAGAGCGCACAATGTGGAACATCATATTTGGCGTGGACTTTCACAAGAAGCGAGAATAGGGCCTAAAAAATGGTACCTCTCAAAACTAACGACACAGCTTAAGGAATATGAAATAAATCACCTGAACAACTTCGATGCTGTTGTTCCGATAAGCGATGATGACGCCGCTATATTTAAAGACTTAGGAGCCACAATCCCTATACACGTCTCCCCTTTCGGAATGGATTTCGAAAGGCAACCGGCATCACCTACGTCAACATCTGTAGACCATGTCTTTCATTTGGGGTCCATGGACTGGTTGCCCAACATTCAAGGAGTACAGTGGCTGATTGAAAAGGTTTGGCCAAAAGTAAGGGAACAGAATTCGAACGCAACTCTATTTCTGGCTGGCAGAAACATGCCCGAAAGCTTTCAATCAGACTCTTCCTTAGGCATTCAAGTCATCGGGGAAGTTGAAAACGCCGCGGAATTCCTTACACGCAATGGCATTATGACGATTCCTCTTTTAACCGGTTCAGGAATGAGAGTGAAAGCTGTCGAAGGAATGTCGGCGGGACTACCCACGGTAAGTACAGAAATTGGAGTAGGTGGATTGGGTCTGGTTCATGGCGAACATGCATTCGTGTCGAACTCCCCTGAAGAATTTGCAAATCACATCCTATTGTTACTTGAATCGCCTGACACAGCGCGTAAAATCGCCCAATCTGGACAAGCGCATATTAGGAATAAGTTTTCAAATAAAAACATCATTTCAGACCTCGTAAAGTTTCTGAAAAAGCTCGATTAACTCTGTATCTTTACGAAATGAAAGTGATTTATATGGTCTGTCATGTTAAAATACGATTTGTTTCGATTTTCATTTGTTTAATCTTAATCGCGACTGGATGTAACACTGCGACAACAGAGGTAGCGGCAGATTCAACAGAGGTAGCGGAGGATACAACAGAGGTAGCGGCAGATTCAACAGAGGTAGCGGAGGATACAAAAGAGGTAGCGGCGACAACAGAGACAGATCCAAATCTTACGAAAACTACCACTCATCCTGGCGTCCCTGGATTCGATTGGGCAAATGACCCTTTGGAAGTAACCATTAACGAAGAACATCTCGTTTGTGGAATCGACAGAGACACCCTGGATTTAATCGCAGTAGACATGCACACCTATTTCCACACGATGAATACTGGCGATTCTGCGGATTGGGACACTCATCTCAGTCACTTCCCTTTGCACAAATACAGTGACACCGCTATACTAAATACGCAGTTTGCGGGGATCAGTCATTGGAAAGAGAAAGGTTTCTTAAATCGGATGGGGAAATCCGACATTAAATTTGTGAGTGACTGGATCAAAGAGGAAGACCAAATGGTTGCGATTGTAGGAAGTGACACTGACTTCTATATGGATTTTCTCCCAAACTTTGAAGGAAATCCGGAGGGGATGCGCTTTGTGATGGGCGATAAATATGGCAGTGACAACATCACATATAATTCCTACAATGAATTTGACGAAAATGGGGATTCATTAGAAATCAGAAACTGGCATGCACATACATACTCGAATCTTTTCGCAATTACTACATATGACACCTTGCATTTCAGTTTCCTGCCTGCAGGGTTTAACAAGGCCGCTTTTGGTGAGAATCTAATGGAATCCGCTACCCTGCTGTCACTGTTACGTCAGTCTCGCGAATACAACGACAACCAACCGTCTCAAAACTGAAAATAACATCAATTAATGAGTACTGATAATTGCTTTGTCGTAAATGAATGGGACACGCTTAAAAAAGTCGTTGTGGGCTCTGCAACATCCTGGGGTCCTATCCCATTGGCTGAAGAAGCTGTTGACCCGAAATCAAGAGAGCATATCCTTGCTGGCACCTACCCTACTGAATCTGATGTTCAAAATGAATTGGATGCCTTTGTTGAAATCCTAGAAGCCCATGGAGTTGTAGTGCTTAGGCCAACACCAATTCCGAACCTTAATCAAGTTTTCACCAGGGATGTAGGGGTGACGCTTTGTGACAAATTCATTCGTTCTTCGATGATTCCTGAAAGAGCTCCGGAATGGGATGGAATCCGCAGCCTTTGCTCACACATCACACCAAAAAACACCCTTACACCTCCAGCAGGCGTGAGACTAGAAGGTGGAGACATCATGCCCATGAGTGACGAAATATGGATGGGGTATAGCGAAGACGAAGATTTTAACATCTATAAAACCTCCAGAACGAATAGGGCAGCCATTCATTGGCTTCAAGAGCAATTCCCTCAAGCAAAAATTCGAGCGTTTGAATTATCTAAGTCAGATAAAAACCCCTACGCCAATGCTTTACACCTTGACTGCTGTATATGCCCTTTAAGTGATGGCCATGCAATTTTCCATCCAGAGGGAATGAAGAATCCAGAAGACATACGCTGGATCCGGAAGAAATACCAAGGGAAACTTCTGGAAGTGAGTGCGGATGACATGTACAACATGCACTGCAACATATTCAGCATCTCCCCCACGACAATCGTCAGTGAAAAAGGGTTCACTGCGGTCAATGCCCAACTACGAGATTGGGGATATACAGTCATTGAAACCCCCTTTAATGAGACAGGCAAACTTGAAGGCCTTCTCCGATGTAGCACTTTGCCCCTTTTACGAGAGAAATGAACGCACAGAGCACCCCGAATATCCTGATGGTCAGACCGACTGCATTTAGGATGAATGAAGAAACCGCCGGAAACAATTATTACCAAAAAGCTCTGGACAATGTTTCTCCTGAAGACGTTGTCGATCAAGCGCTTGAAGAATTTGACAACATGGTCGACATCCTTCGTTCAGAAGGAGTGAATGTCATCGTTTTTGAGGATGACCCCGAAACGGACACCCCTGACTCACTCTTCCCAAACAATTGGGTCAGCTTTCACGCTGACGGAAGAGTAGGACTGTACCCCATGTTGGCAGAAAACAGGCGTGTTGAACGGCGTGAGGACATCTTATTTGACCTTGAACACGTTCATCGCTTTAAGATCTCAGAGATCGTAGACTTTACAGAATTTGAGAACCATTCCGTATTCCTTGAAGGAACTGGCAGTATCGTTTTGGACCGTATACATTCAAAAGCATATGCTGCACTCAGTCCCAGAACAGACCGCAACGCTTTTGAACAATTCTGTGATGCTTTTGGAATGGAAGGAATCTGTTTTGAATCTCTACAATCCGTAGAAAACCGCCGCGAACAAATCTATCACACAAACGTCATGATGTGTGTCGGTTCTGGCTGGGCTTCCGTCTGTCTTGACAGTTGTGACCATCCTGAGGACAAAGAGATCCTTGAAAACTCTCTCAAAGAGAATGACCTGGAAATAATCACTCTTTCTGAAGATCAAATCTCACATTTCGCAGGCAACATGCTTGAGGTATCCTCCAGTCTTGATGATACCCCTAGAATTGTCATGAGTAAAACTGCGTATCAAGCACTGGATCAAATTCAGATAGAGAAAATCTCTAAATTTGGAAAAATCATTTCAATTCCACTCGACATTATCGAAGCGTGCGGGGGTGGATCTGCACGATGTATGATGGCAGAAGTACACCTCCCTAAACACAAAGCATAGCATGCTGCAACTCGAAAAACAACTTACCCAGGCTGTGTCTTCAGCTTGCAACTCACTTTATGGGTCTCGTCCCAGTGACACTCAAATCTCAATACAAAGTACGCGGTCTGAATTCCAAGGGGACAGGACTGTTGTCGTCTTTCCTTTTTCGAGACTGGCAGGGAAGTCTCCTGAAGAAACTGGCAAAGAAATAGGCGCTTATTTGGTGCAACAGGAAGAGATTGTCGTTGACTTTCAGGTTGTCAAGGGATTTCTGAATTTAAGTATTTCTGATGAATACTGGTCTCACGCTTTAAATCGGGCCATTTTACAAAAAGACTCCTTTGGGCGCAACGCTCCTGGCTCCAAGTCACAAATCATGGTAGAGTACAGCTCTCCCAATACAAACAAGCCTCTGCATCTGGGCCATTTACGAAACATTTTCCTCGGATATAGCGTCTCTGAAATCCTTAAGGCTGCCGGTCACGATGTTGTGAAAGTCCAAATCATTAACGACCGTGGCATTCACATCTGTAAATCCATGATTGCATGGAAACTATTCGGCAATGGAGAAACACCCACTTCTACAGGGGAGAAAGGAGATAAACTTGTAGGCCGATACTACGTTTCATTTAACCATCATTACAAAGCTGAAGTAAAAGAGCTGATGTCCTCGGGCGCGGATAAAGAAACCGCAGAGTCCCAAGCCCCTATCCTTTTAGCTGCCCGCGATTTGCTTCACAAATGGGAGTCTGAAGACCCCGAAGTTCGGGCACTTTGGTCTACGATGAACGGATGGGTATATGATGGCTTTGAATACACCTATGGAGAAATGGGGGTCGATTTCGACAAACTATATTACGAATCCGACACCTATCTCACGGGGAAGTCTCAAGTCGAAGCTGGACTCGCTTCTGGCGCATTTACGCAACGAGATGACAACTCGATCTGGGTTGACCTCTCTGACGTCGGGTTAGATGAAAAGCTACTCCTTCGCAAAGACGGGACATCTGTATACATGACACAGGATATCGGCACAGCCATACTCCGTTTCAAGGACTACCCATCTCTTGATCGCCAAGTATATACTGTAGGCAATGAACAAGAATATCACTTCAAAGTTCTGTTTGAAATCCTCGCCAAGCTTGGCTTAGAACAAGCCTCCAGATGTCATCACCTTTCATATGGCATGGTTGAACTCCCTGAGGGCAAGATGAAGTCTCGTGAAGGCACTGTCGTCGACGCTGACGACATCATGGCAGAGATGAAAACGACAGCCGAACAGCTCGCACGCGACGCAGGTAAGCTCGAAAACATCCCAGAAGAA
>Ga0307984_1000255_pt1 | contig 23382 bp, 42 predicted proteins | sample EllFjometageno78_FD_203169 | JGI IMG/M metagenome (GOLD analysis project Ga0307984, IMG submission 203169) | Marine microbial communities from Ellis Fjord, Antarctic Ocean - #78 | ecosystem: Environmental > Aquatic > Marine > Unclassified | place: Southern Ocean | collected 2014-10-09
CATTAGTTGTTACTGATCCTGATCCTGATATTGTTGCACCTGCTGAATATCTAGCAACTGCACTTGCTACCACTGTAGCCGTTCCTAACATCACAACAGTAGCTTCAGCAGTAAATCCACCTATTGCTGTAAGGTTTGCTGTTGATAGTATTGTTGCTACACCAAATACTACAGAGTCATTAACATTAACCGCAAGAGTTGCTGTTCCTGCAATGTTTGCAATACCACTAAAGGTACTACTGGCTAAAGAGCTAAATGATGTTGCTGAAAATGCACTTATACCAAACATTGTTTATCCTTTAGGGTTTTCTGATTTTACTTGTGCTATTGCATCTGTTACATTAGCATCTAATATCTTTGCTGTAGTAATATTAGCATCAAGTATCTTAGCTGTAGTAGCAATATCATCCTGTATTTGACTAGCACCTGTAGAACCATTTATTGTAGTTGCCATTAGCCATTACTCCATTCTAAGTTTTCTTCATTCCAATGATACATTAATCCATCATCTGGATAATTTATTGGTGCTTCCCATGTCCATGTAGTTTCATTTAAAGTCCATGATGAATAAGGTTGTGATTCATAAAATACATCATTAGTTTTATCATAGGTATGTCCTATGCCAGCAAAATTTCCTCTTAAAGGCGTACCTTCTGGATGTTGATTACCATAAGTATTATAAGATGTTTGAATCCACTCACCTGGAGTTTCATCTACAAATGTGTCTATATACTCTTGGTCTGCTCTAATAACAGTAACAACTTTTTTATTTAAAACTTTTGCGAAATGGCTCATCCTGTATATGTTCCTGTTGAATTAAATTGCAGAATTGTATCAGACCCTGATGTTGTAATTGTAGGAGAACCTGTTGTAGTACCTGAATATGAAGATGTAGGTACACTTAGTATAACAACGCCACTACCCCCTGCTCCACTATTTTGACTTGGACCGCCACCTCCTCCTCCTCCTCCAGTATTTGCTGTACCAGATGTTCCAGTTGTTGCTGTATTTCCATTACCACCATTACCTCCGCCTCCAGTACCTCCTGTACCTCCAGCACCACCTGTGTTTGCTCCTCCGCCTCCTCCGCCACCAGCTCTAGTTACTGAAGAACCTGTGATACTTGAAGCTAAACCTACACCACCATCTCCACCAGCTCCTGCGGATGCTGCTGAATCTACACCAAATCCTCCTGCACCACCACCGCCACCAGAGCTTGTCCATGTAGCATCATTACTATGTCCGTAACCACCAGCATTACCTTGACCAGCAGTTCCTACTCCAGGAATGTGATTGTCCGAAGCTAAATAACCATAAGCACCACCACCAGATCCTCCAGCACGACCATCACCTTGTCCATTTGAACCATCGGTATCACTACCTCCACCACCACCGCCTTGAACTGTAATATTAGCTATACCTATTTGAGCTGATATAGAAGAAAGTGTTCCATCCGCTCCCTCGTGACTAGATGTTTTTGCTGCTCCTCCAGCTCCAACAGTCGCTGTATAAACAGTTCCAACTGCTGCATTAAATGTACTTGTTCTGTATCCACCAGCTCCACCTCCAGCAGTACCACCACCATTTTTACCACCTGAAGCTCCACCAGCAACTAACACATAGGTTGCAACATAAGTAGTTGGAGTGCTACTTGGTGTTGCCCAAGCATTATCACCTCGTAAAAAGGTAGATGAACTTGCAGTGCCAGTAGCTGATAGTTCTGCTAAACCAATAGCATCATCAGCCACCTTTGCATTTGTAACTGCATCAGTTGCTAAATCTACTGCTGCAATAGAGCCATCAACAACTTTATCAACACCTGTATCACCATTAATTATTGTAGCCATTAGTTAGTTTCCCATATTAGTGTTTCTTCGTTCCATGTATGTAATTCTCCATCATCAGGATAAGCTACTGGATTTTCCCAAACACAGGTATCCTCATTTAGTGTCCATGATGGGTAGGGTTGAGGAGCATAAAAAGCATCTCTATCCTCATCATAAATATAACCAATACCAGCATGATTCTTTCTAAAGTTTTTATTATAAGAAGATTGTACCCAAATACTCCAACCAGTTAAGTTTGTTAAAAAGTTAATACCATTAGTCTCTTGTTCAATTCCGTTACTATCTAGTAACTCATCATTATGAACAGAAACTGTTGCTATTACTTTATTGTTTAATCCTATTTTTGCAAAAGATGCCATATTATTATCCTGTATAAGTTCCTGTTCCAGTAAATGTTAGTATTGTTTTACCGCTGACTCCTGTAGCAACTGTTGGACTACCTGAAGTAGTTCCAGTATAGTTTGCATCTGGCATACTTAATATAACAACACCTTTACCTCCTGCCCCTCCATAATGTGTAGCTGCTCCACCGCCAGCTCCACCACCACCACTACCTGTATTAACAGTTCCAGCTCCTCCAGTTACTCCTGAAGCAGAAACTCCAGCACCACCCCCGCCAGTGCCACCTGCTCCGCCAGAGGCTGTTGTACCTGCACCACCACCACCACCACCAGCTCTTGTTACTGCAGAACCTGTAATTGAGTTAGCTGTACCAGCTCCACCTACTCCACCATTAGTTGCTCCATTTGACCCAACGGCTGATGAACCACCACCACCACCAGCCCCAGCAGTTGCTGAACCAGTACCGCCAGCATAACCCTGAATAGGAGATGTACTTGGCGTATTCCCTGCACCACCAGCAGAAGTTGTCTGTCCTGCGGCACCGCCACCAGAACCACCAGCTACACCTATACCACTATTTGTAGCATAACCACCACCACCTCCACCGCCTGCGGATGATATGGTTGTTAAACTTGATGCTGCAATAGAGGATAATCCACCAGAAGATCCCCTTGAAGTTCCATCTGTATAGCCTATTGCGCCTGCGCCACCATCACCTACTGTTGCTGTAATTACTTCACCATTAGTATGTGCTTGTGTTGATGTTCTAAATCCACCAGCTCCGCCTGCTCCACCATGACCTCCTCCTGCACCACCGCCTGCACCAATAACTAAAAAGTCTATATCATAGGCTGTAGCAATTAATGCCCAAGCACCATCACCTCGTAGGTAATTAGCATCACTTGCTGTGCCTGTTGCTAGTCGTGCTGTTGCTACAGTACCACTTCCAATATTTGTTGCATTTAGATCTGTTAAAGATGAACCATTAACTGCTGGTAAAGCTCCACTTAATTTAGAAGATAATAATGTACTATTCTCATCATGTAGTGTCCCTGTAGTTGCAGGTAATGTTAATGTATTAGTTCCTGCTGTAGCTGGAGCTGATACTGTTATAACTCCACTTGTATCACCTGTTAATTTTATACTAGCCATTATTCATTTTCCCATAAACATGATTCTTCATTTAATATTGCATCTGCATTAGGTTTAGGCGGAATAAAGGCATCTCTATCCTCATCATAAGTACCACCAACTGATGCATAGTTTTTTCTAAAACTCTGGTTATACGAAGTCTGTACCCAAATACTCCAACCTGTCAAAGTAGTTAAGAATGTAACTCCATTAACTTCTTGCTCTACACCTTCACTATCTAGTAGCTCATTGTTATGTAATCTAGTAACATCTATTACTTTATTGTTTAATCCTATTTTTGCAAAGTGTGCCATATGTTTTCCTTATGAGGTATAAGTACCTGCTCCTGTATATTCCATGATTGTATTAACGCCTGAAGTTGTAACTGCTGGAGAGCCAGTAATAATCCCTGTGTAGTTTGCTGTAGGTACAGATATATAAACAATTCCTGACCCACCTGGTCTACCAGGAGAGCCTACAGTTCCTCGTCCACCACCGCCACCACCAGTATTTGCTGTTCCACTTTCCCATCCTACATTGTCTAGACCACCATCACCGCCTCCACCTGCTCCTCCAGTACCTGCAGCTCCTGAACCACCAGCATTACCACCACCACCACCGCCTGCATAAGTAACAGAAGAACCTGTTATAGAAGAAGCTGTTCCTGCACCGCCATTCCCAGCATCAGTACTTGTAGCATTTGCTCCTACTGCTGAAGCTCCACCACCACCCCCACCAATTTCAGGAGATGTTCCTGCTAGACCATTACCGCCAGCATATCCTTGAACTGGAGAAGTGCTTGGTGTATTACCAGCACCACCTGCTGCAGCACTTGTAGCACCACCACCACCAGAGCCACCAGCAGCACCTACACCACTAGATACGGAAGTTTGTCCACCTGCACCACCTGCTGCGGAAGACATTGTTGTGATATCTGTACCTGAAATTTGAGAAGCTCCTCCTGTACCTGCTGATTGAGCGCCTCCACCACCAACAGCTACTGTAATAACACCTTGGTAGTTTAAAGTTTCAGTTGATGTTCTAAATCCACCAGCTCCGCCACCACCAAAGTTACCACCACCAGAACCTCCACCAACTACTAAGAAAGTTCCTGTGTATGGTGCTGTAAGACGAGCTGCTCCATCTGTATTTGGAATCCATCCTTGTGTCGCTCCAGAGTAAACTAGGTCAGCTGACTCTCCATTAATAGCATAATTAATATTTCCAGTGCTACCTTGAAATTTTAATCCATTTGGATTGATAGTTATATTATTAGTGAACCATGTTCTAGAATAATCTGTAAATATTAGTTGGTCACCAACAGAAGCACTGGCTGGTAAGGTAATTGTACATATATTAGAGGTTGTGTTTATCCAATAACCTCTATCTGCTATAGCTGTAAGAGTTGTTCCTGTTATTACAGTAGACTGCCATTCAAGTCCACTTGCTATTCCTGTTAATTGAGAGCCATCTCCAGTCAGACCTGTAGTATTAACACCTGCCTTTGTAACTCCTGCTGATTGAAATTCAATTATTCCAGAGGTATCTGATGTTAGTTTTAAACCATCACTTGTATCTGCATTTATTAAAGTTGCCATATTATAGAACCACCCATTTTTGACCAGAAGGAACTGTGACAGCAACTCCTGAATTGATTGTTATTGGACCTACCGACATTGCATTACTTCCTGATGTAAGAGTATAGTTTGAAGATACAATAGCTGTATTTTCATACATAGTTCCATTAGCTACAGCAGCTGATGCTGCGGCTTGAAAACTTGGTACTGCTCCAGCTCCTGCTGAGGTTAATACTTGTCCAGAAGTACCAGTTGCTACTGCGACAGGATCTCCTGAAGTATCATAACTAATTAAGTTACCATCTGTTCCTACTGCCATCTTAGCTAGAGTAACTGCATCATTAGCTATCTTAGCTGTAGTTACATTTACATCTACTATATTTGCTGTAATAACAACATCTGTTCCACTCATTTGATTAGCTGAATCTAATATAACAGCTTTCTCGGCAGGGTAAGTACAGAACACATCACTCGTTCCTGACAATGTAATTGCAGAACCAGAGTTACTAGATTCTAGTATTGATGTTCTTGATAAAGTTGTACCTGAAGCTGTGTAAGTGCCTGCACCTACTTCCCAGTTATCACCACTAACGATTGCATAGTAAGTTGCATTAGTATCGCCTATTACAGAAAATGCTTGAAAGCCATCTGATGCTCCAGCTAATGTAACTGTACCTGTACCTGTGGTAGTGGTAGTTTCCTTTATCCTATCTTTGACGATAAGAGCCATATTTTATTCCTCTAAGCTAATGTTACTGTTAAATTACCTGATGATATTTTAAATATATCACCTGAATCAATTGTCTTATCAGCCTCTAGTGCTGACCAATAAATCATATTGCCACCTGTTGAAGCATCCCAAAGACCAACCCATCCTACTACACCCCATCCTGCTGTAGCTGTAGGGAATGTTGCATCTGCATCAGAAGCAACTGAACCTGATGTACCAGAAGCAGTAGGGAAAGAAGAAGCAACTCTAGCGTAAGAACCGCCAGATACTTCTGTTCCTGTACCAGCATCTGTAGGACTTGCTGTGTGTAAAGAAATATACGGATTATTTACAGGTGTAAATGAAGCTCCGTTTAGTGTTGAATTTAATAAAGCGACTTCTAGGAAGTCTGACATATCTGCCATGATTGATTACCTCTTAGTTAAAGTTATTGACATTGGATGAGCAGGAAATTCCCCATCATCATCTGATTTAGTTAAAGCATTTACCCCTCTATCGTACATAGAAGCCCAAGTTTGAAGTCTTGCATCGTTCATAATATAAGGCTCTGCTTCACCAAGTGTTGCATAAAGCAATAAATCAGGTGTATCTGCCAACCATATGTTTGAAGGATTAGTGGCGCTCATATAATCTGGTTTATAGTAATAGACCATCTGAACGGTGTAGTCTGTATCAGGAACTGGCGCAAATTGAAATTCAGATCCTAGTAAAGTGTAGTAGGTAGGAAGTCCTTTAAAGCTTGTACCTGCATTCCTAAAGAAATTACTTACAGATAAAAACTCCATCACCTGTACTGGATTTCCTTGTAGGTGCATATCTTTCATAGCTAAGAAGTCATCAGGTATTTCTACTGTACTATCTCCTGTTGAAGCAGTTGCAGTAGCTACCTTAATCATTTGCCTAATTCTTAGGTCTCTTCTTAACCTCTCTTCTGCTAATCTAATGAACTCAGGTATCTGATCTGTTAGATCAGTTCGAGCAAGATAACTAGCTACAGTAGCCTGTAACGTTGTGTATGAATCAAAAAATGCCATTATACTCTACCTTGTTTTGTTCTAAAAAATCTGTTGTCTGGATTGTTAAGCCATAATTTCATTCTCTTTGTATCTATAATATGAAATCCTCTCATTATTCCTTTTTTGTTTAGGTCGTCAATTACTGTTAAAGGAACTGATGCTATCTTATTAGAGAACACATCACCATCACCCCATGTTGTAGATGATTGGTTGTATTCTTTTTTATTCTTTTCAACAATGTCTGTTACATCTTGGCTTGTAGCTATAACGATGTTGTCATCGGTTTCGTGGATCACTGTTTGTTTTAATAGTTCTTTATTTTCTGTTAATATTCTAGCCATAATATCCTCATTAGGAGATGCCCTCCGAAGAGGGCTATCAACCTATAATTTTTACTACTACTAACTAAATACTACTCAGTTAGATCAGCAATAAGTGCATGTGCTGCTTCGTTCTTAACTTCTAATGTAAATTCACAAAGAAGCTGAGTCTTTTCAGAATCACCTGTCTTAGCAAGCTCATTAGTTTGGAAAGGACGTAGGTAAGCAACTGATAGATACTCTGGATCAAGCACAAATGCTTGTTCACCTGCATCGTCTGCATCAGCAGTTGTAAACCTATTTGGAACTACGCCTAATGTCCCAAAATCTGAAAGATAAAAATCGGCTGCCGCAATTACTGTTGTAGCCTTATCTTTAGGAGCCATGTAACGCTGTTCTGCAATACCAGCAAAAGCTGAAACTACTTGTTTCTGTGTAGGAGAAACCATTAATACTGAAGGTGTACCACCTTGTGTATAAGCTGATTTAACTGCTGCTTTTAATAATGGTTCAGTAAAAGCTCTGTCTGTACCAGATACACGAGCAGTAGTACCATCAGAACCAGTAGCACCAGAACCACCACCAACTGAAGTGTTTGTTTCTAACCATGCTTGAATAGAACCAAGTTTACGAGCTGTACTAGCATTACCAGTAACGGCTGCTTGGTTAGCTAACATGATTTTTTCCATGTCTCGTTTTAGTTCAGATGAAGCCTTAGCTAATTGATAAGCTTTTTCAGACTTACGTCCAGCTTTGTCAATTGTTTGCTCAGTACCAGCAATCTGTACAGTCTTTTGTACAATTTGAGTTCTGTTACCAATTCTTACTGTTGGCGCTAATGTTGCTGAAGTAGCATCTGCCCCTTCAACTGCTGCGTTAGATAGTGTTGCTGCAGCTAATGCATCTGTTTGCCACTCGTGATATACCGCAGTAGCGCTTGTTTTACCAATAGAACTCATAAATGGAGTGTCTGTTGGAGAGATGTTGTAGATCATGTCAGTCAGGTCTTCTCTATTACCTTTTGACTGATAGGTTTGATAAATTGCCATTGTTAAAATTTCCTATATAAAGTTTTCAAATAACTTAGCAGCATCACGAACGTGTCCTGAGCCTTTAAGTTTGGATTTTTGTTTTTTAATTATGTCGTTGTTTTGTTGAGTTACTCTAGTACCACTCTTAACCATCTTAGGAGCTTCCGCTACCCTTTTCTTAACACCTGGTTTAGATTTCTGTAACTTGTCATACATTGCTGCCTTATACAAAACAAGAACCTCACGAGCATCACGGACATTAGATACTTCATTGTCTGCGAAACCAATGCTTTTTGCGTAATTGCGAATTTCATTACGAACTTGTTCGCCTTTAGCTGGGTCTGAAAACTCAGGTAGTAATTCTGCCAATTTAACCATCTCTTGAGAGGTTTGTAATTGCAAAGATTTGGCTTGGTCTGCTTGTTGCTGTTGTGCAATGCGACCTTGCTCAGCTCTTAATGCATTTAGTTGTTCTCTCTTCTCGGTTATATCTGCTATCCTTATAGCATATTCTACTCGATCATTTTCCTTTAAGTCTGCTAACTCTTCTGGGCTATCATTACCACCGTTAACCAATAAAGCTTCTACTGCTTGCAGACGCTGAGCGTATAGATCTCTAACTTGTGTAGCCTCGTTAATTGCCTTGGCTTGAGATTCAACAGCCTTACGATTTTCCGAAAGCTCTTGAGTCTTTTTAGTGTAGTCTGCTCCCAATTGATAGTTTGAGACTAATTCTTCGATGGTAACCTCTTTATCTTCTCCTGCAGCTTTCACAGTATATAATTGAGGTTCATCTTCTTCTGTCTCTTCTACTTCCTCTTCGGAATCCTCATCTGAACCCTCTTCCAGATCTTCCGATCCTTCGTCTGACTCATCTGTATCTTCTATTGCTTCTTCTTCAACTTCTTCAGCTACTGGTGCTTGCTCTGTAGAGGGCTCACTAGCATCTAGAAAGTTTTCAAATCCTGCAACACTTTCTACTACCGTTAGATCATCTCCACTTCCAGTTTCTGGAGTCATGGTTTCTTCACTCATTGTATTTCCTTAATTACCACTAGGTGTGGTATTACCGTATAAGCTAAATGCCTATAATATCTTCCACGCTCTATCTTTTATCTCGCCAGTCATAGCGATAGATTCAAGATTAGCCATGATTTCATTTAATGATCTTATTCGTTGGTAAGCAAATTCCCTTTCATTTGCACTATCATCCGCAGAATACATAATCATATTTAATTGTGTATTTTTCATTTCTTCCATCACATCCAGAAACTCTTGAGATTGCATCAAGTTTTTTATAGCTTCTTGTTGGGTCATCTTTGCATACCCTTCTGAGTGATGTTATTAATCTTTTCTAAAGCATCCATTATTGTCTTAGATTTAGCCATCGAGCTATTGTCTTGTTGTCCTTTAGCTTTTATTGCTAACTCTAATTCTTGTAATGCAAACTCTTTGGTTTGTTGTATCTCTTTCATCTGAAGTTCTAGCGCATCTTTCTGAGCGTCTAGTTGCATCTGTTCACGATCTAACATAAGTTTCTGTTCAGCAGATTGAGCTCTCATTTGAGCCTTCTGTATTTCAGCTTTAGCTAATGCTTCTGCTGCAGCTACTTGAGAATCAGCCGTTGGATTATCATTTGCTTCCTGAGCCATTTGCATTGCTTGTTCTTCTGATACTTCCATAAGGAATTGACTATCATCTTTAAATCCAGCCATATGAACAAACTTAGCTAAAGTATCTCTGTATTGTTTAAGATTAACTAAAGGATTGCCTATACCGTAAGATTTAATGATCTCTTCTTGTTTCTGTAGAATCATTTGCATAGTAGATAGTTGCTCTTGCTTACTACCAGTTCCTAAGCCTACATTAACTGTAACGTTGTATTCATTTTTCCATTCCCTAGGATCAAATGATACGAACTCTTTATTGACTCTAATAATTCTTTCTTTTTGTTGGTATTTACATACTAGATGGAAGATACCTTTAAATAATGATGTAACCCCTGTTTCTGCAAATATACGTGCTATTAATTCAAGCTTACCACCCGCTTGGTTCGTCATGGCGGCTATAGCAGTCGCTGTTACGTTTTGGAGTATACTTGGATCCAACCCTTGCTGAGCATCTGAAACTCCTGTACGTTTGGCTTGTACGCCGTCCAAATATTCCAACATAGGAAAAGATTGGTTAGCATTAGATGTTACTTGCATAGGAACTAAAGCATTAGGGCTCTTAATTCTTACTACCCCACCTGCTGTAGATGTTAATAGATCATCGAGGTTAACTTGTCCTTCTACTGCGCCAACTCTATAATTATTAGTTAGATATAGATTATCTAGCATCTGTCTTGTTACTGTTGATTTTATTAGTTGTAGATCTAGTCCTCTATCAGCTAATGATTGACCAAAGAATTTATGTGGGATTGGGATTGGGCATAAGCTATGGAAAGGTATGTAATCACACTCTTCATCCGCTAATATCTCGTTAGATGCATAACATACACGTCTTAGTTCAGCGATACCATCACCGTTAAAATCAGTCTTAATATAGCATTCATAGTATTCCACCAACTCAAGAGCTGGCTCTAGATTATCCATGTCTGTAGGAAGTTCACCACGAGAATATCTAGCTATTCTTTCTGGAGTAAAATCTAGTGCATCCCCAGTAGCTAATGAGTAAACTAATTCTTCATCGTATCCCATAGCCACTAATTCTGATCTTGTTACCATCTTACGGTGTGCAGTAAAATCTGAATCAGCTATTGTTCTAGCTCTCTTAGAGATTAAAAACTCTTCTGGTGGGACGGTCTCTATTTTTACTCTACCTTTATCTGATTCCCTTGATACTTTAATATCATGAGTTCTTATAACAGTTGGAGGTACATCTTGCATCATTGGCATACCAGTCATAGGATCAATTTGTGGTTGTCCAGACATAGGATCCATAACAGGTTGTGGAGGATTCTCTTCCTCTTCTTCAGTTGTCTTTTGTGATACTATTTTTACATCATCATCATCTAGTATTAGGGCTAACTCGTTATCATCTAGCCCATAATATTTTTCAGTTGTAACGTCCTTTGAGTCATCCCAGTATGCTTTTGTGATTCCGACTTTTTGCAAAAGTGAATCTTTGAACCAATCATGCATTATAGAAAAGCCTTGGTTGTCCTTATAAAAAATGTGGTTTACATAATTTGTCGCTTGTTCGGCTTGCTCAGCGTCACCACTTGAGACTGGCTCAAACTCTACTGCCTTCTTTGATGCAGTAAAAGTACGGAGAATTTGCGGCAGAGCCCCATCGATAATCTCTGCAACCTCCCCAGTAACTATCTGTGATTTTCCAGGTTGCTCGTTGCCATATTTCTCCCGCATATAATACTCTAGGGCTTCTTGGCGTTGGTGAGTAGTCTCTGTCTCTAGGTATCCAATAGAGTCATTAATCTCTCCCTCTATGTATGCCTTTAACGATTCGTTTGATTCATTTTTTTTGTATGTCATTTTTTACACGATCCATTGATTGTTTGATTTAATAGGCTCATCCCAAGATGATTCCTCATTAGACATGCTATCTACTACACTACATACATATCTCCATGCATCAGCGCCATGAGAATACTCGTCATGAAGTGGGGCACCAGGAACTAATGTAGTTTGGTTAATAGCTCTTCTGTAATTTTTTAAGCATTCGATAAGACGTTTACTCTTGTTCTCATCAAAGTAAGCTCTTGCAAACGCCATCCTTGCAATCTTTATACCAGTCTCTATGTCACTTCTAGGTATTACTTCTGTTTTCCACCCTAACCGTTGCATGATCTCTTCAGCACTTGTACCGTACTTGAAATCTTTATTCCTAGCATCGTGAGGTAGATACATTTTTCCCCAGTTATGACCTAATTTCTTGAGCTGATCAGAGTAGCTATCGAGTGTCCTATGATCATCTTCTATGTAGTCAATCACTCTTAATTCAGATAGTGATCTTTGACATAAGATAATTGCCATTGAATCGTTCCATCCTAGATCCATAACAACGTGTGTCTTTAATAAAGCATCTGGAGGTAAGTTAGCTATCCTTCCACCTTCCTGAGCCATTCTTATTTCGTTGTGATATATAGCTCCATCTGCTGCAGCTTTGGTATCACCTTCCCATATATTTGCGTAATCTTCTTTGTTGTGTACCTTGCATCTAGCCCGTTCAATCTCTAATACTTGAGGGAACCAAGGATTATCACTGTAATTAACTTTCTCTATTCTGGCGTTTGGTGGCTTCTGGACCACAAACCGTTTATAGGTATCATCAGTATCCATATAAGGATTGAAGGTAACCCATATCTCACTAGAAGGTTTTCTTATCGTTGGGATAAGTATGTCGTATGATCGTTTACTTACTGATTGAGCCTCTTCTATCCAGACCCTATCAACTCCCTCAAAAGACTTAATTGATTCAACCGTATTCGATGCTAGACCAGCAAAAGTAAACTCCGTACCATTCTTACCACGGATAGATGATTCCACTACCTCGTAGAAGTCTCCCAGACCTAATACTTGTATCTGATCCTTTAATAAGGTGTGTACTGATTGCTTAATAGACTTCTGCACCTCTCTGGTACATAGTATTCTAAGCTTCTGTTCAACGCCCTGTAGTATTAAAGCTCTAGCAAAGCCCCAAGACTTACCTGATCCCCTACCTCCATAAGCTACCTTATATCGATGTGGTTCAAATAGGAACTTAAGCTTACTCGGAAACTTTTGAGTCTCTATCTGCATCAACAAATTCTACCTTTAAGTTCTGAGTTAACGATCCATCAGAAGAGGTTATATCTGTCTCACTTCTAACCTTTCCTTCTAAACGATCTAAGACTATGTCAATTGCTTTAGTATCTCCACCCTCAGCTTTAGACACTAATGCTTCCATTACAGATCTAGCACGTAATGCATCATCCTGAGTAATAATCCTGTTCAAGGTATCATTCAGTAACCTATTCTTTTTACTGGAATAATTATTCCCAACACTGGCTTCTTTAGCCTTGTCTTGAGCTAACCTTAATTGTTCTTCTTTTGTCATTGTGTTGTAACTCTCTTACGAGTTGGTTACTCCTTATTATTAGTAATATCCTCTTTAAGCATTATTACCCATTTTATTGGATTGAATGCTTTGCATCATCTTTTCTTTAAGTTTATTTAAATTCTTTGGATCCTTCATTAGGTTAGATATAACATCATCAACTTCATCTAATGGCTGTTGTCCACTATTCAATAGAAGATTATTAGGTTTAGGTGGCTCTATAAAACGATTTACACCTTCTATTCCATAAGGCATAGGTTTAGGTTGAGGTTCAATGTATTCTCTTTGGTAGTCATTTGCTGTGCTAATTCTTTCTGGACTTGCTGTGAAATTGACTTCATCTTGATTTAAAGATGCACCTGCTGCGTCTCTTAATTGATTGTTAGTAAGTAACCTTAATATCTCTGGGTCTAAGCCAACGCCTTGGGCATCTTGGAGTTGTTGCGCCCTAATTAAGATTTTCTCTACTTCGGTCATTTCCATAATACTTTCCTTAATTAATTATTTGAGTTTGCAACTTAATTGATTTTATGATATTATTCTAAAGGACTATCTTATACACAGTCTTGTGTTGCTTCAAACCACCTCTTGAGCCTTTCTAATGTTTCCTCTTTAGTCGGCGTATCGTCCACGTTGTATTCTCATAAATCCTACATTAATAAATATATATTCTACTGCTATCTCTTCCCCATCTGAGAACTCTATGTTCTCTTCAAATAGTTCAAAGCCGATTCCAAATCCCCAGTAGGCATGAATTGACCAAGCGCTATCCATTAGTCTCATACTATTTCTTACCGTACCCTTTTCTACTCTTAACTTTTTTCACTAAGATTACTCCAGAACAGAATAAAAAAAATCCCACCGAAGTGGGATCTAAACAAAGGAGGATGTTTAAGAATATAAAGAAGATTACGTTGTCAGTGAACGCTACTTCCCTATATACCCTCTATTATAGCAAAAAAATAGCCATGAGCCAATCACTTACCCTCAAATAAATATTCTAGTAAGCAACCTATCGTCCCAAAGACTCCTATTACAAACAACAACCACAGAATTAATATTATATCATCCATATTTTTCCCCTTAGTATAAAAGAGAGATGAGCCTAAGCCCACCTCTGAATTGGTGTTAAATCTTTCTTTACCCATTCCTTACACTGCTTTTTGTTGTACCCTATTTCTGACTCTAACATTCTTATTCTGATCTTTGTTTTTCTCATATCGATACCCTGAGAAACTGTTTTACTAACGCCCCTTATTAAACTATCCAATGTACTCTCTAAGCTAATGATATATTTTTCTTTGTGATCTTTAGATACTTCAAATGGAACCTGTTCAGCTCCGTAACAAACTTGATTAAAATATCCGTTATCTACATTGTAACCATGCTTAGCTACCAAGCCAGAGTCAACTTCACCTCTGGAGACTTTATGAAGTCTTCCACAAACTTGGCAAGTACCTAAATGAGTAGCTTGGTTCTTAGTTGCTTTAAAGGTAACTTTTTTTCTTACTACTGGAATAACTGGTAAAGATCTAACTAGATCGTCAAGGTCTTTTAATTGAAGTGGAAACTTAGGGTCAATACCTAGCTTGTTTAGTAAAGGTATATGCTTAACTTTAAAGAACCTAAGATCAAAAGGAATATCACATGAAATTGAATATCTATCTTCATCACTTAGATCATGGCTCTCAAACTCTTTTGATGTAGCATTACTAAATAAGTTGTTAAGAATTTCAGTTGCTTGCTTCTTAGCTACCTTAGTGTAAAACATCTTTTGTTCTATTGCTTCGTCAACCTTTGCTAGCCTAGCAGTTGTTAATTTTTCATTTAATGATGTCATTTTAGTTAGCCCTCTTTAATTGATTTAAGTTATCCGACATAAGAATTGTCTCAAATCACAACTAAGTTGTCAAGCACTTATTTAATAATATTTTCATTAGAATTTACTGATACTTCCAGACTACATAATGGGCATTTATAATGCTCAGTTCTGATATCTTTTTTTAATTCTGTCATTGTATGTACCATACTTTTTTTACACTCACACTTAGGGCAGTTCATATCTTAGGGCTCCATGTTGTTTTTTGTTTAACCTTTCACAATATCAGTTTCTTAAATAGTTGTCAACCTTCTATGCATATATTCTTTTAGCGGTTAGCTTGAGAAGGTTCTCAATAGCATCTTGATATTTAAACTCCGAAGCAAACGGCTCCTTCCCATTAAGGTGCTTAAAGTAAAGAGCTTCTCTTTGTTCTTGAGGTAGCCCTGAAATAATTGCATCCATAATTATTACGTTACGTTTATCACTTTGATCTACCATCTCATCAAAAGCGTGAGTCGAATAACTACCAGTAGACATATAGGACACCTTACTAGGATAGCCAAGCTTATGATTGTCAAACCTCATCCATGTAGACCAAGCGTCTAATAAATAAAGGATCCTAGATATAGGTAAACTCACTCAGTCCCTCCTTCATATACTGGGTTGCACACATTTCCAGAGAACGATTCATATCCCTTTGTTCCTCCATAACTATTATTAGGAAAATCTTCTGCCTTATATTTCTTTCGATCTTTAATTTTAATGTTATCTACTACCCCACCATGATTAAAGAAGTTAGCCAGAGCGCATGGCTTAGGTTGTTTGTAGGCTGTATACTTATTCATTTTCTCGCTGATCAACAACTCACTGGTTACTAACGTTCTGATCACGGCAAATACTGACTGGTAATTCATCCCTATCTCACTAGAAATAATTGCTGTATGTTTTTTGCCTTCACCAATAGTATCTAAAATAAGCTTAGCTAATTCCTTTCTATTGATCGTTCTTCCATCGTCAAAAGTAAACGCATAGCTACTGTCTTGTGCTTCTAAAGATTCTGCCATAATACCCTCCTAAGATACATCTGTTATAAAAGACTTCCATCTATTACCTACCTTAGCCCACCCCTCCACTAACAAAGTAAAATTTCCTTTTCGTAGATGGGGGGTATATTCTGAATCAGCTATCTTACGCTCTCTAGCCTTCATGTTCCCTTTGGTGGTGACCTGAAGAAAATGTAGATCTCCATCATTAGTAACCCCTAGAATATCAAAATTCCATAAATCTTGGCGGATGTGGGCAAACGAATTCCATTTTTCAACTACCTGCACTAATGAATATTCATTGCTATCACGCATTCGTTTTAAAGTTCGCTGTGTTGGGGAGATAGCCATCTACTTATCCTCCAGTGACTTCTTGTGATTCTCATCTACCATCTCATCTCTCCAAGCCACCATCTTTTGATGTTGTTCAAACTGTTCACTATTAGGTTTGCTGTTAAAAATTCTTTTCCAACTATCCTCTAGCTCTTGTTCATTATCTGTTGGTCGTCTACTTGATCCTTTGCTCATTTAATTCTACCCCCTTTGTTATCTCTTATATCGAATGTTCGTTTATTTAAATTTTTAGGCAACTCTAGGTACTCTTCAAACATACACTTACTGGCTTTAGCTTCTGGATAGTGTAGCTCTGTCCAAGCCAATGCTTGTTTACAATTAACAAAATGTCCTTTGTATTCCCAAAGAGTCGGGTCAACACTCATGCTTAACACTAAAACAAATATTGCTGCGTCCATAATTTACTCCATTAAAAATTAAAACTCCATAATTACCTGTGTTGATGGTTTGTGATCTATCTTATACCTTTCAGTCTCCCCTTTAGGGTAAGGCAACACCTCATACTTCAATTTACTTCTTAAAACTTTCTTGTCATTTTTAGTTCCATTAAAAATAACATATCGATGTTTTGCGCTTCTTTTAACTCTTATTGATGAGTCCCCAAAATTATGCCTACTATGTTTTCCGTCCTTCCCTGCCATATCAGTTCTCTCTTTAGTGGTTCCAGTAAATAAAAAGTTACAGGATTGATACACATATCCAATATGGTTTTTTGCGGTATCAGCATAAGAAACAATAATTGTTTTTTGTGGGAGGAGTTTAATAGACCCAGAAACTAACATGCTGGCTTGGTTTTTGTTGTTATTCATTAAGCACAACCTATTCAACTCTAACACCTTGTCTGAATATTCTTTACCACAAACTCCTACACATAAACTACGAGAGGCAGGCATTCCGTATGTAACAACCCCAGCCAAAGCATCCCCATCATACAAACCAAAAGCATACATTATATGAGGGATTCTTTTTGCGTAGTGTACATTTAGCAACCAATCATAAGTTTCTTTGGATTCAATAGGAATTATTTTCATAAATTCTCCAATACCCATTCAAGCATTTCTGATTCCTTGCCGTACTTTTCAATCCAAGTCTTTGGGCTTGTGTGAAATCCATCTTTACCTTGATGGTGGTGATGGCAAAGCGGCAATACCATGAAATTATTATTTTTCTGGCTCATTCCCATACCCTCTCTAATGTGATGAAGGTTTGCAGGAGGTGGATCAATTTCATCATGATACCTTCTGCATATACAACAGCCAAACTCTGACAATCTGTTGAGCCATTGTTTCTCGTCTTTAGTTTTAGATTTTTTTTTAGCCATGTTCCTCTTCTATAAATTTAAATCCATAGGGTCTAGCCCAATCCTGAATATCTTCCTGATACTCAACCATCTCTTTAGTGTTTAGTTCTGGTGTATTTCTAATGTTTAATATTTTCTCATTCTTAATAATTATCTCTTCAGATAAAAATTTGTACTTCATTAACTGGTGCATCTCATCTGCTTCATATCCTAGGTAACCTCCTATAGCCTTAATTAATTTCCAGTAGCGTTTGTTCTGAGCATCACTTCGAGTAAATTTATATTCACTCAACTGAATCCTCCAAGGCTTGCTAAAATCCAAGCCCCTTATTAACTCAATAATTTTATCTACATTACCTTTTGTTATTGTTTTTTTTATTGCGTCCATGCTTAACCCTCCATTGTCTAACTGATTCATCCCAACCTAATGACTTATAAGTTCTGCCATCAACTAATTTTACACGATAATTGACATCCTTACCAAACAGATCCAACATTTCTTTCGTTACGTTTTTTAAGCTCATAATAATCCTAAGAATAATTTAGGCTATCTGGATCAAAATCAAAATTCCAGTGCCCCTCAAATTCATAATGTCTTTGTTTAACTAAATACAATTGAGCGTCTGGGATGTTCAGATAATCATCATGACTAATTTGCCCCAACTCTAATCTCTGTTGCTTATGAGTTCTATGTACAACAAAAACATTATCAACAAGATTGGTTATGTGGGTAGATCCAGATACTGAATGCTTAGTTGGTGCATCGGTATATTCTGAGTTAGATTTTTTAGAGTGAGCCACAACAAAGATGTGAATATTTAAATCTCTAGCTGCAACACAAATCCTATCAATGAACTTCTTTTGACCTTCATAATCATCCTCAGCAACTCCACACTTCATTAAGGAATCAACGATCACAATTTTTACATCAAGCTTTTCTGCTGAGTAATAAATTACGCTCATGATACTTTCGATTCCAACGGTACCTTGTTGATCATATAAATATAAATGACCGTCAAGGTTGTTTATCTTCTCTTGGATAAACTCATTACTAGGTAAGCGTGATCCAGACATCTGCCTTAGTAATCTAGCAAGAGAAGATCTAGGCTGTAGCTCGAAAGAAGCTAGGGTAGTTTTTAGCCCCTTCTTTAATAGCCCCAACATAATCTGACTTAATATCATTGACTTTCCAGACCCAGAAAATCCACTATAAATACTTACTTCTCCAGGTCTCACCCTAAATCCTTCATGAGTTTTATCCCAAGGAAGTACCGTACCTTTATGATAATCACCAGTAAAGTATTCTTGTATCTGGTTTATATAGCTTGATGGATTGTGAATGTTTGTATGCTCATCATTGTCCCTAGTTGAAAAATAACTTTGGATCTCTGATTCGTTGATGATCATCCCTTTGACTTTATCTTTTAGCGTACTCATAACCCTCCCTTATTAATCTGACTGCCTTCATTAATCTTTTACGATCCCCTTCCTCTAAAGCTTTTCCTTGAGCAAGCTCTGCCCCAGCAATTGCAACAAGCAAAACCTCATCCTTTAAACTCTTTAATACAGCAAAAGGATTATATGCTTTTCCAATAGGCTTTAAAAGATCTATTCTTTTTGGAACTATATCGTCTAGATCTAAACCAACCGATCCCAAAATAGATTGTATGTCACACCCTGCAAAGCAATGCATTAATACCCTACCATCATCAGCAAACTTAATAGACAAACTTGCGAGCCTATCTTCATGTGATGGGCATAGACAATTATAAGAGTTTGACTTGGTTGTTTTACTTACCTTATTAAAGTGAGATAATATTGAAGTGTCCATTTTTATCTCCTCTTTTATTATCTATTATCTTCTTATCTAATCTCTTCTTATCTAATCTCTTCTCTTCTAGGGTACTCTCTGGATACTCACTGGATACTGTATCAGTAACTAACCAATCCTTTTGGAGTAGTGATACTATAATATTCTTTAAGGAATCAATAGGTTGTCTAAGCCTAAAAGATATATCTTCTATCTCTGGAAGGTTACCTTTATCCTCAGACCCTAAACACCATAGCTCAAGCAAAGTAGCTTTCTCTTCAAAAGATAGACCATGCCAATCTCGATCATTAAGTAAAGTTCCATAAACTTTAAACCAAGGCATCGACTTATGTTTATAGAGTTGATACTTATCCCAATTCTTAATCTTCATTTAATCCCCCTTTATTTAATTAATCTTCAAGCTTTAAAATAGTTTTAACTTGAAACTGACGAACCTTTGGTATTTCTTTGTTAGGTCTCTGCGCCCATTTCGATACAGCTTGGACTGAGATGTCTAACTCATTTGCTAATTTTCTACGGCTGTTATTAAACAGCTTTATCACTTCGTTATATTTCATTGGGTTCCCTTTAAGTTTTCTTACCCCTAATTGAGCAAGTCATTACAAGGTATCAGCAAACAATTTAGTTGTCAAATAATATCATGTAATTTATTTTACTTTATTTTACTAAAGTGCTTGACAACTTAGTTGTGATTTGAGATACTCTTTTCGTAGGTTAATTAAACAAAGGGGAAATAAAATGAATACAGATAACTTAAAAGAACTAATTACTGCTGAATTTGAAAACGATGCATATTACAACACACCAGTTATTGTAGTAACAAACAATGCAAAAAACTCAGAAACTTTTTCATGTTATATAGACGCTTCTGTAGAATATAACTTACCAGAAATTAATGAATCTCAAAACAGCGACTTTGTTAGGGTTGGTAATGACGGAGATATGATTAGGTACGAATGTTGGGAATCTAATAACGCCCTATCTATTTAATTACTTAGGGGCTAAGCGCCCCTAACTTTTACAAAGGAGAAACAAATGAATAACAAACAAACAAAAACAGAAACCTCAGAATCAGGATATTCTAGCTTAGAAAAAAGTGCACATATATATATCAAGCAACTGGAAGCTAGAGTTTCAGAATTACGAAAAGAAAGTGATGAACTAAAAAGAAGGAATAGCAATATGAATAAAAAGCTTTATGAGCTATGGACATCAAATGTTAAAGGAGAAAAATAATGGAAAGGAAAATATTTAAAGGTGACACCTCTCATGGATCAGCTTGGGATCGTGGATCAAGTGATAGTTATTATAGGAGAATACGCCAACCTCATATCTGGACTTTTGAGGAAAGCACTCTGGGTAAAACAAAGACTGATATAACTCCACAGCAAATTCTTGAGTACCATCTTGGTTTCGAGGACAACGAATTATGGGGAGATAAAAAAGATTGGGGGTAGCAACATGCTTGACAACCTTAAATATTTCAACCATACTAAACCCATCAAGCAATTTCGCTTGTTACAAAGGAGAGCATTATGACTATAGAAGAAAATCAGAACGAGTTGCATGCATTGCAACATCACAATCAAAGTCAATCACCATCGGAAGTAGAGACCAAACTTACTTCTGAAGATTACAAGGAAGTTGACTAATGGAAAAACAATTGCTTAAAGTTTATGACGAATCAGAAACTCATGTTGGCTATATGGTCTTTATTAAACAGTACGTTTATATTCCTAAAGCTGACTTCGATGCTTTGTCACCAATCTCTTTATACAAAAAGTATGGGGAGGCAAAATTGGAGGTTACTGCCAGTGAAGTTAATCGAGACCCAAACTGGAAAGGTTTGCAATAAAGTTAAAATCATTTATAATAAATAACAATTCAAAGGAGATGTTATGAAAAAACAATTAAAAACAGTAGACATAAAAGGCAAGGCTTATGTCATGGTCAACGAACGAATAGCTTATTTTCGTGAGCTATATCCTACAGGTACAATAATAACTGAGCTATTATCTTCCGATAGTGGAACCCATCTTTTCAAAGCTACTTGTATTAATGATGGAACAATTATTGGAACTGGTCATGCTTCAGAGAAAGACGGATCTACGTTTATCAATAAAACTTCAGCGCTAGAAAATGCAGAGACCAGTGCAGTAGGTAGGGCACTTGGAATGTGTGGCATTGGTATTGAAGCTTCTATAGCTACTGCTGAGGAAGTTGGTAATGCAGTAGCTCAACAAGAATCACCTAAGCCATCAGTTGATATTACTGACGACCTAATTATTAAGATTAAAGATCAAATGAAAGTGAGCCACGAAAAAGGTGAGCTCAAAGATTTTTTCTTTACCTTAGCACCAGAAGTTCAAACTCTTGTTAGAGGGTATGCTAATGATCTCCGCTCATCTTAGAGATCCAAGGCGCAATAAAGTTATTACTGCCTCCAATGCTTGGAGTGCAATTAATGACCGTAAGAAACTTTGGAGGGAGATGACGTTTAGGTCTCCTCCATTCCAAGGTAATGTTATGACAGACTGGGGAAACCTTAACGAACCAAAAGCTATTTCTGAGTTTGAGAAGAAGCTTGATACAATCGTTGAGTCTGGAGATAAGTTTGAAGTTCATGATACATTACCCTTCGGAGCCACAGCAGACTTTAAGCTAGATGGTTATGTTGGGGAATGCAAGTGCCCATATACCCAAGTGATCTACCCTAAGATTCCTGAAAGATATTTTTATCAGGTACAGATTCAAATGCTTGTAAATAAATCAGAGGGTTGTCATTTCGTTGTTTGGACACCACATGAGTTGCACCATGAAGTAGTTAAGTTCGACCAAGGGTTCATAGATTGGTATCTTCCTTACGCTAAGGAATTTATGTCATTCTTAGAATCAGACACAGAACCAACCCGATGGAAAAAGAAACCTATTTATAAATTAGAGGAGTAATTAAATGAAACAAATTAATCAAGTTCTTGAAACCAATGATTATAGTATGTTCAAAGTATTAGGCGGTAATCGTGAAGTAAATATGTTACACGTTAAAAGATTAAAAGAATCTATGAGCGTTAAATACATCACAGTTCCAATTATCGTAAACGAAGATCATCAGATCATTGATGGTCAACACAGATTTCAATCTGCTAGAGAATTAAATAAGCCAATCTATTTTATTAAGATTGGCGGATTAAAATTGCCTGACATTCATAGGCTAAACACTAACACTAAGAACTGGACTGCCGACTCATTCTTAACAGGGTATTGTGATCTTGGAAAGTCCCAGTACATAACTTACAAACAGTTTAAGGAAAGGTTTGGTTTTGGTCATAACGAAACTCAGGCTTTGCTATCTAACTTATCTCGTATGGGGGGAAATAGAAACACATCATTCAGGGATGGAACTTTTGTTATTGAAGATTATTCTATGGCGGTAAGAAATGCCGAGAAAATATCTATGTGTTCTCAGTATTATGAAGGCTACAAGAGAAGGTCGTTTGTGTATGCCATGCTAGACCTATTTAAAAACGAGGAATATAATCATGCCGAGTTCTTAAACAAACTATCATTTCAATCTGTAAAGATGCAAGACTGTACCACGATAGATCAATACCTAGTTTTAATTGAAGAGATCTATAATTTTAAAAGAACCAAAGAAACAAAAGTAAGATTTTATTAGGAGAAAATAGTATGACTGATTTTAACAACAACAACCGTATAGCAATCTTTGCTAATAAGGATAAACAAAAAGAGACTCAACCAGATTACAGTGGAAATCTAACTGTAGCCAACATTGAGTTTAAGGTGGCATTATGGAAGAGGACTAGCGACAAAGGACTTACTTACTTAAGTGGCGAAGTTACTAAGAAAGATGATGCTATGCAAGGTGGTGCCAATCAAGTTCAGGCACCTTCCCAACCTGTAGAGGTTGCTTTAGATAGTGTTGAGGACATTCCCTTTTAACTAAGACAAAGAGCTGAGCC
>Ga0307984_1000257_pt1 | contig 23226 bp, 17 predicted proteins | sample EllFjometageno78_FD_203169 | JGI IMG/M metagenome (GOLD analysis project Ga0307984, IMG submission 203169) | Marine microbial communities from Ellis Fjord, Antarctic Ocean - #78 | ecosystem: Environmental > Aquatic > Marine > Unclassified | place: Southern Ocean | collected 2014-10-09
ATTTTTAATATGAAAAAAATTATTAAAAAAGATTGGAAAGATATACTTTGGGAAAAAATGTCAAAAGACGAAAAAGAAAAACCAAGTGTATTTGATAAAAAAACAGTTTTAAAAACTGAAAATAATTCAGTCTAAATTAAATCAAATGAAATCGCCATACTCGTTTATTGTTAAACCTCATAACGATAGAAGGTACGATAATATTAAGTCCTATGGTGACGTAGACTTTATTACAAGTACTTCAGAAGAAGATCACAAATCTTCTAATCGTTTTGCTGTTGTTATAGCAACTCCCATAAACTACAAAGGGCCTGTTAGAGAAGGTGATATACTTTTAGTTCACCATAATGTATTTAAGTTTTATAATGACATGTATGGTCGTAGAAAGAGTGGTAAAAGCTTTTTTAAAGATGACCTATTCTTTGTTGATCCTGATCAATTTTATCTTTACAAAACTAAAGATGAATCTAATTGGATGGGATATGACAAATATTGTTTTATTAAACCATTAAAAGCTCAAGAATCTTATTTAAATAAAAACTCTAAGAACGAACCATTAAGAGGTACTGTTAGGTATATTAATGACGAGTTAATAAAAAAAGGAGTTAAAATAGGGGATGAAGTTTTATATGAGCCAGAATCAGAATATGAGTTTATTGTAGATGATGAAAAACTATACCGTATGTTTACTAAAAATATAACAGTTGTGTTATGATAGAATCAGATGATTGGTTTAAGATGTTAAAAGAAAACAATATTAATCCAAAGATTTTAGATGAATATTTAAAAAGTAAAGATTTTTTATTAAAAGCAGGTAAGGTTATTGATGATAAAAATAAAAGTTATGTTGTAGCAAAATCAAAAATAAGCGGAAAAGGAATTTTTGCTAAAAAAGATTTTATTATTGGTAACAAAATAGGTTTTGGATTAAAGGATAACAATCGAACTTATTTAGGTAGATATGTTAATCATAGTCCAATGTGTAATGCTAAGTTTTTGTTTTTAAAAGAAAATAATGATTCTGTTTTAATTGCAGTAAAACCCATTAATAAAGATGAAGAAATTGTAGCAAATTACAGAGACCATACTTTTAATAAAGAATATTATTATGGATGTAAATAAAATTAAATTACAAATTATTAAGGCAGGGGAGAAAGCTGTTATGCAATTAATTAAAGTTGCTGAAGAACATATAATAAAATATGGAGAAGATGATGAGTTGGCCGCAGATAAATTAAAAAATGCAGCTGCCACAAAAAAGTTAGCCATATTTGATGCGTTTGAAATATTAAAAAGAATTGAAGAAGAGAAAGACTTAATAGATGGAGTAGATAATAAATCAAATAACACACCAAAAGGATTTGCAGAAAGAAATTCAAAATAAATTATATACAGAACTTAAAAATATAGTTCCTAATAATGTTTTAGCTACCAAAAACAAAGCTAACACTTGGATTTATGGCTACAATGAAAAATATGATTTTGTTGTTATTTCTAAAACTGGAAAAATAGGAGATATTATTTCTATTCAAGGGTTAAGAATAGCTCTTCCTAAATTAGAAAATGAAATTTATATAAAAAGTAAAGTTTCTGCCGATCAATATTGGTCTCCTCAAGAAATACCAAAACCTTTAAAAAAAATAAAGTCTATTTTTCAATGGCACAATACTCCTTCAGGTTTTAAAAATGAATGGATTGATTATATAGAACAACAATTTGAGTACAGAGAAAAAGGTTACTGGTTCAAAAACAATGGAATTCCAACGTATATAACTGGTTCTCACTGGATGTACATACAGCATACTAAAATTGATGTTGGTCTACCTGACTTTAGGGAAGCAAATAGAATTTTTTATATACATTGGGAAGCTTGCAAGGCCGATAAAAGAAGTTTTGGTAATGATTATTTAAAAATTAGACGTTCAGGTTTTTCTTATATGGGAAGTGAGGAGTGTGCCAATACAGGTACTATTACTAAGGATGCTCGTATTGGAATATTATCTAAGACAGGTGCGGATGCTAAAAAAATGTTTACCGATAAAGTTGTTCCAATATCAAATAATTATCCTTTCTTTTTTAAGCCCATACAAGATGGTATGGATAAACCTAAAACCGAATTAGCGTTTAGAGTTCCTGCTTCTAAGATTACTAAAAAAAACATGTATGAAGAAGATACAGATTTAGTTGAAGGATTAGATACCACTATTGACTGGAAAAACACTGGTGATAACAGTTATGATGGGGAAAAATTAAAACTTTTAATACATGATGAAAGTGGAAAGTGGGAAAAACCTAACAGTATTATTAAAAACTGGGGTATTACAAAAACATGTTTACGTTTAGGTAGCAAGATTATTGGAAAGTGTATGATGGGTTCAACTTCAAATGCTTTAGATAAAGGTGGCGCTAATTTTAAAAAATTATACTACGACTCTGATGTTACTAAACGTAACTCAAACGGACAAACAAAAAGCGGATTGTATAGTCTGTTTATTCCTATGGAATGGAATATGGAAGGATTTATTGATATGTATGGAATGCCTGTTTTTGAAACTCCTGAAAAGCCTATAAAGGGAATAGATGGTGAAATGATAAATCAAGGAGCTATTAATTATTGGCAAAACGAAGTGGATTCTTTATCTAATGATCCAGATGCGTTAAATGAATTTTACAGACAGTTCCCAAGAACTGAATCTCATGCTTTTAGAGATGAGAGTAAACAATCTCTTTTTAATTTAACTAAAATATATCAGCAAATTGACTATAATGATTCTTTAATTATGGGACAAAATATAACTCAAGGATCTTTTTCTTGGGAGAATGGTATCTTAGATAGTAGGGTAATTTGGAGTCCTGATAAAAGAGGAAGATTTTTTGTATCTTGGTTACCTGAAAGGTCATTACAAAATAATGTAAAAATAAAAAATGGAAGAAAATATCCAGGTAATGAACATGTAGGTTCGTTTGGATGTGATTCATATGATATTTCAGGAGTTGTAGTTGGGAAAGGATCTAATGGTTCTTTACATGGGCAGACCAAATTCAATATGGATAACGCTCCAAGTAATGAGTTTTTTTTAGAATACATAGCTCGGCCTCAAACAGCTGAAATATTTTTTGAAGAAATATTAATGGCTTGTGTGTTTTATGGGATGCCAATATTATGTGAAAATAATAAACCTCGTTTATTGTATCATTTAAAAAATAGAGGTTATAGAGGTTTTAGTATTAATAGACCTGATAAAACATTTAATAAATTATCAAAGACAGAAAAAGAATTAGGTGGGATTCCAAATTCAAGTGAAGATGTAAAACAATCACACGCTTCTGCAATAGAATCATACATAGAAAAACATGTTGGTTTAGATTTAATGGAAAATTATAGAGATAGTGATGAAATGGGTATAATGTATTTTCAAAGAACTTTAGAAGATTGGGCAAAATTTGATATTAATAATCGAACAAAGTTTGATGCGTCAATTAGTTCTGGGTTAGCTATAATGGCGAACCAAAAACACTTGTATACCCCAGCTAAAGAAAAATCGAAAATAAGCATTAACTTTGCAAGATATAATAATAAGAATTCAGTTAGTCAATTACTTAAATAATGAAAGACGTAAAAATACAAGTAAATGCATCTGCATTTCCAGACCAATTTGCTTCGGACTCCGTTAAAGACACAATGGAATTTGGACTTCAAGTTGGACAAGCAATACAATACGAGTGGTTTAGGAGAGACAGTGGATCTTGTAGGTTTTATTCTCAATCAGGTGATTTTCATCGTTTAAGATTATATGCTCGCGGAGAACAATCGGTTGGTAAATATAAAAATGAATTAGCTATTGATGGTGATTTAAGTTATTTAAATTTAGATTGGACACCAGTTCCTATTATTCCAAAATTTGTTGACATTGTAGTTAATGGAATGAATGATAGGCTTTTTAAAATAAAAGCAGTTGCGCAAGACGCATTGTCGGCTGAAAAACGAAACCAATATCAAGAAATGATAGAGGGTGATATGTTGGCAAAACCTTTACTACAACAAATTGAATCTGATTTTGGTGTTAATGTATTTCAAACTAAAGAAGACGATTTACCAGAAACAGATGCAGAGTTAGAGCTTTTCATGCAAATGAATTATAAACCCTCTATAGAGATTGCAACTGAAGAAGCTATAGATACATTATTTCAAGCAAGCCATTATAATGACACCAGAAAACGTGTAGATTATGATATTACTTGTTTAGGTATTGGTATGGCAAAACACATGTTTTTACCAGGCGAGGGTGTTCGAGTTGAATATGTAGATCCAGCAAATGTGGTTTATAGTTATACTGAAGATCCTTACTTTAAAGATACTTTCTATTGGGGCGAAATTAAAACAGTTCCTATTGGAGAATTACTTAAAATAGATCCTTCTTTGACAAACGAAGATTTATCTGAAATTTCTAAATACAGCCAGTCTTGGTATGACTACTATAATTCTGCACAATTTTATGAGAACAGTATGTTTCATAGGGATACTGCTACATTAATGTATTTTAATTACAAGACCACGCATACTTTTGTTTATAAAAAGAAAAGCATGGCAGATGGTAGTTTTAAAACTGTTCAAAAAGACGATCAATTTAATCCACCTCAAGAAATGATGGATGAAGGTGGCTTTGAAAAAATCACTAAAACTATTGATGTATGGTATGATGGTGTTATGGTAATGGGAACTAATATTATGCTTCAATGGAAACTTGGAGAAAATATGGTTAGACCAAAATCAGCAAGTCAATATGCTATGCCTAACTATGTTGCTTGTGCGCCAAAAATGTACAAAGGGCAATTAGAGTCTTTAGTAAAAAGAATGATACCTTTTGCTGATTTAATTCAAATTAGTCATCTAAAAATACAACAAGTAGTCTCAAGAGTAGTTCCAGATGGTGTGTTTATTGATGCTGATGGTTTAAATGAAGTAGACTTAGGAACTGGTAACGCATACAATCCTGAAGATGCACTACGTTTGTATTTTCAAACAGGTAGTGTTATTGGTAGAAGCTACACGCAAGATGGTGAATATAATAATGCAAGAGTTCCGATTACTCAGTTAACTGCAAATAGTGGTGCAAGTAAAATGCAAATGCTTATTGGTAACTACAATCATTATTTAGATATGATAAGGTCTGTAACAGGTTTAAATGAAGCTCGTGATGGATCAAGTCCTGATCCAAATTCATTAGTTGGTGTCCAGAAATTAGCAGCATTAAACTCTAATGTAGCTACAAGACATATTTTAAACGCAAGTTTATATATTACAAGAACTTTAGCAGAATGTTTATCTATTAGAACCGCAGATGTTTTAGAATTTGCAGATTTTAAAGATGAGTTTGCAATGCAAATTGGTAAATATAATTTAAGTATAATTGAAGATATTAAAAATTTATATCTGTATGATTTTGGAGTCTTTATAGAGCTTATGCCAGATGAAGAACAAAAGGCTATGTTAGAACAAAACATTCAGATGGCTTTATCAAAATCAGATATTAATCTTGAAGATGCTATTGATATTAGAGAACTATCTAATTTGAAAATGGCAAATCAGTTGCTTAAAGTTAAGCGTAAAGCTAAACAAGCAATGGAGCAACAAATGCAATCACAACAACAACAAATGCAAGCTCAAATGCAAATGCAAGCGCAACAAGCTGCTGCACAAATGGCTATGCAAACAAATCAAGCTGAAACTCAATCTAAGATTGCTGTTAAAGAAGCAGAGATTGCTTTTGATATTCAAAAATTACAAAGAGAAGCTGAATTAAAACAACAGTTAATGCAGGTAGAATTTGAAATGCAGATGCAATTAAAAGGTATTGATTCTCAGAATTTACAGACAAGAGAAGATGAAAGAGAAAATGCAAAGAATGATAGAATTAGTCAGCAGTCAACGCAAACCTCTAAAATGATTGAACAGAAAAAAAGAGATTTGCCAGCTATAAATTTTGAGTCTAATGAAGATAGTTTAGATGGGTTTGATTTAGCAGAATTTAACCCAAGATAAATAGTCTAAAATTATAATTAAATTAGTATTAACTTTGTTAAAAATAGAATCAAATGGAATTTAAAGTAAAAGCAGTCGATGGGAATGTCGAAGAAAAATCAAGAGCGCAAGTTGAAGAGACGTTGTTAAAAGAACATCAAGAACAATTTGAAGAAAAAGTAATTGAAGATAAATCTATTGATAAAGTAGATTTAAGTAATAAACAAAATTCAACTACCGAAGAAACATCGGTTGATGAAACTAAGAGTGAAAAAACATCTATACCAGAATTAAATGATGATGATGTTCTTTCATATATAAAGAAAAGATACAATAAAGATATCAATTCTGTTGATGAATTATTTGCGGAAAAAGAGGCAAATCCTGATTTACCAGAAGATGTATCTGCGTATTTAAAGTACAAGCAGGAAACTGGTCGTGGAATTAATGACTTTTATAATTTACAAAAAGACATTGATGATATGGACGATAATGCTGTACTTGCTAATTATTATGAGTCAACTGAAGAAGGTTTAGACTCAGATGATATCGAAGACATTATAGAAGATAAGTTTTCATATGACGAAGACTTAGATGATGAAAAAGATATTAGAAAAATAAAATTAGCTAAAAAAAGAGAACTTTCTAAGGCAAAAAAGTTTCTTAATGATGAGAAAGATAAATATAAAATTCCTCTTGAGTCAAGTGGGGGTGGGTTATCAGAAGATCAAAAAGAAGACATTGATGCTTATAAAAAGTATGTAGAGGAATCAAAGACTATTACAGAGGGGAACAAAAAAAAGTATGATTATTTCTTAGATAAAACCGAGTCGGTTTTTAACAATGAGTTCAAAGGTTTTGAATTTTCAATTGGTGAAAAAAACATTTCTTTTAAACCAGGTGATGCACAAGAACTTAAAAATGTTCAATCTGACGTTAACAATTTCGTTAACAAATTTATGGACAATGATGGTTTAATTACAGATCCTGTAGGTTATCATAGAGCTTTATCGGTAGCGATGAATCCTGATAAGTTTGCCAAACACTTTTACGAACAAGGGGTTGCTGCAACTGTAGATAATGTTTCGAGAAAATCAAAAAACATTAATATGGATGTTAGACAACAATCTCAATCGGTTTCTAAAAATGGAATTACGATTAGACCTATGAGTTCAAGTAGCGATAGTGGAAGAGGACTCAAAATTAGAAGTAGAAAAAATAATTAATTTAAAAAACAACAAATTATGGCAGTAAATGTAGCCCCAGGATTTGACTTGCAGCCAAGTGCGCAGCAAACTCCTTTATCAACAAACTACATAACTAACTTTGATTTCTTGAATCAGTATCTTCCAGATACTTACGAAAAGGAATTTGAGCGTTATGGAAATAGAACAGTAGCATCATTTTTAAGAATGGTTGGTGCTGAAATGCCTTCAACGTCTGACCTTATCAAATGGGCAGAACAAGGAAGATTACACACTAAATATCAAGCATGTACATCAGCAGCAGCTGCTGGAGTTGACGCTGCTGTTTGGACAATTCCAAACAACATTACAAACTTCAACCCAGCTTTAGGTGGTACATCAAGTCAGGCTGCTCTTAGAGCTGGTCAAACTGTAATGGTATCTGATAATACAGCTGGTTCTACTTTACAGAACAAAGGTATTATTTCTGTAGCTCCAACAGCTGCAAATCCAAACGTAGTAACAATTGCATACTATGAAGGTGGCGGTCAAGCAATGGCAGCAGCAACTTCATGTGATATTTTTGTATACGGTTCGGAATTTGCAAAAGGTGTAAATGGAATGGTTGGATCTTTAGAATCTGATGACTATTTTTTCCAAAATAAACCAATCATTATCAAAGACAAATATTCTGTTTCTGGTTCTGACATGGCTCAAATTGGATGGGTAGAAGTTACTTCTGAAAATGGTGCAACTGGATACTTATGGTATTTGAAATCTGAACATGATACAAGATTGCGTTTTGAAGATTACTTAGAAACAGCAATGATTGAAGCAGTACCAGCAGCAGCAGGTTCTGGAGCAGGAGATTACTTACAAGGTACAGCAGCAGGAGCTTCTGTAATTAATGAGTCTGGATCTGAAGGGATTTTCTATGTAGTAGGAAATAGAGGTAATGTATTCGGTGGTGGAAACCCAACAACTTTAGCTCAATTTGATAACATTATTCAAAGACTTGACAAGCAAGGATCTATTGAAGAAAATGTTATTTTTGTAGACAGACAATTTTCATTTGACATTGACGATATGTTAGCAGCACAAAACTCTTACGGAGCAGGTGGTACTTCATATGGTTTATTTGACAATGATAAGGATATGGCTTTAAACTTAGGTTTCACAGGATTCCGTAGAGGTTATGACTTCTACAAGTCTGACTGGAAATACTTAAACGATCCTACTATGAGAGGTGGTCTTAATGCAGGTAAAGTTAGTGGACTTTTAGTTCCAGCTGGTTCTACAACTGTATATGATCAAATCTTAGGTAAGAACGCTAAGAGACCATTCCTACATGTTCGTTACAGAGCTTCAGAAACTGAAGACAGACGTTACAAGTCTTGGATTACTGGTTCAGCTGGTGGTGCAAGAACAAGTGACTTGGATGCAATGGAAGTAAATTTCTTGAGTGAAAGAGCTGTATGTACTTTAGGTGCAAACAACTTCTTCTTATTTCAAGATGCATAGTAAATAGTAGTAATACTTACCCTCGTTATAATGACGAGGGTAATTATTTTTTATAAATCAAATTAAATCATATTATAATGGCAACAAAAAAAGTAGAATACAAAGCAAAATCTTACCGATTAAAAGGAGACATGGCCCCTTTATCTTACATGTTATCTTCACGACATTCACAGAGGTCACCTTTATTACATTTTGACGAAGAAACAGGAGTTAATCAACCATTACGTTATGCTCGTAATCAAAAGTCACCTTTTGAAAATGAACAAGATGGTAATGCTATTTTAGAACCTATTGTTTTTGAAGATGGAATGTTAACGGTAAATAAAGAAAACCAAAATTTACAACAATTTTTAGCACTACATCCAAGTAATGGATATGTGTTTGAGGAAATAAACAGAGAGCGTGATGCTAATTCTGAATTAGAACAAGTTGAATATGAGTTAGAAGCTCAAATAGAAGCTAAAAAAATTACTAAAGATATTTACAAATTAACTCAAGTATGTAGGGTGTTGATGGGTAATGCTGTAGAAAACATGACAACAGCAGAGTTGAAAAGAGATATATTAGTTTATGCTAAAAACAATCCAGATGATTTCTTAGATACCGTTAATGATCCAATGTTAGAACTTATGGATGATGTGTATCAGTTTTTTAACTTAGCACTTTTATCTACAAGAAATAATGGTAAAGATGTTTACTATAATCTTCCAAATAATAAAAAGAAAATGCTTACCATTCCTTTCGGAGAAGATGTTAACTTTATAGTTGCATCATTTATGAAAAGTGATGATGGTTTAGAGGTTTATAAACTTCTTAAAAATAAAATAAAGTAAAACAACAACTAACTGAAAATTAGCTACCTTAAAAGGGTGGCTTTTTTTTTGTTATATTTGTACTTTATTAACCCATTAAAAACTTTTTATAAAATGGTAAAATTTCTTAAAATTACGAATGCTCCTATTACTGGTCAATTGATCAGTCTTGATGGAGTAAAAGCGGTTGCTACAGCAACAGCTACGGCAGTAACAGTTACAATCGATTATGTTGATGGAACTACTACGACAATTACAACAGCAGCTCAAGTAGCTCATGATGTTTACAACTCTATATTAGAGAATATGGAAGTAGCATTAGCGACATCTTGGCAGAGACCTTATTATCAAGTAAGTCTTCCAAAAGCTGTAACAAGTATCGTTAATGCATAACAGCATTAATTATAAAATCAAAGAGAGGCTACAAAAAAAAGTAGCCTCTTTTTTTTTGCTATCTTTGTAAAAAGAATTAATTATGCCAATAAACGAAGTACGAAATACTGTATTAGCAATAGCAAATAAAAATAACTACGGATATATTTCGCCACAAGATTTTAATCTTTATTGTGCGCAGTCTCAAATGGATATGTTTGAGGATTATTTTTATCAATACAACAGTCAGTTAGTTAAAGAAAATCAAAGACAATCAGGTACTGGATATGCAGATATTTCAAAAGGTTTATTAGAGGTAATAGATACATTTTATGTTAACGTACCTTTATTAAACACTACAACAGTCCCTGGAGGAAATCCCCTATCTAATTTATACATATTGCCAACTGATTATTATTTAATTAATAAGATGATGGTATACACAAAAGAATTAGCTTCTGGAACTACAACTTCGACCAATGGTGGAGGTATAGCGGTAAACGACACTACAGCGGATTTTATTGCGGCAGGAGTAGCTGTTGGGGATATTGTTTCTACAATTACAGGAGGAGTGGTTTATAACACTGTAATTTCTACAATTGTAAGCGCAACAAATCTTTTAGTCTTTGCAACAGCAGGAGGACAAGTTTGGAATAATGTAGGAAAAAGTTACAATATATATTCAGTCAATGATATTGTTGAAGCAGAAAGAGTAGCACAAAGTAAAATTACGATGTTGAACAATTCTATTTTAACAAAACCAAATATAAGTTATCCAGCTTATACTCAAAACGCTCTTGTAGCAGAGGCTTTTCCTAACACGATAAATACAATAGGAAGATTAACGTCACAGTACGTTAGATACCCTTTGCCGCCAAACTGGACTTATGCTACATTAATAGCTGGAGAGCCTTTATTTGATGCTACAAATGCGGATTATCAAGACTTTGAATTACCATTGTCTGATGAGCCAGCGTTAATAGCTAAGATTTGTCAATATGTAGGTATTGAAATAAGAGAAGCTGATGTATATAATTTTGGTAACCAAGAATTACAACAAGAACAAATAACTCAGGGATAGATGGCATATATAAACGATTACGCATATTACGCAAATTCAGGAAATAATCCAACTGATGCAAATTGGGGTTCATATCAATATGTTTCTTTAGCTGATATAGTTAACAATTTCATGTTAATGTATCAAGGGAATCATGAATTAATAAATAATATAGAAAGATATCAAATATTATTTCATGCAAAAAGAGGTGTTCAAGAATTAAATTATGATGCAATGAAGGAAATAAAAATCCTTCAATTAGACATTACTCAACAATTAAGATTTGTATTACCACAAGATTATGTTAATTGGGTTAGAATTTCTCAATTTACAAACGGATGTTTACGTCCTTTATCAGAAAATATTCAAACAAATTGGTCTTCTGCATATTTGCAAGACAATGATTCTAATATTTTATTTGATCAAAATGGAAATGTTTTAATGCCACAAGAGTCTGAATTAGATTTAGAGAGAATTAGAGGTAGTGGTTGTTCTATTTATTTAAATGAAGGAAGTCCATATCATGGATCTGAAGGATACTGTTGTGATGGAAATTGGTATTTTGATTATGCTGTAGGCGCAAGATTTGGTTTAAATACTGAAACTGCAAACTCAAATCCTACATTTACGATAGATAAACAATCTGGAGTAATTAATTTCAGTAACATATCAGGAGCTGCTTCAATTGTTTTAGAGTATGTATCTGATGGTATGGAAAATGGAGTTGATACTGAGGTTCAAGTGAATAAATTATTTGAAGAATATATTTATGCTTATATTAGATATTCTATTTTAAACGGAAGATTAGGTATTCAAGAATACATTGTAAACAGAGCAAGAAAAGATAAGTCTTCTTTATTAAGAAATGCAAAAATAAGATTAAGTAACATACACCCTGGAAGGCTTTTAATGAATTTAAGAGGTCAGAATAAAATTATAAAATAATATGCCAATAGTTACAACAAATTTTATTGCAGGTAGAATGAATAAATCTGTGGATGAAAGACTTCTTCCACCTGGAGAATATATTGATGCTCAAAATGTTCGTTTAGGATCAACTGAATCTACTGAAATAGGAGCTGTAGAGAACTCAAGAGGTAATGAGCAGCTTACTATCATTCAATACAAGGGAGTGGCTATAAGTAGCTCCGCTGTATGTATAGGAGCGTATGAGGATGGTGTAAGAGAAACTATTTACTGGTTTATTCATGATGGTGCAAATACTCAAGCTGCTGGTGGTGTTGTAGATTTAGTTGTGTCATTTAATACAACTAATCAAATAGTTAACTATCATTTAGTTAGTGAAAATCTTTTAAATTTTAATTCTTTGTATTTAATAACAGGGGTTGATTTAATTGAAGATTTGTTATTTTGGACAGATGATTTAAACCCACCTCGAACAATAAATATAAGTAGAAGTTATCCAGAGCCAATTGGTAACACAGATCAAATTATAGAAGAAGATATATCGGTAATTGTTAAACCTCCTGGTTTTGAAAACATTGTAGGGAATAACATTCCTTTACCAGCTCCACTAATAAGTTTTTTAAATATTGCAGGAAATGAAAATTATATTGAAAATAGATTTTTATGTTTTGCTTATAGATACAGATATGAAGATGGGCAATATAGTGTAACTTCTTTATTTACTGTGCCAGCATTTGTACCAAGAAAATTTCAATTCAGTACAAAAAATTATTGTAATGAGGGAATGTTAAACCTTTATAATGGTGTGGTTGTTGAATTTTCTACAGGTAGTTCAAGGGTTAAAGAAGTTGATTTATTATTTAAAGACACAAATTCAAACACATTAAATGTAATCGAAAGGTTTAAAAAAGAAGATTTTGGTTGGGCTAACAATACAACTAAAACTTATACTTTTACTAATAATAAAATATATACTGTATTAGGTAATGACGAATTACTTAGGCAATATGATAATGTTCCAAGATTAGCAAAAGCTCAAACAATACAAGGTAATCGATTAATGTTTGGAAATTATGTGGATGGTTATAATATTACAAGACCAGACGCAAACGGAAGTACAGTTGCGATTGATTATAACACAAGTTTAATTAATACTATTTTAGGTTTTGCAGAATTACCATTAGGGCTTTTAACGACTGGTATTAATTATACACTTAACGGTAGTGAATCAATTCCAAATTCAAAAGCTACAATTAATTTTACTTCTATTGCTGATAAACTAAAAACTAATTCTTTAATAGGATTTTCATTTAATTTTGCCAGCGAGAAAAGAGTGTTTGTTCCGACAAGCACTACTGAGGCAGAAGATAATATAGAATTTCAAAATCAAAATTTTTCAATAGATGTAAATATAACATTAGATCAAGATTATGCGACTCCGTATGACTTTTTTAGTAGTTCTTTATTTGCAGATCGTATTGGAACTATTTTTGGCACTAACATTCAACCTATTGCTACAGCGGATCAAGGTAATTCTTTGACTGATTTTTTTAATAATGCATTAAGTAGTCCAGCTGTAGGAACTTTTCCTTTTGTTAAATTTAATAGTGGTATTACAGATGCTACAATACAACAAGGTTTTAGGCTTTCAAATTTTGCGCCAGGATCAAGCACTTGTGATATTCAGTTAATTGCTATGAACTATAGAGCAACCGACAATACTGATCCAGCTGCTCCTATTGTAACTAATTTATTTGAATATTTTAGATTTGTATCTGTATCTGGTGGTTTTACAACAGACTTAGATACAGGAAGTTTACATAGTGATCGTGATTTTGAAACAGGTATTGTATACAGCGATGAATATGGTAGATCTTCTACGGTTTTAGTTTCTGAATATAATACTGTTTATGTAGAACCTGGTAATAGTATTACTGCAAACAGTATACAAGTTGCGGTATCATCCAGAGCGCCTTATTGGGCAGAACGATATAAGTTTGTTGTTAAGCCAAGTAAAGGGCCTTACGAAACTATATTTTGTAATTTTTATTATGTTAGACCAAGTGATAACATGATTTTCTTTAGACTCGAAGGAGATAACGCAAACAAGGTTCAAAAAGGACAAACACTTATTGTAAAAGCTGATGTTAGTGGAGCATTATCAAGAGTTGAAACTTGTGAAATATTAGATATATCTCCAGAAGCAACAAACTTTTTAAATGATGATAATGAGTTAGGAGATGATTCTTCCCAATTGAAAGGATTATACATGCTTATTAAAAATCAAAATTTTGATATTGTTATTCCTGATGACTCTGTTGTAGAGTATGGAAATGTAAAAAGAACATCAGATGCAAGAGGAAGTAGTAGTTGTTCAAATAGGAGAAAAATTGGTTATCCAGTTTTTACTACAGATACTACTGATCCTGCAAATCCAATAACAAATAATTATACTGTTCCAGGAGGTACTGTTATAAGAATAAAAGTTGTAATGTTTCGTAATGACACTTATAATGGAAACAAATGTGAACAAAGATTATGGGAGTGGGAACAAGAATATGTAGCAAGTAGGGATTACTCAAACATGAGAGAATGGTGGCTTCAAGATAATATAAATCCTGGTCTTGCTCAACCTGGAAATATTGATGCAGAAACGGAAGCAATAAATAATTCGACTTTAGCAGTACCAGGTGGTACAACACCTAACAATTCAGCTGTAGCTAACAACGTAGTTTGCTCTCGTGATACTGTAACTTTTCAGTGGATACAAGATGCTGCTCAAGGTGTTAATGATCCTTTATATTTAGGTGTTTCTTCTGGAGTCCCTGGATGTGAGAGAACATGGCCGCAACCTGACAGAACATCTGATTTAGAGGTTGAGTTAATAGTGTTTAGAGCAAATACATTAATTGTTTTTGAAACAGAACCAGCTGATGCGAATGCAGAATTGTATTATGATGCGTCAGAATCTTTTTCTATTTCACAGCCAGATGGTTTTCATTTATCTGGTACTAAAACAGATTTAGGCGATCAAAGTCAAACTGCTACTCAAGATGCTGTAGTTAATTTAAATTTTAGAGATTGTTTTTCATTTGGAAACGGAGTTGAAAGTTTTAAAATAAAAGATCAATTAGCTGGTAGACCATTTCAATTAGGTCAAAGAGTATTAGCTGTTTCTAATCAAGATTTTAAAGAGGCTGATAGATTTGAAGGTATAACTTATAGTGGTGTTTTTAGTAGTAATAGTGGTGTTAATAATCTTAATGAGTTTAATTTAGGATTAATAAATTTCAAAGATTGTGAAACTTCTTTTGGACCAATACAAAAAATGCATCCAAGAGAAACAGATATTTTAGTTTTACAAGAAGACAGAATTACTTATGTATTATCAAGTAAAAACTTAATTAGTGACAGTACTGGTGGTGGTGTTATTGCATCAGTTCCTCAAATTTTAGGAACTCAAATTGCTCGTATTGAAGAGTATGGTATTAGTTATAATCCTGAAAGCTTTGTAGCTCATGGGTATGACATGTTTTTTACTGATGTAAAAAGAGGCGCTGTATTGAAGTTAAGAGGTACAAGTAGAAATAATGATTCTTTAGAAGTAATATCTCAATTAGGAATGCGTTCTTGGTTTAGAGATGAGTTTTATGAATCAATTCAAACGCAAAAATTAGGAGGTTATGATCCTTACATGGATGAGTACGTGTTAGGAATGAATTGCAATGAAATTCCTTTACCTCCAGTAATTTCTCAATGTGGTTATACATTACAACGAAATGGATTGCTAACTGGGGGAACTAATGCTATTGTTAGTGTTATAGATTATGGTTTATTAATTGGAACAGCTAATTTTAATTACACTATAACTTCTGGATCAATAACAATTTCAGTATTATGGAATGGTGTTACAACAACAAGTGCGACTTTAACAGGAACTGGAACATTTAGTTTTGAAAAAACTCTTAATACTCCACCTAACGCAACTGTAACATTTACAGCAATAACAACTGCATCTTTTTATGTTACATCTGCTTGTGTAACACCAGTAGATATAACTGTTGTAAAGGTGGTTATGAATTCACCAGAGCAAAGTGGAAAGTTTATTCATGTAGAGTATCTGTGGGAAGACACAAACAATATAAGTCCAATCGATTCAGATTTAGCAGAATTTGGTTCAAGCAATTTAGTAGCTTCAAGTTATGACGCTCAAGCAGGAGTAAGATCATTAGGTGTGTTTCCTTATGATGGTGTTGATTTAACAATTCGTTCTAATAAAATTAATTTTGATGATTATGATTGGGGATATCCAGAGGATAATTTTAAATATTTATCCAGTAATACATTGTATAATAATAATGCTTCGGATATAGTTTCGCTATTAGCTGCGGCTACTACTGTACCTAATGGATCGGTAATAAGCCCTTCCAGTGGATTATATCAAACAACAATAAGTAATTTATCGTTACCACTTGCAAATCAATATTTATATTTAATATATGACTATAGATTAGTTAGTTGTCAAGAGTTTTGTTTTGATGCAAGCTCTTCTTCTTCAGCTTGTTGTGATTGTGCATTTACATTTAAAGCATATTTGAGTAGTACTATTGAAAGTACAGCAGCAATTGTTTGTGGTCAGCCTTTAGGTGTTACTTACTATCATTCTGGAAATAACTCGTTACCAGTTTATCAAGATTTCGTATATTCTTCTTCAGATGGAGCTGTAGGAAGCACATTATCACAAGGCTTATATAAAATAAGTTCAACAGATTATATAACAGTAAATCAATTTGGCTTAGTTACAGCAGTAACTACATGCCCATAAATAAATAAATAAATGGCAGCATTAGGAACATATTGTTTTGATGGATTAAATTTTTCACAAGCTTCGGCTTTGTATACAGATTCAGGATTAACTACCCTTGCTTCAGATGGATATTATTCACAAGGAGGAATTATAAGACAACAACTAAATGGTATATTGCTTAACGCTCAACCATGTGGATCATGTTTAGTTCCATGTGGATCAGGACTTTCTGCATCTATCGGTAATCAAAATGGAGTTTTTGATGCTAATATTGATTTAGCAAATGATTTAGGAGCGGTAGTAATACGCTGTTTTATGGGTATCTCAGTCCCAGATGGTATTATTGCTACATTAAATGGTGTTGGATATAATAGATTAACAGCAGCAGATAACCACAATGGAGTATCGTTAGTTGATGGATCTAATACTCAAGTTGACTATGCTGGAATTGGAAACCAGGGGACATCACTTCCTACATATGTAGGTAATCGAAATGCAAACTTATTAAGTAACAGTCCTTACGATAGTGCTGGATCTTGTCCAACTCAAGGTACTTCTCCAACTGATTTTTCTTTAGTGTCTGGTACATACGTGGATCAAGGAACAACTCAAAATGTAACAGTTGCTTCTAATGCTATAGGTTATGCTTCAGATCCTAATTCTCCTGTATTTACTATGGTTGTTCCAAAAACATCTGTAACACCAACGACCTTAAACTTAAAAATATTTGCACCATTATGTGGAACTGCATTTAATTGGGAGGTAGATTGTCCTATAGCATTACCGAGTTTTCAAGCTTCAACTCCAGAAAATGCAGCTACTTGTGCTGCCGCTACACAAACTTATTATTTTATTCAAAATGCAACAGGAACTTCTGTTCCTTATAGCATTAGAACTAATACAGTTCCAGAAGTAGGTAACTTTGTTTTTAGTGATGCTAATGGATCAACATACTTAGGTGACGCTGCAACTATTAAATATTTTATAATAGGAGGAACAACCGCACTTGGAGTACGAAACGGAGTTGTTGTTTCTTCTGGACCATGTATATAATAAATAAATAAATAAAAATATGGCAACAAAATGTACGTCAGAATACTCATTATCATATAGCGAATCATCTAAAGGATGGCCTTCGTTTTATTCTTTTATTCCTGACTTTATGATAGGTATGAATAGTTTTTTTTATAGTTTTAAAGGTGGTAACATATGGAGGCATAATACAGGAAATATTCGTAACCAATATTATGGAATAAATTATAGTTCTACTATAACGAGTGTATTTAATCCAGAACCTACTTTAAGTATTAAATTATTTAAAACATTATCATACGAAGCAACTACAACAAATGTTGATAGTAATGAAGCAAGATGGGAGTGTACAAGATTGCTTTCTGATTTAACGGATGGAACTCCAGGATCAATGTTGGAAACTTATTTTGTAGAAAAAGAGGGCGAATTTTTTAGTTACCTTAGAACAAATGCTGGCACTGTAAATTGGCAAATGCGTTCGGCTAATGGTATTGGTGCATGTACAGGAGTAAGTGGACCATCCAACGGAACTATAATTGTTTTCGCAACCCCTATTGGATCAATATTAAATATTGGAGATGCAGCATACGGAGCTACTTTAGCGGCTGGTGTTGCAACTACAGAGCCTTTTCTAATAGGAGAAATTACTGCAAAATCAAGTACAAGTATTACTGTAGATGCTTCTTCAGGAGGAAGCACAGTTCCAACAGTTGGACAGTTTATTATGTTTATAAAAAATGCGGTTGCAGAGTCTCATGGAGCAAGAGGATATTACTTAGAATTTAAGTTAGAAAACAACTCCACATCTGCGGTTGAACTATTTGCGGTAGGCAGTAGTGTGATGAAAAGTTATCCATAGAATTTTACTATCTTTGTTTCTAAATCATATTAAATGGAATTAGAGATACGAAGACTTGAAAACAAGGATTGGGATACACTTACGTCTTGGTGGGATAAATGGCCAGGTTGGAAACCACCACCTAAAGATTTTTTACCAGATAATGGTACAGGTGGTTTTATAGTAGAAAAAAACAACGTACCTATTGTAGCAGGTTTTATGTATTTTACTAATTCTGAAGGGGTTTTATTAGAATGGATTGTTTCTAATCCTTCTTATAAAGATGATGACAGACAGGATGCTATTGAGTTTTTAATTTTAACTTGTGAAGAGTATGTAAAAGCTGCTGATAAAAAATATATATTTAGTATAGGAAGAAACAAACATTTAATGGATACTCATAAAAAACTGGGATACCACGTAGATGCAAAAGCATCTTATGAAATAATAAAAAGATTATAAAATGGCATTAGCAACAGCAATAGCAGCAACAGCAGTAGCAATAAGTGCTACTTCGGCAGGAATGAGTTTTGCTCAAGCAGCAAAATCTAAAAAAGCTGGAGAAAAAGCGTCAGCAGCAAGTAAAAAACTTATGGAAGAAGCTGAAAGAAAAGCCGAAATCCAATATTTTGGTCAACTTAATGTTCCTTTAGATGCTTACGGTAGAGAGTATGATCAGAACTTACAAGTTCAACAACAAGGTATACAAGCTTTACAAGAAGGTGATTCTCGTAATTTAGCGGCTGGTGTTGCAAGGGTTGGTCAAGGAGCAACTGCATCAAATGAAGGCACTCGAATTGCAATGGGTAAAGAGTTATATGATTTAGAAAAATTACAAACTCAAGAAAAGTCAGACATTAACCAAGATATTAAAGATATGAAAGTTGGTGCGGCAACGGATCAACAAATGATATCAAGAGATGCTCAAGAAGCATCAGCAGCAGCTATGATTCAAGGTGTTTCCTCTGTTGGTTCAGCTGTTGGTTCAGCTGCTTCAGCTGTACCGTTGTATACAGCAAGTGGTAAGGATAAGGCAGCTCAAAGTGTTTTAGATCAATTAGACTCAAAGCTGACTCAAGACACTATTGTTAATCCAAATGGTATAACAGTAGAAGGAAAAGCAGCTTATGCAAAGTTTAGTCAACAAACGATAGATGATGGAAAAGGAAATCAAATTGCAAATCCAGACTATAATGCAACAGAAGCGGCAAAATTTGCACCTACCACTTCTACTCCGATGGGTACTAATTTTATGAGGGATAGGCTTACACAAAGATATTCTAAAAAACAACTTAAAGACTTAGCTAAAGCTGGAACATATAATGCTGCATTTTATGCTCAATTCGATACACCTTAAAAAAATACCATGGCAGAAGATAAATCAAGACCTTCAGGGGCTAATAAATATTCAGTTTACGCACAAAGAAGTGTAGATAGTACGCAAGTTAATTGGAATGAAATATCAGGACAATTAGTTAAGGGGCTTGAAACAATTCGAGATGAAAGAGAAGCCAAAAAAGCTGCTATTGAAAAATCTACCCAAGATGCCATTGAACAACTTAGTCAAGTTCCAGAGACAGGCACTCAAGATGCCGCTTCTTTATTAATAAATGGATCTGGTATGTCTGTTGAGGCAGTTATGACACAAAACAATTTAATGAAACGTGGTCTAATTAGCCCAAAAGACAATATGTTGTTTATGCAACAACAAAAAAATGGGTATAAAAGTTTAAGTACAGCTGTAAAAGGCTGGGATGCTTGGGCTGTTGAAGCTCGAACCAGACTTGAAGATCCAAATATATCGTCAGGTAATTTAGAGACTTTTACTAATTTACAGACAGAAGCTTTAGGTAATTTAAAAAACAAAAAACTATGGACCAACCCTACTAACGGTAAAATGCAGTTAGTGACAATGGGGCAAAATGCAAAAACTGGACTATATGATGTAATGCCAGATTACGAAACTCAAAAACAAGATTACCAGAATCCAAATACTATGATGGATTTCATGAAGTATAAAAATGCTGGTGTTGATGTAAATGATTTAGCAAAAACACAAACAGCTAATATTGCTTCGATTATAACTTCTGAACGTGAAAGATTAACTGCTCTTGGTGGTGGTGGTAACATTACGACTATTGAGGATTTTAGGCAATTAGGAGAATTTGGTAAAGATGAGAATGGGAAAACCATTACTTACGACATGTGGAAAAAAGATCAAATAAATGCTATGGTTGGTGTTAATGATGCATCAAATTTAAGTGCGGCAGAGATATTGACAACTGGTAATGGTTATTACTTTGCTCAGACAGAGAGTCAATTTAAAAAAGATCATCCAAATGTAGACACAAAATTCATGATTAAAGTTGACATGAGTTCAGGTCAACCGATTCCTGAAATGAATACAGCTCAACAATCAGCAGCTCGTAAGATTGCAGACAGAGCTGTTGAATCTCAAGTTGATCACATTGTAAAAATGACTCAAGGAGCAACACCACAACAGAAAAAAGATCCAAGTGCTGCTACTTTGGCTGGAAAAAAACAAGATAGAAAGCTTATTGCGTTTATGGATGGTGTTAATACATTGGTTTCAGATGACGCAAGTAAATTTGATGCAGAGGCTAATGATCGTATTGTTGCATTAAATAAAGACCAAACAGATCCAGCAAAACGAATTGATAATATTATAAGAGATGGTGATGAAATTCTTATAACTTACCAAGATGGTAGAGTTGAGCCAATAAATAGATTTGATAAGAATGGTGTTCCTAAAAATGCAAGAGTAATGTCTCAAGAGCTATGGAGATACGTCACTGATCAAGATGATGACTCATTTAAATATGCGGCTGATATGTACGACAAAGAGCCAGGTGGAGGATTTAGAAGTACTACAAGGGGATCTACAGATGAAGAAGACAGAAGCTTTATTGCTAATGAAAGAGCTGTAAAAGCAGTAGGTAAACCTCCTGAACTTAAAGAATTGACTACTGGTACTGGTAAGGGTGGGAAACCAACTAATAGTGAAATTAATTTAAATGCAGAAGCTTTTGAAAAAGAAACAGCAGCATATGCTTTAAAATTAAAAGCTGAAATTGAATCACAAGGTAAAAACGTAACTGCGGATGAATTAAAAGCTATGGAAAGAGAAATTCTTAATGGTGGTGATGCAAGTAAATATGCCTCATTAGCTCCTTATCCAGCAGTGTCATCAGCTTCTCAGCAAAATATGATAATGGGTGCAGGAACAACTGCAACTATGGTTTCACCAACTGTATATATGGACGATAAATTAGGCCCTAATTTAGGGAATTCAGATACTCAAAAAGAAGTACAAACTGCTTTTTCTGAAGTTTTTACAAATTTCTTACCTAAAGAATTAAAAAGTGGTGCTAAATTAAAATGGGATGACAATAATAATCAAGTGATTATAACCTATAGAGATAAAAACAATAACGAGGTTGAGTTACCACCAATTCAAATGAGTGATGACGTGGGTAGTAGAACTTCAACGATAGATGCAACTGGAATGCTACGTGATGCAGCAGTTACAGTTACGCAAAAAGAAAACGAAATTCGTCAGAATAGAAATAGAAAAGGAACAAGAAAAACCAATAAGAAATTTAATTAATGGATAAGTTTACAGAGTTATACAATTATTTAAAGGAAGAAGGGTTAACAGATTTATCTGCTGAACAATTTAAAGTTGAGTATGCGGCAGGAACTGCTAAAAATACTGAGCTATATTCTTATTTAAGAGATGAAAAGTTAACAGATTTAGATGCGGAAAGGTTTAATGTTGAATATTTTACTGCATTAGAAAAAAAAAATCCAATCGAAACTTCTCCATCAAATGTGGAGGAGGTTATTACGGATTCTACTACCGAAACTCCAGAGGTCGTAGATACTTCTGTGGTTTCTACCATAGTTGATCCTTCGTTGGAAGATAAACCTGTTTTTCCTTATTCAATTAACGGTAAAGAAGTTACAAAAGAAGAATTTGATGCATACGACTCCAGCATTGATCCTAACATGGTTACCGAGTACCCTGCTTACGATCCTCGTGAGCAAGGTAAAGACATTAATGCTAACACAATTACTTACGATTCAACAGACTCACAGTTTGATAAATCATTAGCTTATGTTACAGCTGATTTAGTTGACAGAGAAGAGTCTGAAGTGGTTAACAGAATGAAATATCATTTTGAAGATTACGGATTTGATTTTGAGCAAGGTGGTAGTATGTTTGATGGGTTTGATGGAATGACTGTTACATCTAAAGATGATCCCAGTAAAAGCATTACTGTTAATTTAGATTCAGTATTAGGAGATTTAACAGGAGATCTTTTTGGTACTGAAAAAGCAGCAGCTTCAGAATTAAGAGAATTTTTAAAAGCCAATAGAAGGACTGACAATAAAATGGCAGAACTAACTACTGGATATGATAGAAATAGAAAAAAATACTTTAGTCTTGAAGGAACTAAATCAGACATAGCTGAAGTTGAAAATAAAGCCAGAGCGCTTAACACAAGATACAATGTTTACTTAGAAGCTCAGACTACACAAGAGTATGAAATGGATGCATTAATGGGACAAAGCCCAGAAGTACAAGCAACACCTGAATGGCAGTTAGCATATCAAAATTCTTTAGCAG
>Ga0307984_1000259_pt1 | contig 23104 bp, 14 predicted proteins | sample EllFjometageno78_FD_203169 | JGI IMG/M metagenome (GOLD analysis project Ga0307984, IMG submission 203169) | Marine microbial communities from Ellis Fjord, Antarctic Ocean - #78 | ecosystem: Environmental > Aquatic > Marine > Unclassified | place: Southern Ocean | collected 2014-10-09
CCCAATATTTTTATACTCAATGAGAGGAACACCTAGTATGCCTACCAAATTAGAAGCACTTAAGAAACAAGCTGACGAACTCAAAATTACCTATCACCCTTCTATTGGGCTGAACGCCTTACAAGAGAAAGTGAATACAGAATTAGACTTATTAAATGAAACTGCTAATACCCCTATTCCTACCCCCACAGTAGAGCCTGAGCCTGAGCCGGTTCCTGTAGCTATCCCTGAGACAGAAGGGGAAATGCGTATGCGTATGAAGAAACACGCGCAGAAGAAGATACGCGTACGTATCACATGTATGAACCCAAACAAGAAGGATTACGCTGGTGAAATATTTTCAGCAGGTAATAGGGTTGTTCCTACGATCAAGCAATTCATCCCTTATAATGCTGGCGAAGAGGGATGGCATGTTAGCAATATCATCTTAGGCGTCCTACGGGGAAGACAGTGTCAGGTGTTTAATACCATTACTGATAAGCAAGGGCGTAAACATCGTAAGGGTAAACTGATTAGAGAATTCGCTATTGAAGAATTACCCTCATTAACTCAAATTGAGCTTGATGCATTAGCCGCAACACAGGCAGCAACCAAATCATTAGAAGATTAATTTAAGGTAAACGAATGACACATTTAACGATTGTCCCTGTCACTCTCCCCCAGTTATCAGAAGCAACTATTGATGGTACAGGGGTTTTCGATACCTTGATGCGTGCGAATAAGGTTCATCTTGAGCAAGAGTTCCTTAAGAATCGCATCAAGGGGCCTGAGTATGCCACGGTGTATTTGGGTTCCCTTGAGACAGTAATGAACACTGCAGTTCAGTTCTTACTTAGTAAGGATAAAGTCTCCCTTGAAGCGGAACTAATTGAGCAACAGATTCTGTTAGCACAAGTTGAAATTATTAAGGCTAATGCCTCAGTACTTCAAATTGAATCACAGACTAAATTAGTCGATGCACAGATAGTTAACGCTGCAGCTGAACTTGCTATATTACAGGCCAATGTCTTAAAGATCCCTGCTGAGATTGCTCAGTTAACTGCTCAGACTTCTCTTACTGAAGAGCAAGAGAAAGGTGTAATTGCAGAGACGTTAAATGTTCCTAAGCAGGGATTACAAATAGAGGCTCAGACTGAGGTAGTAAAACAACAAGAGGCTAATTTAGTAATTGAAGCAGCAAACGCAGTTAAGCAAGGGGTGGAGTTAGACGCACAAACTCTTCTTACTACCCAGCAAAGAGTAAACTTAGTTGCGGAAGGTGTAAATATACCTAAGCAAGGTGCATTAATGGATGCGCAAAAGGTTCAAATAATTGAGCAAACCATTCTAACTCGTGAGCAAATTAAAACAGTAACCGCTGAGTTACTTAATATTCCTAAGCAAGGGGCACAGTTAGACGCACAAACTACGTTGATAACTCAGCAGAAATTGAATCTGATAGCAGAAGGGGAAAATATCCCTAAACAGGGAGAGTTGTTAGATAAGCAAGTTCTGGATATCGTACAGAAAACTCTAAATGCTATATCCGAGAACGCTGTCCTTAATGCTACTAAGTGTAAGCTTGAAGCCGAGTTTGCTTTGTTAGGGGCAAATAAATTAAAAACAGATCAAGAAGCCGCATTACTACTACAGAAAGTTTCTACAGAGAAAGCACAAACTACTGGTTCTGGTGTAGATGCAGATAGTGTTATAGGCAAACAAAAATTACTATTCACTGCCCAAACTAACGGTTTTGCGAGAGATGCGGAACAAAAAGCCGCTAAGCTTTTGGTAGACACTTGGCAAACACGCCGTATGACTAATGAAACCACCGAAGCAAATAACATAAATGGCTTAGGTGATAATGAGATTGGTGCGGTTATAAATAAATTAGGATTAGGTATTGGCGTAGTAGTATAGTATTGTCGATAGAGAAACCTGGGGAAAGGGGCATAATAGCCCCTTTCTTTTATTTAAAGGATAGCTAGTGGCAAAGAGAACTACAGTAGGTACATCTGTAAGTAGAGTCCTTGATGATGACTCTATTCCTAATTCAATTGAGACCGGGGGGTTAATTTCCTTAATGACAGGAGATCCTCTACTTCCTACTGTAGAAGAGCAGGTTTTTGGGAGTATATCCTTTAAACTTAGTAGAATGTACAACTACGGGAGAGATAAATACGTCCATGGTTTGCCTAGTGGGTTAGCTTCTTCTGGGAGAATTAATGAATCCACAGTCATTACCACACTTGCGGAGATGCATAACTCCTCTACTAATATAATACGGGTTATATATAGTTACTTTCAACCTAGTAATTATTTCCATTTTGCATGGATGGAACTTATTAGGGTATATGAATATAACCCAGTAACTAATGAATTGCCTGTATTGTCTGCTTCTGTGGGGTTTCCTGTATTTTTAGACGATATGGTTTTGCAAGTTCCTCTAGGGGATGGTTTTGAATATAGTGCTGAGGAACTCGCTTTATGGGATACACCTGCTAATGTGGGTAATACACCTAGTAGATCTTTTACATTATCATTATCTGGATTACGTCTACCTTCTCCAATTGTTGAGTTAGATACTATTACAGCGGTACAAGCATTAGTCACATATTCATGGGCTACAGGGATATTAGCAAATAAGGAATTTAGCACTTCCAACGTTATAATAACTCCTAATGCTTTTGAGGAAGGCGCGTCATACTTACATATTAAATACAGTTTGGGTACTGAAATAAAATATATGGCGTATGACCCAAGAACGGGCGTTTACCCTGCATTAGATGTTATGGTTAACCCTCCTGTTACAGCAAATGGTAAATTTTTTCCTTTTTCCTATTTTCGTTATGATAATATTCCAGAAACAACTGATAAGACATCAGAATCCTATATTGGTAATAAGAAGTTACTTAAGTATTTAAACCTAGATTATGATGACATGGCAGACTCCATCAATTCTCTTGAGGGTGCTGAATTTGTTGAACAAGCCATGCTCGTATTAGCTGTACCGGCTAATTCAACAAACCCACTAGATCAGCGGTACTTATTTGACTTCTTCAGTACATTTCCTGACGTTGAGTTATTTAAGAAAAGCAAAAATCATGCTTATTTTAATCACACTCATGTTATAGAAGATAAAAGATTTAAATTATCTTTAAACCTTATAAGCATAAAGAAACGTATATTTGCAGGTAGTATTGGTGAGGTAGGTACTTATACGTTTGCGATAACTAGTGAACCTTCTGAGCTCTTCTTTGGAAGTCGGAGAAACGAGGTAAAGCGGTCTAAGCAAGCTTTTAATAATATACACAATTACCGTCATCAAATATCTCCTAATTTTTATGAAGAAATTAAGATCATTGGGTTAGAGATCCGATACCATGTCTTTGGTAAGTATCTTACAACAAGTTTTAATAATGACGATATCCGTTTAATTCCTGTGGATTACTCAATATCCCAGAATTACGGGCTGATAGTTAGGGAAGAGTTCTATTCTAGATCTATGCATATTATCCTTAATAGCAAACAGACTATAAAACTTAAGTGGTGGCAAACAGGCCCAGTTAAATTCCTTATTACAGTGGTGGTAATCGTCTTAGTGACTGCAGCTACCATAGCTTCCTTTGGTACTTTAGGCCCTATACTGGGACCTATATTTGCTACAGTATTAGCAGCAGCAGGAGTAGCCGTAGCATGGGCAGTAATCATTGTTATCACGGCGGCTATAGGAATGGTTATTAGTTATGTACTACGTAAAGTAGTAGCACTTATAGGGATTGAAGGAAGTTTTATTGCTGCAGTGATCCTTATAGCTACTGCGTATTTCTACCCTGAAGGGCTAATATTTGAAGGTGTCGCTTTCGGGCAGATACTTATAGATGTAACAGTAACGTACTTACTGGAGATAGGTCTTGGGTTAATAGTTGCTATTCAAGATTACACTGAAGATTTTTTACGTAAAGAAAACAAAGAATTTGAATTATTAAAAGAAGAAAAGTATAAAGAACTTGATCGTGCTAACGCATTACTAGAAGATAACTCAAATATACTCACCCCTTTCATAGTATTTGGCGAGACACCAGATGAGTATTACACCCGTACAATCCATTCTGGTAATATAGGTACACTTACTATTGATTTCGTGCATGACTTTACGGCTCTAGCTTTACTATTGCCTGAACATAGACCTACACTAGGAGGATTGACATAATGGTTTTTGATAATAGAAATAATGGGACTCAGGGTCTGATACCTGATTTTGGTAATTATAATTCTTTAATTGATACAAGGAACCCATTGGATTTATCTCCAGATCTGTTCGGAGGCAAACAAAATGTAGGTGGGTCTATTAATTCATTTAGTAAACATATGGATAATCTCGGACAAGGCGCATCAGGAAAGATATTTAGCGGCGGAAGTAGATTAGGGCAAATTAGTGGAGCTCAACCTGGTGGAGCTCGACCGGGATTTCTTAGTCGAGTTAACCAGGGGTACAAAGATATCGTAGGTACTCCTAAAAAGCCTGGTTTTGGTAGAGATGCATTTGGGGTCGCAGCTGGTGGTGCTCAAGCATTCCTAGCAATGAAGCAATATGGGCTTATTAAGAAGGGTCTGAAATTTCAAAAAGAAAGTTTCAATAAACAATTTGCAGCAAACAGACAAACCACTAATGCAGCTATTCGAGGTAGGGCAGCTGAAATGTTTGCTGCTACAAATGGCGGAAGTAGAACTGTAGAGCAAGCACTTAAAGAGGATGGGATAGCATAATGCCAATTACATTTCAGAACGTAGCTGTACCAAAACCAGGTGCTACATCATCTAGAGGAATAACCTCTACAGCAGATCTCTTAGGAGGAGCTTTTAGTTCTATTGATGATATCTTTACTCGGAGGCAGGAGGCTAACCAGGGGGCTTTAGATAGGCAGGATACTGAAGGTACTCTGGCTATTAATCAGCTTCTTGACAGTGCTACTGATCAAGCTGGTATTGACGCAGTACGCCCTGAAATAGATAGGCTAAGACAAAGGTTGTCTATTGATGCCCAGGAGCTCTCACGAGGAGCAGGGAAACGGCGTGGTGTAGCTTTACGGGATGAACTTCTTGCTCAGCAGCAATTTGATTCTGCTCAATTAGATTTCGCCCAAACTGAGGCTAATCGTGAAGAGAACAACGCTATAGGTTTACTGAATCAGGCTAATGAGCGTCAGGCTGCGAGACAAGTACAACAACAACCCTTTAATGATGAAATTGCTGCAGCATTTGCTACAGGTGATTTTGCCACGGGGGATAGACTACAAGCAGAACTTGAGGCTACAAATAATGGTGTAGCTAACCCTGGCCCCTTAATAATAGGGAGGTTTAATGGTGAAGCGGCCATTGCTGCACAGGAATTAAACGCTCAGAAACTCCAAACTGCAAGAGGGGAGAACATCAATGCTAAGTTCACCGCAATTTCTGAGCGTATTGCGAGAAATAGTGCTAACTCCTCTAATACCACACAGGGTATTGCTTCGATTAGAGAGGGTATTAGTGGCCATTCAGACGATACTCAAAATACTCTTATGGGAAGCTTTAGTAGAGTCATGCAAGCAAACCCTCAGTTTGAGGGCATACCTTCAGAGAGTGCTATACAGGTTTTAAACAGTATAGGGGATGAGAGCTTCTTCTTTGGTGGCCGTGATGCTAAGGTATTAGCAGGGATTGAGCAGCAGTTTGGGCTTGATAGCGTCCAAGATAAGATAAAAAATAATGTCATTAAACGTGATGCTTTAGAGATAGAACGAGGTGGGGCTAGGGCTCAACAAGCTGCATTCTTCGGGTTACCTACTACTGCCCCTGATGAAGGTACGCCTGATAAAGAGGATCCAGAAGATGGGCCTCCACCTCCACCGCCTGGGCTAAGTGCAATAGATAAAAAGAGGGCAAAGCAGGCACAGGAGATAGTTAATGGGGAGCGTGAAGAATTCTCTTCTGATGTTCAGGAAGATAGAATACGTAAGGATGCTGCGATTATTAAAGGTGCAGGTACTGCTGTAGGAGATAAGCTTAATCAGGCTTTCGGGCTCGTGGGCGATATAATTACTGCAGGTCCTAGAAAATTAGGCGCTGCTTTTAATTTAGGGTTACGGGGCACTACCGCACTTGGTTTTACGGAACCAGGGGGTAGTCTTGAATTACCGGACCCACGGGGTCTCCTTTCTAGCTTTACTCCTGGGCTTGATATTGTAAATAAGCAGATAGCTGATAGAGCAAAGGTCAAAGCGCCTACCCCATTTAGGACTGATGGCGGTAGACTTACTCCTGAGGATAAAGCGGCGTTTTTTAAGCAAATAACACAAAACTAATTTTCTAGAGTAAATATGGCTAATCCATTTGATATCGACCAAATCCTTGCTTCAAGACAGGCAGAAGCAGAGGCTACACTCCCAGGTAAATTAGAGAATGTCTCTGCTATTACACAAGGTAAATTACAGAGATTAAGTGAATTCGCTGTAGGAGCTGATCAACGTAACGCCCAGAGAGCCGCTGAAAGGGAGGCTACTAAGGCTTCCTTAGTTGGGCAACTTGGTTTAACTCCTGGGTCCTTCACAGGTAATGTAGTGAATGTGGGTGCTTCATTAGCTTCTGGAGCGTCTAGATTTATTGGGGGTATAGCTGCATTACCAGATAGTGCTGCTAGTAACCTCTTCTTACAAAATGTTACTAACCAGGAAGGGGAAGCTATACGTAGACAGCAGGGCGGTACAGCAACTCCTGCGGATCTTGCATTAATTAATCACCGTCCTGATGAAAGTTCATTAACAGTATTAGAAAAATTCCAGGCATCTAAAAGTTCCCGTGATAGTTCAATAGCAACTAATGAGGCATTTAATCTAACAGGACTAGTTGAGCAAACCAACCGTGAGGATTTTGTAGCAGATATTGGTCGTAATTTTGACCCAGATTTTGGGGCAGTTAAAGAAGGGTTAGCTAGTATATCTGAAGGGGATGTACTCTCTGGTGCAGCGAGTTTAGCTAAGGGTGTAGGTAACTTAATCGCTACTGCTGGTAGTGCCATCCTTACTAACCCTGCTGCCATAGCTGAACAGGTTGTTGAGAATATCCCCCAGATAGCTGTAGGTGCTTTTGGTCCTGTAGGCATAGGCGTTATGACTGCCGGTAATATTGGCTTCGCTATGGATATCTTCCAACAGGGTATTGTAGAGCGTACTAAAGCAAATGATGGTGTAGAGCCTACACTGGAAGAGAGATCCGAAATGGGCAAGTTTGCTGTTGCTCATGTATTATCCGAGACAGTAGGTGACTTCATTACCTTAGGTGCGGCGGGGGCTCTTACTGACGCGGTTAAGAATGGAATACGTAAGAACTTCCTTAATTCAGTTAAGAATATTGGTAAAGCAGGTGCTGAAGGTTTCGTTGGTGAAGCACCTACAGAAGGGGCACAGACATTCTTTGAGGGTAAGATACTAGGTGAAGATGCTTCTGCTAAAGATATATATGTAGGTAGTGTGATTGGTGGTGCTAGTGGTGCTGGCTTAGCAGGGGGTGGTAGAGCACTCACAGAAGCAGCAATAGCTGCTACTACATCAGCATCTGAACCAAAAGCCGATGCTCCTGACGCGCCTGTAACTGCCTCACAAACCGAAGCAATAGATTCAGGTAATGTTGATGCCCTTACTGACCCTCTTACTGAATCCTATGCTCCTCGTGCAGCCATACAAGCATTACACGGTAATAGCAGTAAGGAAGGCGCTACACAGGAAACTAAGGATGCCAACATAGTTAAAGCCAATCAGATAGTAACTGGCTTAGATGACCGTATAGACTACCTGCAGAGGATAATCAAGAGTCCTGATGCTGCACAGAAAGATATAGATGCTCTGAACTTGGAACAAGAGACTGAGGATGATCCTGCTACTAAGGTGCTAAGACAAACAATAATTGACTCTTCCATTGCTCAGAGACAAGCCATTATTGATAATCCACCTAGTAAGGCTAATACAGATAATACTACAGCTGAGATTGCTAAATTAGAAGGTCTACGTGGTCCTGCTGTTGCTGCTAGAGATATCTTGGAACAGACTACAGGTATCACACCTACTGATGTAGATACGTTAGTACAAGAGGTAGACACACCTACGCCTAAGGTATCTCCTAATAGAGCAAAAGCCTTAGCTGCTGCTAGGTCTATTGTGGAGGCAGATGATGTTGGGGATAAAGTACATCTTACTGCTAGAAGAGCGAATAGTATATTAAGGGCATTAGACCAAGCAACAAAGGATACGGATAAACCTGCACAAGCTATAGATAGAATACGTGAATACTTAAAAGATATTCCAGAGTCCTCTACAACAGAAACTACACCTGAGCAGACTGCACAGAATGCAGATAGGGTTGTTACGTTGGCTATGGCAAGCCCTGACAAGATATCAGATGCACAGCTTAAGCAGTTAGCCAATAATGAAAGTAATACGCTTACAACGCCTCAGAGAGCGTTACTACGTGAATTGTCAGCAGCCCGTATTGCACTAAACGCATTGCAGGGAGTGAAAGGTGTAAATACCGATATTATTAATGGGCATGCAACTGACGCTAATAATAGAGGCATCAAACAATATAATGCAGCTGCAGCCAAAGCATTAACTACAGGTAATAAAGCTGCACTTGAGGCAGAGATACTCTTACTGTCTAAATTCGTTAAATCACATACTAGTAAAGATGCTGCGGTAAAGGCTGCGTTTCAAACAGTAAACAATAATAAAAATAGGATATCTGAAGTACAGGTTCATGCAAAGGATGGGGGATTCTTCGTTGCAGAGGTTCCCTTTACAGACATAGTTAAGGAAGGGGAAGAAACAATAACTGTTAAGGCCCAAATAGCTAAGAATGGTGGGCTAGTAATTGAAGCCAAGTCACGGAATATTGTGCCAGCTATTGGTAAAGAAGCAGTAGCGTTAACAAGAGCATTATCAGCAATGAAGGCAGCAAGGGATTTCCGATTTAATACACCAATTAACGAGGAAGCAGATGCTAGGAATGCGAGCGCAGCAGAGTCACAGAATGACGTACCGCCTACTCCAGCAGAAGAAACAGCAGCAGCACGAGAGGACGCAACAGGACAAGATACTGGCAAAGTTAGTAAAGCCGCCTTTAAAGAAGTAACAGCAACAGGTAAGGCTAAAGTTAAAGGGGAAGCCCTTAAAGAAGTAAGGGAGGAGGACGCTCCTCTTACTTCTGCTGACTTAGGTTTCGATGGTAGCCCAATTGTAGAAGACCCTACACTCCCTAGAGACCTACTTGCAGAGGAAGCTCAAAATAGAAGACAAGACATTATAGAAGCAAGCGACGCTATACGAGAAGATGACCCCAGGTTAGGGGAGGCTTCAGTAAGGCGTTTAGCTGAAGGGGTAGCCGACGAGAAGGCTAAAGCACGAGCACAGAAATTAAAAGATACGAATAAAGTTAGCAAAGAAGACTTTAAAGAAGTAGAAGATTCACAACTAGATTTTAGTAAAAATAGCCCTATTACCGAGTTAATAGAGGAGATAGGTAAGCATTTAGCTGTAATGATTGACATTAATAGTGATGACGCGAATGTGCGTATTCTGGAAAATGGGGAAGCAGGCATTCCGAAATATGATGCAATATTTGCTGTAGCTAGAGAGGCCTTTGATGGGTTGAACGATGCTTTGTTTAATCTATTGGGGCAAGTAGAGGAAGCACGCCCTAAAGACGTACCTCTCTTAGAGGCTAGGCGTAAAGCTATTAGAGTTGCCGATGATGAATTCTTAAACCAAAGCGCGGGCCAAATAATAACATTAGCGAGAGAAGTGCTTACTTTAGTTAATGCTATCAAAAAAGGAAAAGCCAATAAAACCAATGAGAGAATAGCTCCTGAATCTGGTATTACTAAAATCAAAAAAGATTTTAAACTAACACTACGAGATAGCAAGGGGCGTGCTCATTTAGCTAAAGATCAACTGAAAGCAAATAAGGCTACTGTCTTCATTGGTGCGGGGGTAGAAGGCTCTGCTACTGCCCAATATGCTAAGGATGCTAAAGCAGCAAAGATACCTGTTAACCCAGATACTATTACGGCAGATGATGTTGTGTTTATTTCTGCTAATGGTGTTCGTAAGGGTAGAGTTGCCCCTAATACTGATCGTATAGATATAGCTATTGCTGCTGGAGCTACTATCATTACAGATACTGAAACACATAGAAATAAGGTAGTCGGAGGTAGAGCATTTAATATAGGGGAACAGGAAGTAGCTGATCACCTTAATAATCAAGGTTACAAGGAAGATAACGGAACAGGTGTGTGGACTCCAGTTGTGGAGCCTACAACAGATGCAAATACCGTTGTAGAGGATGAAGTATCAACTGAGACTCCACAGGAGGTGCAAGGGTTCGCTGTTTTACAGGCGGAAAGGACCGCTAAAGGTGTTGCTCCTAAGGCTTACGATAAACGTAACCTTATAGCTGATTTCTTTAAGCAAGTACTTAATAGAGAAGGGGATACTACTTTACGTCCATTGGTAGCTGTTAAGGACTTCTTAGCTCCTAAATTAAAGTTCAGTGGGATACTAGAATTCTTACCTCAAGGTAAGCTTAAAGAGGAGCAGAAGGGATTTATTCAGCTATTTAAGAATCTACACCTTAGTCCGAATACCAAGGACCTTATCACAAAAGAGAATATGTCTTGGGAAGCAATCATTACAAGGAATCTCTTCAAGAAAGACAAGAACAAGAATGACTCAGACTTCTATCACAGAGACTTACTACAATTCTTAATTACAAGAGCAGAGGATGGCAACCCTGATATAGAGCAAAATGCTAAGACAGCAATAGCATATGCTGCATTTAACTGGCTTACATCTGCAGCTGCAGGTCCACGAGTTAATGGGGCTAGAGAGGTTAACGCTCTACTTGGTAGACGTAGTGACACTCCTGTCAGTAGGAAAGAGATGGCAATACTTGGTTCTGTTGGTTCTCTTCAAAGTACTATAGTCAATTCAATGGGGATGCCCGCAGTACAGGCATTAGGATTCAAGGCGAATAAAGATACTCCTGTAAATTTACCAGGACAATTGGAATCAGCATTTGGTGGACAAGTATTTAAATTACTACATGATATCGGTGTAGTAGAGACTACTAGAGTTGAGAGCCAAGTAATGTCTGCACTTCGAGCTGAAACAGACAAGTTTGGTAATCTCATTCCTATTGACCCAAGAGATGAATCTTTTCAAACTTTTGTTAGATTAGTACAAGTTCCTCAGAAAATAGGAGCTAATAAACTTTCTCCTAAAGCTGAGGAAATTCTTGCTGCGGGTAAAGGTACTCAAGGTATTTTAGATAAGCTATTCTCAGTGGATTCTGGATTGAAGGCCCCAACTAGTGAGCCTGTTTCATTTGCCCAAGAAGATATAAGAGGACAAAAAGTTCCTGAGGTTGCTAAGGCTATATTAGAAGCAGAGAATGCTACTCCTAGTTTCTTAGATCCTGCGGTATTGCAACTTATTAGTATTATTGATAGAGCTAACCTTAGTAAGATATTAGGCAGAAAGAGTACTGCTAAACAACATGGCGCTCTTATCCCTGGTATAGACGCCAATAATGACGCTATAGAGCGTTCTATTGATAATCTAACTAACTACGTTAGTGAGATGTTTACTGACGGTGTGCCTGACGTGTTACAGGCTATCTTCTTCAGTCATAAGATGCAGGTCACTCAACGTGTAGGTATTGAAACTACACAGATTAACCCTCAGTCAGATAAGTTCCACCGATTTGCTTTAGTACGAGAAAAGTGGAAGACAGAGATCACTAAGGATAATCTTGATGCTTTCTTGTTAGTTGCAGGTGAGGGGCTTGGGGTCAAAATTGATAAACAGGATAATTCTAAATCTGTTGAAGAAATAAGAGACATCATCTTTTCTAAGGATATAAAAGCTGGTGTGACCGCGCTTGTTTTCATGCTAAATAATCCTGACGTTACTACTATGAGTGATGCTCATCAAGCGGCTGTGCTTAAAGCAGTAGAAGGGGGCAAAGAGAAGACCCATTCATTATCCGCACTAATGGCATTAGCTAAGTTCCAGATAGCTAGGAAAGAGGCTCAGGATGCTGGTGATGATACTCAATGGAAGTTCTCTACTCAACTGATGGGAGAAGTGGATGGAGGGAATAATGGAGTAATGTTGTCTCACCTTGCTCTCGGTGCAGCTTCTCCTAGTAAATCGAAGACAGCAGTACAGAATTTATTCACCTTATTAAATAAAGGTGGCTTCTTTGAAAATAGTGATGCACAGGAGGATAGCCAATTTAATCTATGGCGTTCCCGTGCAGGTAATCTTGATCTGTATGAATCCACTGCGGCTAATATCATCAAGAGTATTAATAGCCTGACCCTTACTGGTATATTTTCTAAGGATGGGGGAACTCAATTAGTTTCTCCTAAAAATTTAAAATTAGCAGTAGATAGCATCTATTACTTTACTGGTGAGTTAAAGGGTGAGGATATAAATGGAAACCCTGTTGTAAATAAAACAGGACGGGATATTACCAAGACTCCAGTACTTGCACTAGCATTTGGTTCCTCTACTAGGAAAGCTGTAGAGGGTATGGCTGAAGACTACATTACAGCTATCTATAAGAAGATTGCGGATATTGGTTTGGAGGGTTTGAAGGATGACAATAAGGGGTCACAGAAGGATGTCTTAATCACTAACCTCAATACCATGTTAAAACGTGGGGGGGCTTCTCATGGAATAAATTTTAAGAAGATTACCTCTGCACAATTAATGGGATCTAAAGTAGGTACAGGAAAGCGTCAAATTGCTCTTACTGAGGAGCAAATAGTAGCCCTGAAGAAAGGCTTTATTGATACCTTTGGTGTAGCTGTAGAGAGCACATTAGAGGCTGACTTTGCTCCTCTTATTGAACAACGGAAGCAAGTTAACACGGGTACTCAAGTGACGCATGCTGTATTTTCATCAATAGAGACTGCCTTAATCCAAGAGTTCAAAGAGGCTGCTATGGATGCTTCTGTAGATCCCGATCCTACAAATACGCACGCAAAGCTTCCCTTCAGAATAGAGAAAGGGGTACGGGTTCCATTACATGATCTAACTTCAGAACAATTTACTACCATACGTGAGAAATTGAAGGCCTTTAGCCCTCATGTGGCTACCCATATGACTAATTTAGGGGGCAAGGATGCTCCAATAGACCAAGGCATATTAATATCTAAACAGGAAAGTAAACTCAGCAAAAATTCTACGTATGAAGATAAGTCCTCTTATAGTGTCCCCTTCAGGGGAACAGGTAAGAGGAGCATAACTGTTAAAGGGAATGAAACAACTACTGCTGATCCTGGTGTACGTATGGTTCCTCTACTTACACATTCAATGGAAGTTGCTACATTACTCGCTTCTTTAAATGCAGAAATTCAACAGTTGAATGTATTCGATGCTGTAGGCGCTGGTGTAGGCCAATTGAAGGAAGCAGCACAACGTATTAATGCGTCATTATTTAATGTAATGTTAAATTACTCTCCTGCTGAGGAAGTCTATACCACATTCACTCGTACCCTCCGTGGGTACGAAACCATGCCTGAGGTAGGTAATTTACCTGATGCTGCTCTTGAGAATCTTGTCGATTCATTAGAAGACATGGCAGATAAGGGCAAAAATGATCCTACAGTTCCTGCGTTTGATACAGGAATGCTGTTTAAACTGGTTCAGAATATGAAGAGCACAGCTTTTAAAGCTGACACAGTAAAACTTGATACCTTAGCCCAATCTAAATCCTTTGACCAATACGCGTTTGAAGGGGGTAATTATAAGGTTACATCTGCTGATCGTAAGGCTGCTGTTGATAAGAAGGCCGAGCTAACTGACTCAATTGACGCGGAGACAGTTAAAGCATTGAAGTTAATTCAAGCTGAATTGGCTCCTATCATTACTAAGAGAATTGCTGAGAAGGCTGCTGCTAAGAGAGCTAAAACCACGGCCTCTAAGAAGAAGGCTGCACCTAAAGCTAAGAAGCAGACTCCTCCAGTAGTGAAAACTGATTTTGGCTTAATAGGAAAATCTAGTACTTCTTCAGATTCTGAGTTAGTAACCTTCTTTGAGAAGAACCCAGATACTACAGCTAAACGAGTTATTGAAGGGCTAGAGCGTAAATACGGCAAGGGGTCTACATTACCTAATGCGGCATTTAATCTTCAATTACTAAAGGTATTAAAACGCGCTATTGCCCCCGATTTTAAAATTAAATATATAACTAAAACTACACAGACGAGTGAGATCCTAGGGGAGCGAGTACTTAATGCTAGAGCCTGGTTTGCTAGTAGTTTAACTGATGAAGGTATATATATCCTTGGTTCAGATTTTGTTGATTCTGCAGTGCGCCCAGAAGTTATATTGCATGAGTTAGTTCATGCCGCTGTACATACTCAAATTACTAAATCTAAGCCAGGTAAGAGAACAGAAGCGCACATTGCCTCTCTTAAAGGGATATTGACTGCAGCACAAAAGCATATAAAAACAACTCCAGAACTAGAAGAGAAATTCTCTAAACTTATTGGTACTGACGATGCGGCTAGGAACTTAGAAGAGTTAGTTGCCTGGGGGATGACTAACCGTACTTTCCAAGTTGAGGTGTTAGGTAAATTAGATGTAGGGGTTAAAGTTAAATCAGGGCTAGAGAAATTTATTGATTTAATCACTAATCTCCTTTTCCAGATTACACCAAAAGCATCATCTAATAGTATGGCTACATTAATAAATGATGTAACCAGTATTATCGAGTTAGGGGGTGTAGCAAGGAAGGCGGCTAAGAAACGACAAGAACAAAAGAATACGGTAGCAGAGGGCGAAGTAGTTACGCGTTCTATGGCAGCACAAACGGCGCCAATGGAAGCCATCGATAACTACACTGCACTAGAAATATTCGATGCTATGGATAACCGTGCCTTAGATCGTGTAACGCAGAATAGACTACGTAGCGTACTGACTGACATAGTAGAGACGTTACATGGTCCATTTGGTGCGTTTAAAGAGAGTATGCGTAAGGATGAAGCAACGAATCCTTTAGCTGTTTGGCTTAAAGCATTAGATGAAGGTAAGGCTCCTTTCGTTAGTAGTATTTTAGCTTCTGGTTTCACAGGTAGTAATCAACAAGATTTCGTTATGGAACAGGTTGAAGTTACCATGCGTGCTGCCTTATCAGATAAAGCAATAACTACTACTACGGTACATCGTGAGCTAACTAAATTATTTGATGAGACCCGTAAGCGTCTTAAGCCAGTGGATTTCTTAGGAGGAGCGTTTCCTACTAATACCTTAGAAGAGGCTACAGCTTTATATGATTTCGTATTTACGATAGCTCCCGGTACAGATAAGCGTTCAGATCACCTATCCCGATTTGCTGCATTAGGTTTAGGGCATAAAGGGGTTAATCGTTTACTACAGGTGAAGACTAAGATTTCAGATAAAGCAGAAGCTAAGACTTTTATTGAAAAGTTAGAAGGATTATTTACTGAGGTACTAGAATTTTTCCAACGTAGAATTACTGGAACCTATGCAGGTCAAGCTGCTGATTTCAAGTTAGAGTCTCTTGTAGGGCAATTGGTTAGTATTGAGGCTAAACGCCGACATACCCTTAAACGCAAACAATCACAGAATAGAGCGTATTTAGTACCTGTAGAGGAGGCAATTAAGGAAGGGGTTGATGCTGCACTGAAGAAGACCGTAGAAGCTCTTAAACACCCTCTAATAAGCGAGAAAGCTCATGTATTCATACGAGCACCAGCAGCAGTATTAAGTCTTGCTGCAGGGAGGCATTTAGATACCTTCTTAGACACTATGGGTGTCATGCGGGATAAGACGTATGAGGGACAATTGGGTATTGCTGCAGGATTACTTAATAACATTAAGGGCCCTGTTGAAGCATTCAGTATGTTGCTCCGTATGCGCACATTGAGTGAACAAGAACAAGTAAGTCATAGTAATACACTAGCTAAACAGGCTATGGGTGCCTTCATTAATAAGGGTAGAGACCTAGACGCGGAAACCAAGAAAGCAATCACTAGAGTGTTTATGCGTACTGGTTTACATTCTCTAACAGAGCGTATGTCTCTAACTGAGATAGAGAACTTACTAGATAACCCTACCGCAATAGAAGCAGAGATTGCTAAACTTGAGACTGAGCTAGATGTGTTTGGTGCAGCTACTAGGGAACAGTTTACTGATGATGCGAATGCTTTAGGTTATTCAGTAGTCACTAGCATTGCTCGTGTGGCAAATCTGAAGAATAATACACACCAGATAGTGAACCAGATTGGGCTTACAAAGAACCTTACTGTTGCAGAGAAGAAAGCAGCAGCTCTAGTTGTGGATCCTTTAATTGCTCTGTATGCATTACGTTATTCAACAGGAACAACTCTAGTTGATAACAAAGTAGTTACCATAGCCTCATTAGCTAAGAAAGTTATGCAAACAGAGAATGCTCGTGGAGAGACTGTTGGTAATGGTATAGCTTTCGTCCTCCTCACTTCTAAGCAGTTACAGAAGGAAGCTCAAGCTAAATTGTTTAAGGGGGATCCTGCGTTAATGATGCATGGTTACACCCCTGAGATATATAACCCACATACATCATTATTATCGGCTAATGAAACAGCGGGTAAAGAATTAGAGTATTTAAATTACACTAAGGGAAGTTTATTACCAAAAGATCCTTCTGATCCTAATGGGGAAGATAAACATATTTATGTGTTATCAGATGGTGGTATGGCACCACAGATTACAGGAGTTGTAGGTTACGGAAGCCAACAAGCTAAAGGTACTCAAGTAGGTATTGAGCATTTGGGTATAAACGCTACAGGCGGAGCACATAATGCAAGTGCTGTAGCAGCGGTTAACGCTCATCGTGCTAAATTACGAAATACCACTACTAACCCAAGTCGTGACTTATCTAAGGAGACAGGTAACTACATGGCTCCTATATATAATACGGCGGGCGTAGCAGTAGGTTGGCGTCACCTAATGGCTGAGAGTACAAAGGATGTCTTACTAGAACGCAATAATGATTTCTCTAAATTATTAGGTGCAGCAGGAGGCAGTATTTTAGGTAAGCCAGCCACTGTTGTTGATAACAAGAGAGCGTTCATAGCTATGCGTGAACAGTTTGAGTCTGAATTTGCTACTAGAGGTGCTTCTTATATTACAGTTGGCCCTAAGAGTGATGACCCTGAGCTACGTGCTATCTACGCTAGGTTGCCTGGAGAGACCAAGAAAGACATAAAGGAAATCTGGGGTGGTGACAGTGTAATGGTAAGGAAGGATTCTTTAGATATCCTCTTTGGGTACCGTAAGGTGTCTGCTGCTGACCCATTTAGACGATCAGTTACTGAGCGTACGAGGCTTAAGCTTCTTGGTTTAGACCATGGTATAAAAGATGTAAAAAGTATTAATGCAGCTCAGAAATTACTTATCGGTATTGTAGAGGCAGTGGTTAAGTCTTACGCACGCACCACAAAAGGAATGACGGAAGAGCAAGCAGAGAACTATTCCAAACGTATCGCAGCATATGTAGCGAAAGCAGAGAACATATGGCAAGGGGTAGTCACTGAGATTAAAGACATAATTGTAGTAAAGTCAGGAATCGTACTTGCTGGTAACATATTTGCTAACTTTACAATGCTCCATTTACAGGGCGTCTCTTGGTCTGACATGGTTAAGCACACCTTGGTGGCATTTAAAGGTGCAGCGCAACACAGAGCTGATAGCGTAGAATTAGATCAGCTACAGACCCAACTTGCTACAGGTTACACACTAGGTCAGGATGTTGAGATTAAGAGACGCATCAAAGTTCTTGAGTCTGCAATAATTAATAACCCAGTTAATGTGTTAATTTCTGAAGCTGGCTTGATGCCTACCATTGTTGAGGACGTTGATATGAGTGAAGATATCTACTCATTCAAAGGTGCTCTAGCTAGGAAAATAGATAAGGTATCAGATAAGTTACCAGCAGGTGTTGTAAGTGCAGCCAGAACGCTCTATATGACCCGTGACGGGAAGATGTACAAAGGGTTGGCACACTTGACTCAAATGTCTGATTTCGTTGCTAGGTACGCTCTATACCAGCACCAAACCACACGTAAGAAAGATCCTCTTGAGCATGATGAAGCAGTTCAGCGTGCAAGTGATGCTTTTGTTAATTACGATATCCCACTACACCGTGGTATGCAGTACAGTGATGATATGGGGTTCACCTTGTTTACTAAGTACTTTATTAATATTCAAAGGGAATTAATGAGAGTGTCTAAGGAAAATCCTGGAAGAGTGTTTACAATGATTTTATTAAATCAATTTATGAACCTAGGACCCATCGTATTAGATAGTTCTGTGTTCAGTGGTTCCGGCAGTCCTTTCCGCCCTGGTGCTTTAGATTACCCTTATGTGTTAGATGAACTAGCCACGATAAGTACTACGTTAGCAGTAATCAAATAAAACGAACCCCACAGCGTATTCTTACTACAGGAGCTACTTGTTTTAAGTAACTGTGGGGTTCGTTTTATTTACTACTTAATGGTGCTTCCCTCTTCTTGTGAGTACGGCAGGGAAGCGCATCTTTACCGTATAACTATTTCACGTAGTTGCCTATTTCTTCTTGGTTTCTTCTACTTCTGAAGATTCCTCATCAGGGGTTACGGCACCTTTAATAGCCGCAATAGCTATTGCTAGTACTAATACTACAATGGCTATTGAGGCTAGAATGCTTCCCATAGCTGTAAAGAAGAGAACAATCCCGGATATTCCTAGGAAAGCCACAACAGCAAGCGTAACTCCCCCAATAAACTTAAGCGCATCCATTATGCTACGCATCCGCCGTTTCAGGATGGAAGATGCTAGTAGTTGGGTACTCTTCTGCATCTTCTGATGCTGGGGGAACTAACTCAAGTTGAGGAGTATCTTCCACCTCTGGGGTGTCAATAGCAGGTTCTGTTAGTAACCCTTGGTTACATACTACTGAAGAAGCCTCGATAATGACTAATTCAGCAGATAACCCTGTAGGGCCTCTACCTTGGGTGAAGACAACAGGAATGCCTAGTTCTACTGAAGAGTACCCTCTATGCATTAAGTACTCAGCTACAGCTACAGTAATTTCTTCTTGGTTTAATTTTATTTCCATGTATCTCTACTCCTTCTTAGTTTGTGCTGCCATCATTGACAGCAACTGTTGAAACGTGTTGCTTGCCATGCCTGCATAAATAGTAGCCACAGCATCAGCCATATGCTCTGCTTTACTAGTAATAATCCTAGGAGAGCCCTTAACAGTCTGTATAGGCCAATTGGCTTCAGGGTGCTTATCTACAGCCCAACTAATCATCTGATCCTTAGTAGCTGTTTTAATACCTACACTAACTAATTTGACTTCAGTAGGAGTTACTTCAAAGAAAGGTATGCCACTAGCACGTAATGCTCCTAGTACGCCCACACAGATGCCGTATGAGGCCATTGCTCGCAATATGTTCAATAAAGGTCGCTACACCTCTACCCGTTCTCTTATGAACTGCTGCGTGTTTCTACACAGATCAGACTATATCTTTATCCTTTCGGATAGTGACCGCTTCCACCATCAATAGCTTATGGTGTACTCCCCTATGGGATAGTCGTTACACATTCTTAACATTGGTGCGGTAAATTATATTTTTTAATAAAATTACGTCTGGCGGTAACAGCCTCTTCTTCTGAGTGTCCATAATAAAGAGAGTGTATTTTCCCTTTCCATTGAAGTTTAGAAATCCAAGCTTTGTTGGTGGTACAGAAAATTACACCTATATACTTTGAGGAACTATTAGGCTTCTTCCAAGTTTTATTAGCTGCTTGAGTTGAGTCATCTACCCACCTAAGGTTACCAACCTCGTACCCTTTATCTGTGTTTATCCTATCAATAGAGATTGTTTGAGAATTCTTTGTTATATTTGTGTACGGGTACTGTTTTAAAGTACTAACGTATTTTAAAAAGTCATCAAATAAATCGAAATATTCTGCTACCTTAATACCTCTACCCCCATAACGGGGGTACCTACCATTGTTAGGGTTGTTACACCTATCTCTAAGTGATGCCCATACAGTGTATAAAGGGTGGGTGTCTGCACGATAAGCAGTATTTCTCCTGGTGAGAATACCCCCACATTGATTAGAGCAGGTTTTTTGTCGGATTCGTTTTGCATTAGCATATACAGCAGTAAATACTGACTCACACACAATGCAACGTAACCTGACCATTCTATCTCTTCTGTTTCCACGATATGTAGGAGTATCTTCTTTGATGAAATTTCCATCAAACTCAATTGAAGTTATTTCTTCCCTTTTCTTGCACATTATAATTTACCATATGTAGTAATACCAAACAGTTTACTCTAATCTGTTATGGTTTACCAATATTAAGCTTTGCTCGGTATCGTCCTCGACTCTACGTTAGGAGATTCACCGAATTCAATCACTTATAATATTACCCATTACTGAGCAACACGCCCTGTTTGAGCTGACTGACTACCTACTGGAACTTCAACGAAAATCGCATGAGCGCCTTGTGTGGCACTTATAGCATCACGATACAATTGGTGTGCTGCTTCCAGGTCTTTACTGTTAACGCGTAATTGTTTACCAGTAGAGATAATCGGCTGTATTACGGTTAAATCATCAATAGTGAGGTTTTGTGTAGTCGTGTCTAAATAACCAACCGCTACTCCCCAATTTCTGAGTGATGGATCGAACCCCACTACTTTTAAGTTATTCTTGAGGAGACTCATTAATAACACCTTCTTCTTTGATAACTAATTCATCATCTAAGACTTCGGGGATCTCAGTGAAAGGCAGTGATCCTAGGTATGCTAAAGCTAGTTCTATTCCAGCTTTAAAACCAACTAGTTTATCCCCTTCAAGAATTACTTCAGTAGTGGTATCTGTAGCCTTATCGGTTACTTCTACTGAATTACCTGCGGGTACAAGTAAGATGTGCTCTAGTTCAGCAACCTTCTTAGCATGCCAATCCGTAGTGAATTCTATAAATTGGCCAAGGTCTGTTACTTCTATAAATTCTGGGGGTTCTTGTATTGGCGGAGTTTCCATAGTGATTCCTTATATTTTCTAGTTATTTCCAACAACTTCCCTACATTACCTAGTTATGATTTTTCAGCCGACCTAGGATACCAAGCTACGTAACTTCACTTAATTATGGGGATTACGTAATGTGCATGTAGGGCATTTTCCCGCGTGTGTTGGCAACGAAGCTATAAAACAGTAGTCCAATTAAGGACTTCAATGGCGATGTCTTGCCTGTCGGCACCCAAATACTTATGCTACTTGTTACTTAGAGGCAGCAGGTGTTGGTACTGGGGCAGTTACAGGCTTCTGAAATAAGCTCTCTGTAGGCTTACCGCCACTGCCTGGTGTTTTAACTGTAGGCGCACCTTTAGTGCCTGTCTTCTTCTTGGTTTTATCCCGTGTGATACCTGTGTTCTTCTCGCTCCAGGTATCTACAAATTTCGCTACTGTAGCCTTAGCAAGTATTTCTGAGGAGGTCATACGACTTTCAGCATGGAAGAATTTATCAATTTCATTCTCTTCACGGGTTTCACCACTATCATGATACTTCCCATCATCGCCTTTCTTCTGCTTATCTACCGTTTGCTTGACTAGCCCGATAAGAATCTTCTTGCCCATCATCTCGGTAATCATAGGTACTTTAGTAGGTACATCAGACTTAGCTGTAAAATTGTAGATATCGATTGTTTTCTCCTCGGTATCTACTTTATTTAATGGCTTACCTGTTGTCATCTTGCATAGGGATTGGCCGGCTAAGAAACCAGGGAGGTACTGGGTTTCATTGTTTTTATCTTGGTAGGTAGTCAACTTACCCTTAGCAGTGCCTGAAGTAAGGTAAATGGTGGTACGTATGTTCTGCTGTTGTTCCCCTTTAAACTCTAGGTGCAATGCTGTTGCTCCTCCAGAGGATTCACCTAAGTAGGCTAGTGTAACTGTTGCCGGGTACAGTCCTGAATCATGGACACTACCACCAATAATATCGTTTTCACCTGCAATGTTTTCATCTTGTACAAGATTTTCTAGTAATGACATATTTTAATATTCCTTTAATTGTAATAAGAAGTGAGACGGTCTAAGACTAATTGAATATTATTATCCGTGTATGTTTCTGGTACGGTGAATAAATCCAATGGGCCACGCAGACTTTCGTGAAGGGTTGCTTTAGTTACTTGTGTTTGAAACACATACTTGAATCCAAGTACTTTCTCTCTATCTGTGATAGTTAGTAAGTCAGAAGAGAATGGCTCTAAATCTTTCAGAGTCACTTTCTTAGATGCGATTACAGTACTAAACCAAGACTCTAACCCATTGTTTTTCAAGGATCCTTTAACTGGGACTCGCGTTTCCATAGCCATCTCTGTCTTATTAAGAATGTCTAAGGTGTGCGCAGTGAAGATTACTGATTTAGTTGAGCTGGCTACGTATTGTTGCATTAACGCTCTAAAGTAATGAGCGAATTCTCCCCAAGCCTTCTGACCATCTACAGCTTGGTAAATATACATGGTTTCATACATATCTAAGAGATAAGTTAGACTGTCAATTATTATGGTATGAATGGTGGGTTGGTCTTCCGCCCAAGTGAATGCCTCATAAATCTGGAGAGGATCCGTAATGGTCTTTTCTTGGAAGCCTGACTTAAAGGGGAGTCTCTTCCCACTTTCTGTATTTAGGTACAATACTCCTGCAGGGTCTTTAAGCCCCATGAGGGCGTGAGACTTACCTGTTGTGCTTTTTCCTGCTAGGAGGACTAACTGGTCGTTAACGCTTGCCATATGAAGATTCCTTTTTATAATTAATAGAGAGTTCGCAAGAACAGACGGAGGCTGTCCTGAGGCTTACCCTACGGCTATCTTTATAGTTACTGATTCCACTGTTGCAGGGGACTCTCCTGTTACTCTCCCGTCACCTAGAATAGACTGCATAGCGACATGTAGGTTAGCTTTCAGTTCTTCAGGAGTTATGGCAGTATGCTCTCCATCAGGATCGTTACCTGATGGGGCTAC
>Ga0307984_1000260_pt1 | contig 23003 bp, 23 predicted proteins | sample EllFjometageno78_FD_203169 | JGI IMG/M metagenome (GOLD analysis project Ga0307984, IMG submission 203169) | Marine microbial communities from Ellis Fjord, Antarctic Ocean - #78 | ecosystem: Environmental > Aquatic > Marine > Unclassified | place: Southern Ocean | collected 2014-10-09
ACTAAAGCAAGTGAAGTCTACATTGCATTAGAATCAGTTATAAATGTTTTAAGAAAACAAGGGAATGTAGTTTTATCACAGGTGGTATTATTTGATGAAGCATCTAAAATGGCTGGTACAGCAGATGTTGTACTTATAGATACTAATGGGAGAATAAGTATATTAGATTTAAAAACTACTAAGAATTCCTTATCACAAAAAAGAAATATTACAGATAAAAATACGGGTAGAAAAAAAACTATAGATTTATATGATGTAGAATGGGAACTTAGTGAAGATAGTTTATTAAAACAAAGAACAGGATTAGAACAACTATCAACTAGAGGTCAACATAATCTTCAAGTAGCTTTGTATAGAAGAATGATGGAGAATATGGGGTATGATGTAAGTACAGATAAACTATCTGCATCAACTTTACATTTTACATCTGGTATAGAAGGAAGTGTCAAAGAAGGAACTCAAACTTTTAATGGGGATATTAAATTTGACACATTCATGGATCATAATCCTAGTGAAATGTTGGATAAAGTTGATTCATTAATACCGTTAATAAAAGATAATGAAAAAGCTAAAGCACTAAGAAATGTAATTAAAGATACAGATGGTGCAGCATATGTAGGTAGTGAACAAGAAATAGATGAACCTAGTCAAGAAGATATAGCAGAGGCTAATAGGTTTACTGAATATGCTACAATTACCGGTGCCTTACGAGATTATCAAATTGCATTAGTGAATAAAAAGAAAGCTCTAGAACAAGTAAAGAGTACTATTTTCATGCAAGGTAGTAAACAACAAGAGCAAGAACAAATTGTTGATGTTGTATCCTTTCTTGGGTTAGTTTTAAATGAAAGTAAAGAGTCTCAATCTGCTGCATATTCTGCATTACTAAGAGATGCTCTTAAACAAATTAAAGCATTTAGTGAATATGTACAAGATCCAATAAACATAGGTAAGCCTGAATATATAACATATGTATTAAACTTTGATAGATTTATAAAAACATTTAAGGGTTTATATACATTAAAAGATGCTAGTGAAATAAATACAACTCAAAAAAGTCTAATTATTTCCTTACAATTTGAAGCAAATAAATTAACGGGTGGAGATAATAGTGCTGATGGTCTTGTAAACAAAGCAATTGTTGATTTTGTAAAAGATCTTATTAGAACAAGGTCAGATAATGAATGGGGTGCAGAAGGAAGTTACTTTACTGAAGAAATGTTAGAAGAAGTGATGGTCTATGCTAGAGATATGAATGGTGTAGAATATCAAACAAGAGATATGGATACATCACCAGATGTTATTCTTGCTCTTATGGCTAAAATAGTTAAAGCAAAGAAACAAGAGTTATTAGATAACATAGGTCAACGTAAAGAAATTATACAAAAAAAGGCTCAAACATTATTAAAATTATCTGCATCAAATGATAAAGAAAAGATATATGATTACATGCATGAATTTACTGATGATGGTGCATATACAGGTAGGTATGTAAAACCTATTGGATCTGTATATCAAGAACTACAACAATCATTTAGACAAGCTACAAATGATGAGAATGGTAAACCTCTTTATTACAAAGAAATTTTCAATCTAGAAGATCATACTCAGGAAGAGATAAATTATAATATAGATTTAGCAGATAGAAAGAGAGAATTTGGTGACTTTTTTAGAGCAGAAACAAAAAATGATAATAATGAATTAGTTGATGGTGAATACCACAGGTATAATGCAGAATTTAAAGCTGCAAGAAAAGCACATGAATACTATGAACCGGGTAGTCAAAAAAGTTTTGGTAACTGGTTTAAACTAGATAGTGTATCAGATAGAGCATATGGTATATATCAAGCACGATACTTTGATGTTGTACCATATACACAAGCAATAAGAGTTAATGGTGAAGCTACAGGGCAAGTTCTTAAAGGACAACAATTTCCAGCACCTAAAGTAAAGTTTAGAGAGGTAAGACAAACATCAAGATCAGGAAAGGATATGACTAGTACTAAATATAGGGCTATTATGAATCCAACTGACGCACTTGGTATTGCACAGAAAGAGTTCTATGAGATGTATGTGGATATGTATGAAAATGATTTATTAAAGAAACTTCCACCTGGTACTATGACAAACATGCTAGGTAAAGTACCTTTAGTACAGAATACTTTGGTTGATCAACTTAAGGGTAAACCAAACCTGATAACTAAAATGTATGCAAATACTGCCAGGTCTTGGAGTAATTTTACAAGTAAAACATCAGAACAAAAAGGTATTGCACTTGATGAGGCCGGTGAAATGATTTCAACGTTGCCTGTATATTTTACAGGTGATCTAAGAAAAGAAGGTGAACTAGAATCACTACAAGCTAAAATAGATTTATTAAAGGATAAAAGAAAAAAAGGTGACATTAATAAGGATGACTATACAGAACAGAAAGCATTATTAACTGGACAATATCAAAAATTAAGAAATACACCAACTGCTTCAGAAGTAAGTAGAGATCTGGGAACAAGTCTTATAAAGTTTAGTGCAATGGCAGAAAACTTTGAGGTAATGGGTACAGTTGAAGATACTTTAAAAGCAATGGTTCATGTTTTAGATAATAGAACATATGGCCCTGCAGAAACTTCTGTTGAATTAGGTACACGAGTTGAAGGGGTATTCCAAAAAACTGGTAAATCAAATAAAAAAGGACCTGAGTCATATGTTTCTAGACGTGCTAAAAGGTTTATGTCCATGATCTACTATGAGAATGAGCTAGTAACTAAAGGTATGTTTGATAAATTAGCAGATGGCCTTATTCAAGCATCTTCTTTAACTTATGTAGCATTTAACCCTTTCGGTAACTTTAATAACTATGCAATTGGTAGAATAAATAATAATATTGAATCAATAGGTGGTAGATTTTACTCTATGAAAGCATACAATAGAGCTACTAGAGAATTTAATAAAAGAGTACTTCCAGATTTAGTAAGTAGAACGGGTTATGTAGTTAATAATCTTGCTGATATAGCAACATTCGGTCTTACAGGAATTGGTAAGAATGATTATGATCCTAGTCAACCTAATAGTAAATATGAAGCTTTTGTTGATTTATTACGTATGATGGATAGTATGACTGATATACGTGAACAAGGTGCTTCCACAGAAAGCGGTAAGAGTTGGTTTGCTAAAGCAACTGAAATAGGTTATGCTATGCAAGATGCAGCGGAATATAATGTACAAACGAAGGTTGGTATGGCACTACTAATGGACACCATGTTAAAAGATAAGGATACCGATATAACAATGTCTTACTATGATGCTTTTGTATATAATGCAGAGACACATAAAAATGAATTAAAAGAAGGAAACTGGGTGGTTTTAAAAACAGGTGCACCAGTAACAGATCAATTTAGATATGACCTAAGAAATAAAATTAGAGAAGTAAATAAACAAATTCATGGTAATTATGCTAAGGAAGATAGGATGATTATGCAAACTAATAGTATAGGTAATTTGGCTGCACAATTCCATAAATGGGTTGCACCAGCTATTAGAGCAAGGTATCAAAGAGAATACTTTGACCAAAACTTAGGTTGGATGGAAGGTAGATACGTATCTGCTTTGAAATTTGTAGGTTATATTAAAGAGCAAGTAGTAAAAGGGAATTTAAACTTTAGGGATTATTCTGAAGGATTTTTAAAGGATCAAAAAGGATACACAGGTAAAGGGGGTAATGCAGATCAAAGAGCAAAAAATAAACTTTTTGGTTTCTATAGAACTATGGGTGAAGTAGGTATAATGTTAAGTGTATTTATACTTAGTGAAATACTAGCAAGTGTATTAGCCGGAGATGATGATGATTCTGAATTAGTAAAAAGATTTAAGAATATAACTAAGTATCAGGTAGATAGAGCAGGAAAAGAACTTGTAATGTTCTTACCATTAATTGGAATGGAACAACAATATCAAATGGTTAAATCTCCAATTGCATCAACAAGAACTTTGGGTGAATTAGGTGAAGCATTATCTTTATCATTCATGACTCCACTAAGTTATTTATATCAAAGTGAAGACCAATTTTATTTAAATTCTGATTATGTATATCAGAGAGGGGATAAAAAAGGCAAGTTAAAAGTAAGCAAAAACTGGAAGGATGTGATACCTGTTTTGTATATAATTCAGAAGTGGGATGCTTATTTACAAATGGATGATTTCTATATTAAATAGGGCATAAAATGCTTTAAGAATCAGAAAAAAAGATGTATATTATTATATAACCAACGCTTTTAAAACTTAAACAAAAATGTTTATATGAAAAAATACGTTGTTATATTAATACTATTACTTTCAACTTCATCTGAAATATACTCTCAAGGTTTTTTTGGGTCATTATATGAAGACTTCTTAAAGTATGGTACTGTATATGGGGCTGGTGATATTTCAAATTCAATTGAGGCAGCAGAAAAAACATATTTTGTAAGAACAAATTCAGATGGAAGTCTTTATTCTATTCCTGATGTTGTAGATATGACACCTAAATTTCCATTTGATTTTAGATATGGATTTGGTATCAGAAAACTTGCTAGATTTGAATATGAAAGAAAACCCAAAAACTTCTATGATGGAACCGAGAATCAATTAGCATTCTCAGCACCCACCTCAGCTTTTAAAGGATTAGAATATCAACTCCATTGGGAGCGTGAAAGATATAGAGGGGAAAGTTTTACTAATCATCATGTCTTTCTTAAACATACTGGTAAATACCATATTATAAAGGTAGAAAGCAGAGAGGTGGGAAAAATTAACTTAAATTATAATTCAGCTGAAGTAAGAGCTAGATTACCTCTTGGTAAAAAATTCTCAATTTCAGCAGGGGCTATTATCCGTGGTCACGAAAGAGCATACGGATATAATCCAATAGAAATATGGTTAAATGAAACTGACGCAAATGGTAATGCTGTTAATCCCTGGTATACTTTAGGACGTATAAATGGATTTACAGATCATTATACTACATATACAGATTCTGATGGTAATGTAACTAATGATTGGATATGGAAAGATTCTGATGGTAATATTGTTGCTTATACAGATTTAGAATTCAGAGAATCTTGTATGCCTCATATGATGAATAAATACAATACTGAACAATGGGACCTATTAGACCCTTGGGTTGAGGTCGCACCCATTGTAGGGTTTGATTATTATCATTACAAAAACAACTTTTGGTTGCATGCTTATGCAAACTATATACTTCCTATGCATAAATATATTGCAGGAGAGGAAGAATTCTCATACCTAAATAGAAATAACTGGGGTAAAGGGGGATTAATGCAAAACACAGAATTAGAACAATGGAAGGATTATTCAGCAGGATTAAATTTCGGCTGGAAAGTGGGACCAAAACTTGGAATATTTATAGAAGGAGAATATTCTAAAATGTGGGATAGTGAATTATATCAAACCACCGTTGGTCTTAACTATACATTTAAATAATAGAAAACAACTAGCATAATGGCAGTAGAAATAGGTGATCAAACCAAAATAACATTAGATTTAAAAACAATTAGCATAATAGTTGGTTTTGCTATTTCTCTTTCAAGCATGTATTTTGTTTTGAAAAGTGAAATTGCATTGGCTATGAAGATGCCTAAACCAAATATTGAAAGAGTTGAATACGATCTTAAAGATGAATTAGTACGTCAAACAATAATGGATACTCAAAAGGATGTTGATGCAATATTAAAAAAGATGGAAAAGATGGAAGAACGTATATATGAAATGACTAAAAGAAATTAAGCATGAAAAAACTAGTATTAATTATTATCCTTTTGTTGTATTCTCATACAATAATAGCTCAGGAATGGATAGATGATACTACTTTTGATAAAGCTATTACGGATAGATCTGCTTTTAATGATACAAAAAGTATAATCATAGTAGAGTTTTATGCAGATTTTAATAAACAAAATGCATTTCATGATTGGTCTAAGCTTGATGCTATAGACGGGGTAAAGTATTTCAGATGTGATATAAGCTTAGCTCCCTCTGCAAAAACCAAATATAGAGTTAGAATGGTTCCAACAATATTGATCTTCTCAGAAGGAGAGGCTTTTATAAAATTCAAGGCTAAAGCCGGATTAGATTTGTTATGCCCTGTAGACCTACCCAAAATGCTTAGAGCAATAGATGTAGTTAAGAGGGAATCACAATTTTAACCTTCACAACTTGAACACTCCAATATATTTCTTGCAAAATCTTGAGCTGAACTTTTACTAAATTGATAGTATAAAGTCTTTACACCTTCTTCATGTGCATATAAATACAAAGCATTAATGTCCTTAGCAGATACTGACGGGTCAATCATTAAGTTAAGTGATTGTGACTGGTCAATAAACTTTTGTCTTTGTGCTGCTTGTAATACTAACTCTTTAGGGGATATCTCAACAAATGATTTAAACACCTCTTTAGTAGGAAAATCTAAATGTTGAACTGAGCCGTCTTTTTGCAGGATACCTTTCCATATAGCAGGGGTATTCATATCATACTTTTCTAACTCCTCTTCTAAGAAAGGATTCTTGTAAGCTGTTTTAATCTTAGCAAGATCTTTAATAAAGTAATTAGATTTAATAGGTTCAATTCCCATTGATACAGCACCATGTATAAATGAACTTGATTTAGTAGGAGCAATGGCCATAAGAGTGGTATTTGCATAACCTTCTCTTAAAGATCTCACTTCTCTATGATCATGTAACCATTTAGATCCTTGTTCACTCTTTTCTTTTAGTGTACTGAATATTTCATGATTTAATCCTTTAGCTTGCAGTGAGTCAAAAGCAATAAGTTTAGATTGAAATAATGAATGATAACCCATTACCCCAAGTCCAATTGCTCTATGTTGTTCAGCAAATCTATAAGCTCTCTTCATACCAGGTAAATGTTCCGCCTTTAAGATAAACTCATCCATTACTGCATTTAAGAATAATGTATATGTTTCAATTGCATCAGTATCTTTAAGTTCATCCCAGTGTAATAGGTTGATAGATCCTAAACAACAAACAAACGAATGATAAGAATCTGTAGGTAATTGTATTTCACTACATAAATTAGATGCTGTGATTTCAAGTCCTAGTTCTTTGTAGGGTGAGTTGTTATTAGAATTATCCTTAAACATTATATAAGGAAAACCAAATTCACTTCTTCTTTGAATTACCTTGGCCCATATCTTACGTTTAGTTTTATCACCCGCTTTCATTTCAGCTATCCATGCATCAGTAACTGTAACACCATATTGTAAATTTTGTATAGGGTTTCCTTCAGTCCCCATATCTAGGAAATCAAAAATATCCGGATGCTCCAATGGTAAATATACAGCGCATGCTCCACGTCTTGCTTCAGACTGCTTACATACATCTACAACAGTATCATATATTCTAGCATAATGAATGGGTCCATCTGCATGGCCTCCTGTAGAAATTTCTGTGCCTCTAGGTCTAATGTTACCTAGAAAAGCGCTTGTTCCTCCACCGTATTTAGACATTAATCCAATTTCACGGCCTGCATTTAATATACTATCTAGTGAATCATCAACGTTACTCCCATAGCAGCTAATTGGTAATCCCTTTTGTTTACCAAAATTAATCCAAACAGGAGTAGATAAAGAATAGAAGCCACGTGACATGTAGTCTTCAAACTTCAAGGCAAAGCCATCTATCTTTAAATACTTCTCTGCTATAGTAGCAATATCTTTAATTCTTTGTTCCGGTGATTCAGTTATATATCCTCTTGATAAGAATTTACGGCTATCTTCAGTAAGCCAGTAATATTTTTTATATTCCATATTGTAGGTTTTAAAATAGGTCATCTTCTGTGATGCTCTTGCTTTTTTTGTTATAGTCCACTTGCTTTTTATAAAAGAAGTCACCCTCTTTTGTTGCAGTAATTTCTATGTTGAACCATTCAGTTTTTTCTAATAGTTCATAATTTACCTCAAATATGGTTTTCATGCCAATTTTTTTAAGTGAGTTGTTAAATCTGTCTCTAATAAAATGCTGGATAGTTTCTTTAGGTAGAAAACTTAATTCACCTTTTTCAAAGATCCAATCTAATATATCACATTCTGCTGAATAAGCTTTCATGCATGCTGAATAAATTAAGTCTTCAAATTCCTTATCAAACCATTTTGGGTTCTCTTTTTTAATTATGTTAATTATCTCAGCACCAAAGTTACCATGTATCTCTTCTTCTTTAGATGTAGCCTCAACCACATTAGAGATACCTTTAAAGAGATTTAACTCCTTATTGAAAGACATCATGATTAAAAACTGACTAAATAAACTAACATGCTCTATAAATAGAGAAAATAATAATACAGACTTTGTATACATTTTATCATCTCTACTTCTTGATCCATCCAGGTACTTCTTTAAGTACTTAAGTCTACCTTTAATAGCAGGTACTTCAATAACAGTTTCAAACTCTTTTTCTAATCCTAAGATTCTTAGTAGTCTTGCATAAGCATCTTTATGTCTTACTTCAGATTCTGCAAATGTCATTCCAACATCACCTACTTCAGTAATAGGCATGCGTTTATACATGTCAGCCCAAAATGTTTTAACACTAACTTCTATTTGTGCAATAGCAAGCATGGTTTTTTTAATAACATCTCTTTCTTTTGCATTTATTGTAACTTTAAAATCTTGTATATCTTCTGTAAAATTAAACTCAGTATCAATCCAGTAGGAGTGTCTTATAGCATCTTTGTATGCTAGGAGTTGTGGGTATTCATATGGTAATATATTAGTTCTTGGTAAAAAAATATTTTTATTCATAGAAATAAAATTGAAAATTAATTAGAAATTAAAAAGCTATACTGTCAATATTGAAAAGACCCCACTCATCAACCTTATATAATGTAAGAAATTTTGTTGAAAAATAAAAACCCACCTAAACAATTTTCATGAACAAGCAAATATAGTATTTATATATGTGTTAGAGTTGCTAATGTGATACAAAATTTGTATATTATTTATATAGTACTTTAAATTTAATATGTAATGAGAAACATCTGTATATTACTACAATGGTTAAGCAAAGGTAGAATGTGCTTTGGTGCATGTAGGGACGGTCTTTGTCATAAAAAGGATACAAAACTAAAAAAGAAAATTATGAATTGGGATTTAGAAATAGCATTTCACTGGCCACACGATAGATTTGCTTTAGGTTGGGAAGCAATAGGTAAAGATAAAGAGCATGATTATTCAACGTATAAGTTATATTTATTTATTGCAACATTTACTTTAAACATTTAAAAATAAAATTATGGCCAAGAAAAGACCTAGTTTACCAACGCAAAAGCTTAGTAGACAGAAGAATAGATTACTTATGAAATCTGGTGGTGAACTAGATGATATGATGGGTAGTGGTATTGTTGAAAAAATGAATAAGGGTGGAAATGCTAAAAGACTTGTAAAAATGAAAAATGGTGTTGAAAAAATGCAAGCATATAAACTTGGGGGTGGATCCCATAATACATTTAGTGAATAATGAATATTCTAACTGACGTACTAAGTTTAATAAGAAGGGGTGTATTTGCTAAAAAAGCCAATCTTGATGATGTCATAGTATTAGGTGTTAATGAAAAACCTGATATGACCGGTGTAGCATCACCTATACCATATAAAAGTATTAAGGTAATAAAAGTGAGAGATTTTAAGGTTGCTGCAGAACATTGTGACCATGCCAATTCTCCAGCTTCTCCAGCAGCAGGCACAGGACAAGTATATCAAAAAACTGTTACTGATGAAGTAACAGAAAATTGTACTGTATATTTCAGATCCCTGAAGTCAATGAGTAGCAACCTTACTCTTGCTATAGGATCTTTAGATGACTATGTTGAGATTACTACAACAGGTGAGCCTAATACCGCAGCTAATGTGGGAACAGGTTTAGGTGTATGGAAAGATAAGATTGGGGAAACTTTAAATTTTAAAACTCTTACAGACAACGGTACAACAATAACACAATCAACAAATGAGATAGCAATAGGACCAGCTACAGAGGTAAGACTAACAGCTCCAGGCGGAGGTGTATGGAAACTTTTTGTAGATGATTCTGGTAATTTAACAACACAAGCCGTATCATAATGAAAGATAAAAAACCATTCAGAGAAACTAAATTTGGGAAATTCCTAGGAAAGATAGCCCCAAGCATATTGGGTATTGCAGGTGATTTATTACCAGATGCCGGTGTATTAGGTATGATTGGTAATCTTATAAAAAATGATCCTGATATTTCACCAGAAAATAAAGAAATAGCCAATACATTTCTTCAGGAGATGTATGCATTAGAAGTTGCTGATAGAGATTCAGCCAGAAGAAGAGAAGTTGAAATAGCAAAGACTGATAAACAAGATTGGATGATGCTAGCAACTGGTTTAACCGGTTTATTTTCTTTTGTATTTATAATATATTCTGTAGTATATATACCTAGTGTATTAGAAAATGATCTTTTTGTTCATTTAATGGGTATGATTGAAGGTGTAGTTATAAGTAATATTTTTGCTTACTACTATGGTACAAGTGCAGAAAATAGAAAATAAATTAATTTAAAGATAAATATCATGAATAAAAAAATGAAATATCAAAACGGTGGTACTATTAGTAATTCATATGGTGCCGGTGTTAGAGAGGAAACTCCAAGAGATATGGCAATGAATACTATGGCAACAGCAGGTGGTCTTATGGGCTACATGAATGGTGGAAGTGTTTTAGATCCTATCATGCAAAAGGGTGGTCAATGTAAACAATGTAAAAAGAAATAATATAATGGGTAAAAAAACATCATTCCCTTTGGGAAACGGTCACGTAGATAATGGTTATCATAACCCTACATCTATTCCTCAAACTATTCAACAAAATAAGAATAGAAAGGCAGTTAAAAAAAGACAAGCGTTGGCAAAAGCTGGAGTTAATATTCCTCAGAGTTCTACAAGAGCGTCAGAACCAGTTCAGTCAGCTGCTTTTAAAAACGGATACAGAAACAGTTAAAAATAATATATGTCAGTAATTACAGCACAAAAGATAACACAAGCTGGTGTAGAACCAACTACAGTTACTCCAGCAGTAGGTGGGGATACACTTGTAAATACAGCAATACAATTTTTTCATGTTGCTAATGATAGTGGTGTAGCTATAACGGCTACAGTAGTACCAGTAGTAACAACAGTAGTGGACCCTTTATTAGGAACATTAACGAAAGAAAACGCTATATTAAGTTTAGCAGCAGGTGAGGAAGGATTTTTAGGCCCTTTTGAAGTTGATGCATTTAATGATGTAGACGGTAATATAACAATAACATGTTCAGCACAGACTAGCATTAAGCTTTCTGCACTGTATTTATAAATAAAATAAAATGAGTATATTTATACAAGAGGTTTTAGGACTTTTAAAATTAGGAAAAAAAGCTACAACTCTTAAGCCAAATTATGATTATGTAGAAATTGGTAGATTAAGAAGTTCTAGTTTAAATACGGGTTCAAGCTATGCACCTAAGATGGAACCTTTTGCTATAAAAATGAATGATTTCATCTGTACAATAACTGCAGATTTAACAAGAACACAAACAGGAGCAGGTAACACCGGTTATTTACCAGTCTATACTGCTAAAGAAGGTTACTGTTTATCAGATACCCTTAAAGATTCCATTGTTACACAAAATGCTATAGGTGATACGATCACTATAGGTGGAAACCTTATAGTTAATTTAGATGTAACACATGGTAGTTCATCTGCAACAAATACTACTATAAACTCTAGTTTAAAATTATTAGGCCCAGTATATGACTCTCAAGGAAATATAGGTACACAAAATCAAGTACTTACAAGTCTTACTAATGGTAGAGTTATATGGCAAAATGACGATATAGTTGAAACACTTACTTATGGAAGCTTATGGCAAGGTAATGCATCAAACTTAAAACAAGAATTGGTTATAGGTGCTGCAGGACTTACTTTAGTTTCTGATGGTACAACTTTTTCTTGGCAACCTGATGTAGATACTACATATGATTTAACAGGAGCTGTGTCTGATACAACTAATTTTGCTATATCCTTAAGTGGTAGTGATAGCAGTTTAGATAAAGTATTTTTAAAAGCAGGTACTAATATTACATTAACTGATGATGGTGCTAATGGTGTAACAATTGATTCTACTAATTCAGGTGGAACAGTTACAAGTGTGGGCTATACCTCAGATATTGCTGCATTTGTAGTGGGTGGACAACCTATAACAGGAGCAGGTATATTAACATTAAATTTAAATGGCGGTACTGCTGGCCAATTCTTACAACAAGATGGTAATTGGGCAACACCTGCGGGTGGTGGCGGAACTGTAACATCAGTTACACCTCAAGCAAATGGAGTAGATGGAACAGCAATAACAGCTGCGGGTAATATAAATTTTGTAGGAGCAGGAACAGTAAGTACATCAATTTCAGGTGATACAGTTACAATTACTGGTTCAGGTGGTAGTGGTGGAACTGTAACAGACGTATCTGCAACTCATGCAGGTACAGCATTTACAGCAACTGTTACTACTTCAACATCAACTCCAGCAATTGCTATTACAGCAAATGGAGCAACTACAGATTATATAAACGGTGAAGGTGATTTTATTGCTTTAAGCACATTACCTCAAGGTGCTGTAACAAGTTTAACAACTACTGGAACATCAGGTGTATCTACTTTAATATCAGGTGTATTAAATATTCCTGACTATGCAGATGGACAAGGTGTGACAAGTGTTGGTTTAACAATGCCCACTGCTTTTACAGTTGGAAATTCTCCTATAACATCATCTGGTGACATTGGAGTAACTGGAGCAGGAGCAACAACAGACTATATTGATGGTACTGGTGCATTACAAGTTTTTCCTACTATACCAGCAGAATATGCAGGTTGGACATTAACAGGTGATACAGGTACTGGTGAATTAATAACTACCGGTAATACTGCACTAATAGCAGGTGGTACAGCAATAACAACTGTAGTAAGTGCAACAGATACATTAACAGTTAGTCATGATAATACTGCAGTTACAGTAGGTTCTTATACTAATTCAGATATTACAGTAGATCAGCAAGGGCATATTACAGCAATTGCTAATGGTACTACTACTAGTGGTACTGTAACTTCAGTAACTGCAGGAACAGGTATGACACAATCTGGAGTTTCAACAGTCAATCCAACATTAGATGTAATAGGTGGTAATGGAATAATATCTAATGTAGATAATATTGCTTTAACAACTTTAACATCTGCTTGGAATGCTGGTTTACAAACAATAACAGCTTCAAACTTCATACTATCTTCTGATGAAAGATTAAAAGAAAATATACTTGAAATTTCACCAAGACGAATTGATGCTGATTGGAAATCATTTAATATAAAAGATTCAGATCAGGGGTATAGAGTAGGTGTAATAGCACAAGAACTAGAAGTTAGTCATCCAGAATTTGTAGAAACAGATGAGGAAGGATTTAAATCAGTTAAGTATATTGATTTATTGATATCTAAAATAGCTGAATTAGAAAATAGAATTCAACAACTAGAAAGATAATGGCAGCGGTACCAGATACAACAAGTTTTACATTACAACAAGTAGTAAATGCAGTTCAGCCCGCAATAGATAGTTTGACAGGTTGTTTTGCTGATGCTGTGGCAAGTAAATTTGATCCTGCATATTCAGGTACTAAAACAAATCAACTTAATTTTAGAAATTATGGTGCAATTGCTAAATATAGAATTGAAGATTGTACTTCATCAATAATTTATACAGTAATTAATACTTATACTTTTTCATTAGGTGATGTTGTTCAATGGCAAGTAGGCACACCGGGGACAGGAGCAGTTTATTGTGGTACAGTAATAGATTTAAATGCAACAACAACAGTTGATGCTTCATTGGTTAGTTTTAATACATATGGTTGTGGAGATACAATTCATTGTGCAACATAAAAATATAGATAATGGCAAAGATAAAAACAAATTCAGCAGATAATAGTTTAAGTCCACATGCAACCAAGAAGTTTCAATATGGTGGTATAGCAGATATGAAGGTTAGTGATAATGGAGGTGGTTTTAGACCCAGTGCTGATACTACTCAGTTAGGTACTATGAATACTATTATGAGTGATACATATAATAAAAAATAACCTATATATGTGGTAAGCGCAGATTTTGCACATACCACATATAGGTAAGTTATTACATCATTCCCCCCATTCCTGGCATACTACCCATTGGTGGTAATTCAGCATTTAAATTACTCTGTGCAATTAAAGCGCACTCTGTTGTTAAGATCATTCCAGCAACAGAGGCAGCATTTTCTAATGCAACTCTAGTTACTTTACAAGGATCAATAATTCCCGTATCTAGCATTTCAACATACTGATCATTCTTTGCATCATAACCAGTTCCTGTTGGTCTAGACAATACACCGTCTAATTTCACATCAGCACTAACACCTGCATTTTCACATATAGCTCTAAATGGAGCTAAAATTGCTTTTGCAATAATACCAATACCAACACCTTCATCAGGGGTAGGACTAACTAAATCTTTAAGGATTAAACTAGCTCTAAGTAAAGCAACACCACCACCAGAAACAACACCTTCTTCAACAGCAGCTTTAGTTGCCGCAAGTGCATCATCTACTCTATCTTTCTTTTCTCTCATTTCTACTTCAGAAGCAGCACCTACATATAGAACTGCAATACCGCCTGCTATCTTAGCTAAACGCATTTTAAATATTTCTATATCATGTTGATTTGTAGTACCTACTATTTGGCCTTTTATTTGGTTAATCCTAGCTTCTAGTTTGGAAGATTCACCAGCACCATTTACTATAATAGTATTTTCTTTGTCTACACTAACTGTTTCTGCTTTACCCAACATACTTAAGTCAACCTCATCAAGAGAAATACCCTGTTCTTCAGAAACAACAGTTCCTCCAGTTAAGATTGCTAAATCTTCTAGCATCTCTTTTCTTCTTGCACCAAATCCTGGAGCCTTTATTGCTGCAACCTTTAGACTACCTCTTAATTTATTTACAACTAAAGTTGATAGAGCTTCTCCGTCAACATCATCAGCAACAATTAAAATACTTGAGTTATCAACTGCAACCATTTCTAATAATGGGATTATATCCTTCATATTAGATATTTTCTTATCAGTCAATAAGATGTATGGGTTAACTAAGTCTACACTCATCTTATCTTGATTAGTAACAAAATAAGGAGAAAGATAACCTCTATCAAATTGCATACCCTCAACAACATTCACGTATGTTTCCATACCCTTAGCTTCTTCAACTGTAATAACACCTTGGTTACCTACTTTATCAAAAGCATGTGCAATTAAATTACCAATTTCACTATCATTATTTGCTGATATAGATGCAATTTGGTTAAGAGTATTATCCCCTATCTTTATAGATTGCCCATGTAAATTAGCAACTATTACTGAAACAGCTTTATCAATCCCACGTTTTAAATCCATAGGATTAGCGCCTGCTGCAACATTCTTTAAGCCCTCATGAATAATGGCCTGTGCTAATACTGTAGCCGTTGTTGTTCCGTCACCAGCTAAGTCATTGGTTTTGCTTGCAACTTCTTTAACCATTTGAGCACCCATATTTTCTAATGGGTCATCTAGCTCAATTGATTTAGCAACAGTAACACCATCTTTGGTTACTTGAGGTGCACCAAAAGTTTTACCAATAATAACATTACGTCCTTTAGGACCTAGTGTTACTTTTACTGCATTAGCTAGAGCATCTACTCCGCGCTTTAAACCATCTCTTGCTTCAATATCAAATTTAATATTTTTTGTCATTTTGTTTTATTTTGGTAGTTATTTAAAAAAGGGAGCCAAGGTCAACACGACCCTGGTTGGTTATTGCTCCCAAATTAATATTTCATTTTGTTTTTATTACATGCATAAAAACAGAGAATCATAAATATTATTGCTATACCTAGTCTTATCATTTATAGATCTAAAACATATATTCCTTCAGTAATATCTTCATCTATTTCAATTTTTTCATTTGGATATGCAGGTTGTACTGTAACCCCTAAACATTCTGCAACAATGAAATCATGAAAGTCTTGACTATCCTGCATCCAATCTCTTGGATGAGCTTTCTTTAAAGCATGTGTAACATGATTATAAAATGCCCAGGCAGTATTAGACCCACTACTATATTCATATGTTGGTTTATCCATTTCAGCTTTTACACAAGATATCTGTTGAGAATCTAATAAATCTTCTTCAATAAATAATCTACCCACCAATTCAGATTGCTGAGAACAATTTAATGTAACAGCTTTCATCATATCTCTATCTGATATAATACGTTTATAGTATTTTTCAGCATTCTTGATTTGATCAGCTAAATGAATTCTTACATCACGATCAGCTAATCCAGTATGCTTTCTCTTGAAGTTCATCATTTCTCCTGCTATCATACCATTAGAGCATACTTTAACATATGCACCAATTGCACACTGAAATCTTTTGCTTTTATCATACGAATTTGTCCAGGCAAACATCATTCCCAATTCAGTTTCTTCAATGATCTTATCATCAGTTGTCTGAGTTGGAGTTATATGATATACGCCTTGTGCTACATTGGCGTTCATGTTTGCTCTATATGTTTCTTTTTTAATCCTAAATCCACTATCCTTTAATAAGGTTAGTGTATTATCTATCACTGATTTATGTGATACTACTGTATAACTCTTACCATGATTTGGTAAGGGTGCTAATTCTAAACTCCACTTAGTGGTTTCTTTTGGTTTTGTATAACCCATGATATAAACTTTAAAGGTGTAAATATACTAAATTTATTTATCTTTAACAAATTGTCCGTCAACCATTTTACCGGTTCTTTTACTTATTATATTATATGCAGATGTAAGACAATCTTCTAAAGAAAGACCCTGCATTTTTGCTTGGATAATTAATGTTACCATTATATCACCAAGTGCATCTATAATTTCATCCCTGTCATTGTTGTTAATTGCTGTACAGAGCTCTGTGCATTCTTCCATTGTCTTCAAAGATTGCGCCATGGGTGTGGCTTTAGCTAATATACCTTTTTCTTCAGCCCATGCTTCTACCACACATTCTAATTCAAAATAATCCATTTTGTTACTCATAATAATTAATTGTTTGTTAGTAATTCTAATACTTCAATAAGAGATTCATGACGATGGTTGTCTTCTAAAATAATTTTACTTACGTATTGTGATCCAATTATTTTTGCAACTTCATGAATAGCTGAATAGTTCTTATCTTTTAAATCTATTTGTTGATTATCACCACATAATATCATTGTAGAATTTTTACCCAACCTTCCTAATACCATTGACAACTGAGCTCTGGTAAGGTTTTGGAATTCATCTATAATAACTATAGAATTATCAAATGTTCTACCACGGAAATGTGCTAAAGAAACTAATTCAATTTCCTCATTGGTCTCCATTCTTTCTAATACAGGTGGTTTATTATAAACCTTTCTCATATTAGACCTGATAGGTACTAACCATGGTTCCATTTTCTCTTTCTCTGATCCTGGTAAGAAACCATTATCTTCTGTTGATATAGTTGGTCTACTTATTATAATTTTATCAAACTTCCTTTTAAAAAACTGATCTAGAGCTATTTGGACAGCAAGCAGTGTTTTACCACTACCTGCTTTACCAACTATAAAATTAAAGGGATGTTTTAGTACTTGTGTTTTGGCTTCTTTTTGTTCCTCAGATAAAGTTATTGTAAACTTAATTGCACCTTTTGGATTTTTTTTGCTTTTATTTTCCATTAAAAAAGTTTTAATTGATTTGAACTAACTGTTAAAATATTATTAATCTCTGTCTCAATTGCCATCAGATAATATGTCTTATCAATATTATATGTCTCCCATTTTGGTTGAACTTCCATCTTATTAAAAACGGTTTGTAACCATTTACCAGCCTCTAGTTGTATTTCTCTACTATCAGTTTTATTTACTTTTAGCATTTTAACACCCTTTTTAGATATAAAGTATCTATTGATTTTCTGGAGGTTATCTTCAGTAAATGCACCTTTATCAATATATCTTGCCACTTGTTTCCAATCACCTTTAGATTTACTACCTATGCAGTAATCTAATATATTATTATTTGTTTCTAGATAGTCTTCAGGAAGAACATCATTAACAAAATATTGATATATGGCTTTTGGTATTACAAGTTTAGATTTATTTTTATGGAGTTGTAAATTATGAAAATCAAACCTACCTTTTAACTTTACTGGAGCAAAACTAAACTTATCATTCTCCACCTTAAATAGGTAATGAGGTTGAGCCTGTTTAATTTCTCTCCATTTAGTAATATCAACTTGAACATAATTATTAATGCCTATGTAATTGTTTACATCTGCAAGTACCAATTTTTGGTATTCTTCATGTTCTAGGTTAAGATTGGTGGTTTCTTCCCATTCTTTACATATCTGCATATACAAGTCATAATCTTTTTTAGGAATAATAGTTTCAATACCGTCTGTATTCTGTAATAAAGCCACAGCTTCAGGAATTCTTTCCATTACCTGCTCATACAACATCATCAAACTTAATTGACCGTTAATTGTAATCCTACAAAACAATTCAGGATCATAGAAGAAGCTATTCACATCATTACTAAGGCCAAACGTAGAGTTAAGTATAATCTTATATACATAATTCATAGGATTGCTCTTAGGGATCTTCTTACGCTCTTCAAAGAACCATTCATATTGATCACAGAATTCTTCCTTTGGAAAATGACCGGGTGCCCACTTGTTCTTTATTGCTAGATTAGGATAGTAACTTGTAACATCAGATGACATAATCATTGTATCTTCAGTTGGTTCATATACTCCTTTCTTTGCTGCACCGTGCACACCACCAGTACCAAAATGCGTCTTTACATTTTTGTACAAGATATTGTACTTAAAGCTCCCTTTAAGGTTTAATGCATCTACCTCAATAGCTTTAAATCTATCTAAGATCATATTCATCTCAAGAGATGTAAATTTAATATAAGGTAATATTATATCTTTAATCTTAATTGTCCCTCTATTTGTTCTCATCTGTCTGAGATCTCTTTTGGGTATATTAAGTTTTTCAGATAAATAGTAACCAAATAATTCTTTACTTATTCTTGGCTCAGAAGCACTGTACAGGTTGACATTATATGTGTCTGTAAGTTCTTTTCTTAATTTAATCTGGGCCTTAGCTCTAATAAAGATTTCCTTAGTAGATTTAACATCATTTATACAATACTCAAGAATAGTATCTATTTCTTCTTGTGTATGGATGAAAGTCTCATGGTGTATGGGCATATCAAGAATATTTTCCCAATCCATACTATACTGTATCCATTTTAGACTTGAGCGTTTAGCAGGGTTATCCCAGTGATGCATTTTAAATATATCTATCTGGCCAATTTTCATTTTCCATTGGGGATAATCACTAAATTCTCTATTATTAGATGTTGTAATACATTTCTGTGCATAAGAATATATTATTGCGGCTATCTCACAACCACTAAGATTCTTCCAAAGAAAATGATTGTCTATTATATAATGAGTAACCTGTGCATCAAATGCTAATCCATTATAGGATATGTGCCACTCTTTGTTTTTGAAATTTTGTTCTAGAAAATCTACAAACCTTGGCAAATCATTTTGCAAGTCATGAACAACAAAGATCTCAGTTTCCTGAGTTTTGTAGTGTTCAAATACACCTGTAAAACAATTAGCCAATGTCTCATAATCCATTACCCAATGTTTCATATAGTTTATTTGGTTTTTAGAGCCAAAAAAAGCCCAAATCAATGAGCTTCTTTATAAAGTCAGCATATTAGACTACTAACTTGGAGTTATAATTTTAGAAACTTTTGTTTCATTAACATCAACAAAAAATGTATTGTAATCAAATGCTGCTGCATTTACAGCAAACATATGAATAAATGTTTCAATGTCTGTTTTATCACTTAAATAGAATTCAGAGAATGTATCTACAAGCCTTCTTTCTTCTTTAACAGTTTTACCAGTTTGCGGGTTAGGGTGTTTTAACCTTTGAGGTTCTCCATCTTCATTAAGTTTAGGAACCATGTGATAAGATTGTTTCATCACTTTACTAATAACAGCTAAGATGCTTGACGATGGGTCAAACATAGCTTCAACATATGGTGAGTCAGAACTCACTGGAATTAAAGTAAATGACTTGGTATTTCTGAAGGTAGAGTTAACTAACATCATGTTTTGTCCAATTGATTTTGTCATAATATATAAATTTATTTCTCCAAAGATATGGAACTTGATTTTAATAATTGATAGATTGTATTATTATTTACTAAAGTTTCTTTTTCAAGATCAGGTGGAGAGCAAACTTCATTAGTATTTTGAACTGCTTCAATACTAACCCCAAGATAAATAGCATATTCTTCATGCACTGAATCAGGAGTTAGAAAACCACTAATATAGTTAGATATCTTAACTTGTGAACTAAAGAAATCTAATATCTTAATTTTGTTATCTAAACTAAATAAAGAATATTTACCATCTACAAATCTTTTGAAATCAGATTTAAAAGATATAAAGTTAAATACATATAAATGTTTATCTTCAGCCAATTGAACATGCTCCTCATATAAGGGGTGCTTTTCAAGAAATGAAGTAGAAAATTTACTGAACTTTGGAGTCATCTTTGTTGTATACTCACACATAAATTTACAATCAACAATAGTATAGACACCCTCCCATTCAATATACGTTTGAATGGGAACTTGTATAATACCCTTTCTCATTTCTAATAAGGGGTAAAGAAAAACTTTACTTTTTTGAAAATAGTCTGTATATACACTTTCCATACTACAAGGTAACTCTATTAACTAAAAAAGCATGTGGTAATTGAAAGTTTTTATTATCATAGTGATATGCTGCTACCTTAATAACACCTGATAAACCATCAGCCCAGCCGGCTAAAGTACTTTCAGTAACATCAAAAACATAAACCTGTTGATACTTATCAATAACAACAAATTTAAATTTTATAGTATATTCATCTGCTTTTTCACCCAGTGTATCATAAACTAATTTACAATATATAGCTGCTTGCAACCAATAGTTATAAAAGTCTACAGTCTCACGGAAATCAGAGATAGTCTTACCAGTAGTTTTAAGATCACAAATTGTGACCTCCATTTTATCATGGTCTATTTTATAGAAATCCACATAGCCATGCAGGCCAAAATTGTTTTCTAATACCTCACACTTCAAATATCTTTCAGCATGTGTTTCAATTGAATCTAACTCAAAGTCTGTTTCCTGTTGCTTAAATAGATTCATTACATCTTTATTGTCTTTAAGTATTTCTACTTTATCTAGACACTTATTCATGGTATCATGATCAACAACATCAACGTTTGTATTACTTAAGAAACTCCAATATGGTTCATTATCAGGGGTAATAACTTTAGCAATTCTTTGTTCATCTGTTTTAAGAGACTGGAAAAGATTTAAAGTTTTCAATGATTCCAATGCCTGAATTTCACAGAATTCTAAAGATTCAGCATCTGTATAGAGGGCCATATCTTTCATTACCTTCTTGATATTATCACTTGGGGCTTTCCCAGGAACAAGGTTAAACTTTTCTGTCACCTTTTCTGGTTCAAACAATAAACAATGCACAAGTTTACCTTCAACAAGGTGAGTGTCTGTTCTAACCTCACGGTCAAACATTATATATTCTTTATAAAATAAAGATGGTGAAAACAATAATTTGTTAAGAGAAGAGTAACTAAAGCAAAAATCTTTCTTTGCATAAAATATATCTTCTTTTTCTATATTTCTATTCATTTATTTCTAGGTTTTTTACATAATTATTTGATAATACTAAGTCATCTAGATCTATATAAAAAGCTGAAGTTTCACGGCCAACTACATTATTTAAAATGTGTTTATATAATCTTTTTCTAGTTGCATCTACTGCAAATTTAGTCAATTTATTGTCTATTGTAAGCAATCTAATGTAATTATCATAAGAACCAATATTAGATGATTCATGATGACCGTCATATTTAAGCATTCTTTTTCTGAAAGCTTTAACATTAACAGTATTCCAATTAGTAGTGTTTTTAATTAATTCAAGATGCCAATAAAAAATACCAGATACTACATCAAATGATTTTTCTATATTACAATTTGCTAGCATTTCTAAAGCAAGAGACCGGTTATCTTTGTCTGAACTTAAAATCATACTTTTAACATTATCATATTCATCAGAATCTATTACAGCTAAATCAGAATTAATTATATTAATTATATCAGTATCCAATGTAATTTCTACACTAGAATTAACTATATTATTATAAAGATTGATATTAGCTGTCTTAACTAGAACAGATCTATTAAGATCATGTGTTTCTTGTACAATTAATACTTTCTCTTTAACGAAGTTTACAAGAATTTCTGCATCAACATCATTATTATAACCATAATTATGGTGTAATTCAATCCAACAATCAACAGGTAGGCCAGCAAGAATCTCTCTTACTTTTTCCAATCCACTTTTTGTTAGTTTATATCCTTCCTTTAAAGATTTTAAAAATTCAAATATAGCTTTAAATTCATATACATTAGTCCAACTGGTTTCTAATATACTATTCATATATTTAACAGACATAACATGTATATCTGCTTTTTCTGAATCTCTAATTACCTGAACATTAAATTTTTCTTTTAATAGATCAACCTTTTGTCTAGGTAAATCTAACTTTGGATATCTATATATTTTTTTATCTTGTAAATCAAGATTATTGTTAACAGTAGCTATACCCCATGTTTTTAAATCATCTTGATCTATTTCCCAATGACGTGTGTGTCCAATATGTACACCTATTTCTGTTAACTCAAATGAGGCAGATGATAATTTACATGTTC
>Ga0307984_1000263_pt1 | contig 22940 bp, 16 predicted proteins | sample EllFjometageno78_FD_203169 | JGI IMG/M metagenome (GOLD analysis project Ga0307984, IMG submission 203169) | Marine microbial communities from Ellis Fjord, Antarctic Ocean - #78 | ecosystem: Environmental > Aquatic > Marine > Unclassified | place: Southern Ocean | collected 2014-10-09
TTCTACGCTGCCAAGGAAAACAACCGCTGCTACAAACACGGGGCTACAGAGCCACTAGCAGAGCCACTGAAGACCATCAAGGCATTCAAATACGGCTAAGTGTTAGACTCTGACGAACTATAAGTTTCAGCATAGGATTTATCATGGCACACAAAAGAACCAGCAAAACAGCTAACGATAAGATCAAGGCTCGACTCAAGTCAGGGAAGTCAAAACCGTCTTTAACTGAGGGTTTAGTCTCGTATGATGAGCCGGGATACCCCGGTGGAAGGTTCAGGAAAACTGGACAGGCAAGCAGTTCTGCCCCAGAGGGCAATAGCGCAAAGCCAGCACGACGGAAGAAGCCTTATTCCAGCCCTTTGCCAAAGGCGAAGCCCTCCCGGTATAAAGACCCTTTCAAATAAATGCCGTATACCCCACACGAACATCAACTAAAACTCCACAAGTCCAAAGCTAAGATCAAGTGGAACCAAACAGGCAGGCGTGGTGGGAAGACCCGTTCTGCCCTTGAGGAAGACCTAGCGGTCATCGAATCGCTGTCTCACAAATATGTTGAATTCCCCGGTCAAGAAGATCAAACTGCAGAAGCTGCTCGTCTCGTTCCTGCTATCCACGTCTGGACAGTTGCCCCTACTAAGGCGCAGATGTATCAGGTTTGGAACGAGATGCAGGCATTCATTCCCGAACACTTGGTCAGTAAAACGAACCCGTATCGTGACAATAAACTCGGAGGAGGTCGAGGTAGTGGGTTTAAGGAAGATGCTCTGCATGTGTGGCTTACATTCAAAGATAGAAACGGGCGATGGCTCCGTGGAAGAGATGGAAAGCAACGCCCTCGACCGATTGTATTTTGGGAACTCAAGTCGGCGGATAACCCAGAAAGTCTCCAGTCGGTTGGACTCGACTTCCTCCACGTCACTGAAGCACAGGAAATAGCTGAAATTGGATGGAACAAACTCCGCCCTACACTATCTTCACCGGGACGTGCAGGTCGTGCGCTCATCGAAGGAATCCCTCCAGTCTCCCCCTCCCACTGGTTCGCTCGAAACTTCCGAAGGGCTAAGGAATCTCCTAATCGCCGTCGAGAGTCATTTAGCTGGACAGCCTTCGACAACCCGCTCCTGACGGAAGACCAGAAACAGGAAATCTTAGAAGACAAAGAAACCATGATGGAAGACGACTGGAATCGTCTCTACATGGCTATTCAGCCAGAAGGTGCTGGAGCGTTCTTCCGCAAGGTAGATGTCGCCTCTCGTGGAGTTGAACTAGCGAAGCCTGCTCCCGGTCAAGAGTACGTAGCAGGGCTTGATCTAGGTCGTAGCAATGATGCTACGGTACTTATAGTCAAAAACCGCAAGACACGAGAATCCGTATCAGCTACAGAACTCCTGAAGACTGATTGGGTATTGCAAATGGAGACTATCCGCAGTGAAGCACGAAGATGGAACCTCAAGCAAATCGTTATGGACTCGACAGGATTGGGAGGCCAATTCGCTCGTGACATCATGTACAACGAAATGCTGGCTGAGGGAATTCCAGTCATCGCCTTCAACTTCTCACCGGTGGCGAAATACCACGACCTGTACCTGCCTTATAGAATTGCCCTTGAACATGAGCAAGTTAGTTTCCCAGAACACTGGAATAAGCTAACATCACAGTTGATGGACACCACGCACAAGGAAACGGCGAACCGTGGACATGTGTTTGGAACTGCGGGTGGTACTCACGATGACTGGGCTGACGCAGAGGTGCTTGCCTTGTATGGATGCGACCCAGTGGAGTATGCTCAAAGCACGCGACCGACTAGAGCGTCAGGTGGAATTGAGCCGTTGAGACCCAATTTTGTATCTAAACGCCGTAAAAAACTTGACTATATCGGTCTAACTCGTGAGTCTCGTCATTCCGACCGCAACGATGAAATAGACCAGCGTATTCTGGAATCGGAAAAAGTTCTGTAAATGGTTTCACCAGCAATATCCACCGCCAGCCTTGCTACGCCACCAACCCGCGGCAACGTAGAAGACACGATCAGATTAGAGGCGGCTAACCCTCAATCAGAACCAGCCCTCACAGAGGCATGGGTCGAGGGGATGATCTCAGATGGACGCATTCGCTTCGGAAAATTCTGGAAGAAATGCAGACAAGCTGACGAATACATCAAGGGTGAGTTCGACTTCCCCACCACAGAGAACGGGACTAAGGTCAGACTTGGAACTGCACACTCAGTTGTCAAGACTCTTACCGATCACATCACTCCCCCGTTCGTAGATATAACAGTCCCGCCTCCCGGCCCAAGAGGCCAAGCCCGCGCCGAGAAGATCGAGAAGTTCCTACGTGGAGCAACTCACCGACTCGAACAGGAAACCCCTACCAGACGCACAGTGAACTTCCATGCAGCCTCTTATGGCGTTGCTTGGGAGAAGACTGAGTTCATCGGTAACCGCTGGTCAAACTTTCCAGAACCACCTGATGAAGACGGTGACTCTGCTCAGTACAAAGCAGACCTCGAAGAGGCTATGGACAAGCGGTCTGTTGAGTGGCCTATCACTACGAAAGCAGTGAACCCTCAATCAGTTATCTGGGACACCAATAATCAATACGACCCACGATGGGTCATTCACTTCTTCGATGTAGACAACGAGTGGATACACGCTCACTTCCCCGGCTGGGAAGGTGCTAACTCTGGTCGTTCACAGTTCACTGAAGTATGGACTCACTCACAGGTCGCCTACATGGCAGGCCGTCAGTGGGTAATGAAGCCACGTAACCACGGTTACAAGATGCGACCATGGACGATGTACTGGCCTCAGACCGGTATCTCCACAATGGGCAACAAGCCTGAAGACCTGTACATGGGCATCTTGGATGGTAACTTCGAGATGATTCAGGCTGAGTCTCAGCTTGCTTCTCAGTATCTGGACATCGTTGTTAGCGCAACACATCCAGTCACGAACATCAAAGGCCCACCGGGTATGGCTGATGAATATGCCAACCAGTACGACACCGCTCCGGGTGCGATGAACGTGCTTCCTCCGAACATTGAAGTAGAAGTTCCGAGGGTTCCTGAGCCACCGCAGACAATCATGCTGGCGAAGAACATGTTCGATAGTGCCATTGAGGCGAACACCGCTCCATCCGTTACTCGTGGACAGCGTCCTTCGGGAGCGTCTTCGGGTTATGAGACAGCCGTACTGTCTGGTATCGGTCGCCTCAACTTTGCTGCATACGTCGATGCTTCTAACCGTGGATTACAGCACCGTAACGAAATCATTCTTAGCATCGTAGAGAACGTAATTCAGGACAGGATTACTGTTTGGGGTCAGACTGAGTCTGGAACCGTAGAGGCAGGAATCGGCCCTAAAGATATCAGGGGTCACTATGTCAACTTTGTGCAACTCAACCCTACTGCTCCTGAAGAGCGAGAGAGAATCCTCAACCTATGGGCAACCAGATGGCGTGAGGGATTTGTTGACCACGACACCGCACTTCGTGAAGGTGGAGTCTCGAACGCTTTGGAGGTTCAGTCCAAGTTGCTTGCAGAGAACTTCCTCAAGAGCGAGAATATTCAGGGAATTCTTCAGGGTATTGCAGCACAACGCATTCCTCTTCTGGAAGGCATCGTAGAAGCGGCAGGCGCATCTCCGGGTGAAGCCGACGCTATCGCTCAATCCGTACTGGATACTCAAGGGGGCGATCAACTATCTAACGCTGGGAATTTCTCTCCCGGCAACCAAGCTGGAACTCGGCCGCAGACACCCGGAACAGGCGCACCAACAACAACTAGGCCAGTAATGCCGGGGTCTCTTGCCGAGTCCGACTTGGTGGGGCGACAAATCAGTAGCCCTGCCCGTAGTGGGCCAAGACGTGTTCCAACTAGCAACCTACCGGCAGGCAGATAATGGCTAAGAAGCAGAACGTCCTGATAGAGGGCGCAATAACGCAGTTCGATGAAGTCGTGAAGAGGTTCTTGGACAGGGTTCCAAAGCAGCTTCAGACACCGAAGATTGACCCACCAGCAGGCAAGAAGGCTAATAAGCCTCGGCCGTTCAGCCCATTAGGGGGCATTTAAATGGCACAGTTCGTAGTTCAGGTTCCAGTAGCCTACAGGTCTAAATTTAGTAACTATACTGCCGTAACCGTTGAGGCTGAATCTGCCAATTCGGCAAGGATGCAACTCGTACAGTACGGAGTTCCGTTCGCTGCGGTCGGTAAGGCTTCTCGTGGCCCGTCTCCACAGGTTGGGGCTAGAGGTACAGATGCTTTCAATGCACAGCCGAACTCTGCTCCTGCGATTGGTTTAGTTGGTAAAAGTCTCGACGCTGCGAATAACCCTGCGTCTCTAAACAACTTTGGGGGTAACAATGCGCTACCCCCTACTTCGGGGCCAGCAGGTGCTGCCGGTGCAAATGCGTACGCAAATGCGTACTACGGTAATAAAGCCGGTCAGCCCGGATTTTCCGGTTTTGGTGGAGAAGAATCTAGTACCACCAGCTTTGCTCCGAATGTGAATCCTCTTCCTACTTCACAGCAGGTTCAGGACGCTCTTCCGTTCACTCCCGGTACTGCCGATGACCCATTTTCACAACCTTCACAATATCAACGTCTAACCCCTGCGGATTTCGCAAAGATCAGGGCTGCCGCATCAGCGGGAAGCGTGGTTGGAACTGACGACGGGCCGGGTGGCATCGGTGGTTCAGGCAACGCTAACCAAGAATTCGATGTCTCAAGATTCTTTGGAGGGTCGTTCAATAGTGATACCCCACCTCCACCACCTCCACCACCTCCACCACCTGCTGCTCGTGGGTTCAATGATCTTATCAGCGACCTCAAAACAGGAGCCATCTTCATATATGGTGGCGGCACGTTTGACCTGACCCCGTTTGAAAGTCCAGCATTCTGGGATGCAGTGTTCCAAGACTTTGGCGCAGTCAATCCGGGAGCCACTTATGCTGCCCAGATGGACGCAATAGCGCGCCAGATAGCAGCGTCTAAGCCTGACCAAAACGGAGACTTTGAGGCTAAGAAGGCTCTAACTGAGTTCTACAAACAGGCAGAACAGCAGATCAACGCTCGTGGGCTAGACACCCTTGAAGATGCTGATGGTGCGTTACTGAACATACGTGCTTTCAATCAGGCGAAATCGTCGTCAACTGACGAGATGCTCGGAATTACTCAAGAGCAAGCCGACAAGGAATTGGAGGACGTAGTTAAGGTCAACCCTGAACTTGGTGATGAACAAAAAGACCTTGATCTTGACCCTGACCTTGGTGATGAACAAAAAGACCTTGAACCTGACCTTGGTAGTGGTGGAGGCGAAATTGGTGGCGAGGGCGAAGGCTTCTTCCCTGATTCACTCACGCAAGATTTAGCTGGAAATACTACCGACACTAGGTTCCTGCCTTCGTTTGAGGAAAGACTTGGCCCAACAGAAAGAGGTTTCGGAGCCTCAACTGCTGGCGGTGGTGGCAATCTTGTAAACATACAAGACATCATTGATAACTTCGAGCAGGCAAACGGAATGCCTCCGATATCTCAAGTCCCTCGAAGAGACCCTGTTAGCTTAGATATAATGCGCGGCCCGAACAGGTTTAGTGAGGGTGCGCCCGGAGTGTTACCCGGTGTCGAGATACCGAACTCAGGTGAGATACTCTACGAGACTGTAGTCAATCCTCTTCTTTCAGAGTTGCTGGATGCAGCCAATCTAAACAACGGTCTTCTTACTGACCAACAGATCGCCGATGCCACAGCGAAATCTGCGGTAGATGTTGCCCAGTTGCAGGCAGAGTCAGCTATTGGCGTTGCCGAAGCTAACGGCGCATCTGATGCTGAGGTGGCAAACATCCGTGCTAAGGGTGACGCTGCGATAGCACTAGCACAGCAAGGTGCAGACAAGTACATAGCCGATCAGCAACTTGCTGGTACGCAGGCTACTGCGGGTGCATCATCTGACTTCGGGTTCGTCGGGCAGGGTGGAACTCAAGAGCAACTTGACTCTATTCAGGAGTTTCGTAATTCTCAGATCGCCGCTGAACTCAACCCGTTTGGCTTCACGCCAGAGCAGGGGTTCGGTCTTGAGCAAGGCCGAGTATCTGATAATCAGTTCGGGTTCCTTCAACAGAACCTTGGGCAGGGTCTTGAGCAGCAACAGAACCGTAATGCACTAGATCAGGTGCTTCGTGGTGGTATATCTCCTGAACAGCAGAGGCAGCTTGCCATTGCTAATCAGGCAGGCCAGATGCAGGCAAACAATCTCAACTTCATTAGTAATCCTTCAGCGGTAGGCTTCGCTACAGAGCAGGGTCTATTCAACCCTGCTGGCGGATTCAACCTTGAGGACATCAACAACTCTCCTGAAGGCCAGATTCCCGGCTCGCTGTTTGGGTTCAATTCTCCAAAGGCTGGAGGAGCAGGTGGTGGACAAACTACAAACACCGGCAACTTCAACGCAAACACACTGCGTAACACCAGTGATGAGCAACTAGGATTCTTGCAGGGTGCTGCTTCCGCAGGGGGTCAAACTCCAAGTGAGTTCAACGCAAGTGTCGAAGCATTTACTCCACAGGGGATTTAGATGGTCAACCAGTTCAGGCCTGAACGCTCTAGCAATAGGCGGATGCAGCAGCTAGAGGCTATAAAAGCTAAAAGGGAAGAGCGAAATCGTAAGGCTCAGGCTCAACTTGCCCAGTATGGTGGGGCGGGTGCAGCTATTGCTCGCCAGTTAGCTAATCAAGAGCAGTCCACGCTCGATGCTCCTGCTGAACCGGCAATCCCCCAACGTCAACAAGAGGCCTTCGACCAAGGACAATCTGCGACAGAGCAGGTGAAGTTGCCTCTTGGTATTGAGGCAACTGTTGGCGCAAAAACAGGCGCAAGAGAGAACAGTGGAAACCCTGAGTTCGGGTCTGGATTCGGGTCTGGTGTAGCTGAGGCAATAGCAGGCAAGGGTCTTGCTGTAGCTTCAAATTTCCAAAAGGGTATTGAAACATCAGTTGGAGCCGCCACCTCGACAGTAAGTTCGCTTATTCCGGGCGTTGACATACTTGGGATTGAAAGTAATTTGGCTCAAGAGAGAGAGAAGCGTGGGGTTGAGTCAAGACTCCCCGGTTTCTTACAAGCCAGCCCCCTAAAGGTATTAGATACCTTATTGAGCGGAAACCCCGCAGGCGAGTTACAGGCTCAAGCAGAGGCTTTCCGTATCACTGACATGCCTTCGTTCAAGCTGGACTTGGTTCCGGGAGAAGGTATAAATCTTCCGGGTGACGCTACTCTCAACGAATTCCAGTTCGGACTAAAGGGCGCACTCGAACTACTGCCTGACGCTGCCCTTACTATTCTTACTGGCGGAACCAGCCTTATTGCTACAGGCACTAAACTCGGTCTTGCTAAAGGTGTGGGTACTGTGGCTGCTCGCACTGTCGGGCTAGACGTTCTTGCTGCTGGAGTAAAGTCGATTCCTAAAGTTGTCACTAAGGCAGCTACGATCAGGCAACTGGCAAAGCCGGTATACAGGAACATAACCAACCTCACATTTCACACTGGGTGGGAAGCGGTTCAGCGCGCTAAGAACCCTGAGATGAGACAGATGTTGAACCGCCTGAACACTGTCAGTAGTTCTGCTGGTGGTGCGCTTGGTGGTGTGATGCACGCAGTCAACCCAGTCATGCTTCTTGAGAACGGCAAGAACAGGATGACTGACCTTGTGTACGGTCGCCTTAACGCTCTTTCACTAATTCCGGGTGCTGTTGAGGCCAACGTTGCTGTATTTGCAGAGAAGTTACGTGGCATAGGCAATGCTCCGAGAATGATTGGTGAAGGAGAAGGCTTTGACATAGGTCGTCGTGTCGCTAGTTCTCCTATCGGTCGAGGGCTTGGAAAAGTTCGAGACAAAGTATTCGGGCCTAACGATCAGGCCCCAATGTTTGTATATAACAAGGAAGGGCTTATTACCTCAGAGTTGTATAGTGCAACTACAGACACTTACAAGACCCCTTTGAACGGTCGGGTCTGGACGGATGCAGTAAGTAGTGCGTTCAAGGTTTCTGATGAAGGCGAACTGGTCATACGTCTAGGTGACGACGCTGTAATTCCTACTGAAATTGCAGAGCAGTACATCGCTGTAAGTAGAGAAGGTCGGGAAATCAACCGGGCTTCATTTGACGTTCCAGAACAGTTCGACAGGTATGTGGAAGTGCGACAAGTTGCTGATGGTACTTTCGAGTTGGTAGAAACTGAAGGCACTCGCTTCTACACCGCTTCACGGCACATGGTCGAAACCTACCAAGACATGGCGAAGCATTACACATGGTCTACCGGGAAGATGGTCAAGCAGACCACTGCGTTGAGATTCACTGACGCTGCCTATGTCCCACAGGTTCCGAACGGTGGAGACTGGTTCGATGAAGTCAAAGACGCTCTAGGCGCACGACCGGGAGACAAGAAGCGTCCATTCCAAGAGCGAACATTCTTCGGTGACGATCTTCAGGCAGCAATCGACAATGGTCATTACACAATGGCTGGGCCGATGGAAGCCATGCAGTCGTTTATGACGAATATGTACTCAGCGACTATCGACGCTGAAATGATCAAGCAGATCAATTATCTGTCAGGAGACGCACGAAGTGGTGTTGTGAACTTTGACAGGCTTATGAAGACCGTGAAGTCTTCTATCACAAAGATTTCTAAGGGTGGTAACGCCGGGGAGAAATTCATAAAGAAACTTGAAGGTATAGGGTTCGACTCCTTGCCTCAAGAGATGCGCCGAATAAAGAAACTTGAAGGCGAAGAGAGGGCAGATGCACTCAAGCGATTGAAGGCTGCGTTCAGTAACGACCGTCGCAATTTGAATGGTCAGTATCACTCAATAGATGAGTCCAAGAGTAGAAAAGCTCCAGCTTTCGCAGGAATTCTATTCAGAGACGCAGATGAAGCCAAGCAGGTTTCTAAGGCTGCCGATCTTGGTGACGGGTCTAAGGCTTCAGGTGCGGTAGAGGTTGCTGCCGAGGCGGGGGACTTGCTTCGTGTTGGTAAGACCGGATTCGACTTCGGCTTCCACATGATTCACGGTATCCCTGCGCTTGGTATTGCAACAGGCAGGTTCCTTGCAGGGCATCCTGCTGAATCAGCGAAGTTATTCAAGGCGTGGAGTAGGTCAACAGTCAACACGTTCGATGCCTTCTTCCGTCCGCAGGTACTTATGCAAACTCTTATGAAAGACCCTGCGCTCGTGATGGAAGCTGTTGAGAACGGCCTTCAGATGAGCAAAGAGGCTCAAGACTTCTTCCTTGCTACCCAGAACGCTACTCTTCTTCGTAAAATCCCTAAGGCGGGAGAGAGGATGGATGGTGTCCTAGCTGATCTGGCTAACTCATTTGAACGAGCATTCGTTGCTCCGGGTGACCTTCTGCGTATTGAGGGCTACAGGATTCTTCGTAACACCGCAGGCCAGTCTGAGAACGGACTCTCAGAACTCGCTGGATTCCTGAACAAGATGACCGGTGCGTTGAACTCGTCTGCATCAGGCGTGTCTCGTGGTCAGCAGCAGGCTGAGAGGGCATTCCTATTCTTCTCGCCACGTTACACACGGTCTGCAATGGCTCTACTGACAGATGTATACAGGGGCGGAACTAAGGGGGAACTTGCTAGGCAGACAATGGTCGGCATGGCATTCTTCGGTGCTGCTTCGTATTACGCTATGTCCAAAGCTATGGGGCAGGAAGCTAAGTTCGACCCGACCAAGTCAGACTTTATGACAGTTCAGATAGGAGACAGCAGTGTTGGTGTTGGTGGGTTCTGGACACAGTTCGTAAGGCTTACATCTAAATTGGCTGAAACGTCGTGGGACGAGGACGCTCAGGCTTCCTTCGGTGACGCAAGTGAGAATCCTCTATGGCGATGGGTTCGCTCAAGGGCGGCTCCGGGTGCAGGTCTCGCTTGGGACATAGCTAACGGTGAAGACTACATGGGTCGGCAATTTACTAGCTTGGGTGATACTAGTAAACATGTGGGTCGGCAGCTTATGCCTATATGGCTCGAAGCAGCCCTGCTAGAAGACCCGTACAGGACCGGCCCAGCCGGGTTGACCGCCGAGGTGCTTGGTTCCCGTACTAACCCTCTCTCTGCGTCTAAGAGGCGCAGGCAGTTGCGTGACTCTGTGGCGGTTGACGCTTACGGAAAGAAGTGGGACAAACTGAATGCCCAGCAGCGTAAGGCGATCAATGAGGGTGACGAATCTGTAGGTATGACCGCTCAGGAGACTGACAGGTTAGAGGCCCTGACTGCTGAAGTCATGTCAGGTAACGCTGACCGTGGTGAAGCTGTTGATATAAATGTTGAGAAGTGGCACGCCGCCCGTGAAGGCATCGACCTTGATTTCAAGGAACAGGTCGATGCTGGTATCACCCACTTGCAGACAGAAGGCTCAGGAGTTGACCCTAAGTTCTTCAGGCAGTTCTACCTGAACAACGCAAACGGGGCGCGCCGAACACGTCTTGAAGACCTGAACAACCCAGATGGTGAATACTCTCTAACAATGGCGTACTACACCGACATAGCTGAGAAGTTCGGAAGCGAACACCCAGAGGATGTCGCATACGCTGAGTACATCGACAACATCATTGCTACTGAAGACTTCGACGACCCTAACGGGTACGACTTCAGGCGCAGGGATGATGCTGTACTAGCTTTCCGTCAGCGATGGGGAGACGATGTCTACGCCTATGTCCAAGAGACGTTCGGTGTGGGAAGGGACTTGCACCCAGTCGTTGAAGAGTTCTACAAGGGTCGGGCAAGGTTTGAGTTCTACTGGAGGGATGTCGAAGAGGCAACCCTCTCAAAGATGCCTCGTGCTGGGGAAGTCAGAGAGACCTATCAGGAATATCTCAATGCTGACGCAAACGGCAAGAGGGTACTAAAAGACAACGACCGTCTACTGAGCAAGTACCTCAAACTGATGACCAGTGTGAAGAAGGAACTCAGGAAGCAAGACCCGCTCCTTGACGCATGGCTATTCAGATGGGGATACACGGACACGCTTTCTCACAGAGAGAACAGTGTTGCTCCCGATGGCATATCAAATCCGAGGGAATACTGGCGCGCTCCAGAACCATTCTCACTTAGTGTATTTGGCATTAGGGAAGGTGTGAACGTATCTGCTATTGAGCAGCCAAGTTTGCAACCTGACGCATAGTGTGAGTAAATAACAACATCAATTCTTTCGGGAACATAAGAGGTTTCGGCCACGATGACAACAGATAACGGTGTTTCGGCACAGGACGACATAGCGGTAATAGCAGCAGATGTTTCGGCAGCAGCAGCAACACCCGTTGTAACAGGGGAGCCACAGGCTCCAGAGCCACAAGCCACTCCCGGCGTTACGCTCTCAGACCTAGAGAACACCTTCAAGTCTTACGAAGGACGACAGGCGAATTACACGTCTGGTCGCTTCAGAGACATGGAAGCGAATCTCAACGCCAAGATAAACGAAGAACTTGCTCCCTTACGGGAATTGGTTTCACGTTCAGAACAGGCACAGGTTGAACAGCTAGACGAATCGGAGCAGATTGAGTATTGGAAAAACAAGTCAGCTAAACCCGCACCTGAACCTCAGCAACCAGCCCCAGTGGCTGTAAATGCTGACCAGTACAGTTCGGATGACCGGCTTGCAATTATCAATAACACTACGGCGATGCTTACCCAACTAAAGCTGAACATTCCTTACACGGATGAACGTCTTTGGGCGGGAGCCACGAACGGTATGTCGCAAGAACAGCTTCTACAAGTTGCTCGAACGAATGCTGTAAATCTTGGCGCAGCACCTCCACCTGCACAGGTACAGACTCAACAGCCACCGGCAACCCCGCCCTCCACTCAGGCAGCCCCTGCTTCCACTGGTTCCACTTATGGTTCCCGTACAGAAGCCAATGCTGCTCTGCTTCGTGGAGACATCAAAGACATAGACGCATTCAAAGCAATCGGCCTTTCCGAAGGTTGGTTGAAACAAAGGTAGGTATGTTATGGCTGAAGGCCTAACAGTTTCCAGCTCTTCGAGTCTGTCCAGTATGTCCTTGACCGTAGTGACAGACGCTATTGCGAACATTGAACCTGCTGGCCCAACGGCTGGTTTGGTTACTCGATATGACCTTGCACAGGGTCAGACGCAGAAAAACATCCCTCTTTGGGGTCGTTTGACTGCTGCTGCTCTTACCGAGGGTGTCGAGATCAACGCAGCACAGCAGGTATCCGTTACAGTTCGTAACGTGACTGCCTCTGAGCATGGTGTGTTGACGTTCGTATCACGCGTGCTGGAGCGAGAGAACTCTGAAGACGTTCTCTCTGAGGTCGGGATGATGCAGGGACTTGCACTAGGTAGACTCCGTGAGTCTGACTTGGTTACGTTATTCGACTCAGTAACCGGACTTTCAATTCCGGGTGCTGGTGCGGCACTTACGTTCCAAGACCTCGCAGGTGCTGTTGCATATATGCAGACAGACAACAATTCGTCATTTGGCCCTGCTCCGGGTGGTCAAATCAACGCAGTTCTTCACCCGGAACAGATTCGCCGCCTAGTCGAAGAAGACTCAGGCATTGGTGCTGGTGGCACTTCGATGGCAACAGGCGCACGACCCGCAGGGCCGAGTGAAGATGTCATCAAGAACTACTGGCGTGGTCAGGAACAACGATTTGGCGTACAGATTTGGTCTTCGGGAGTTATCTCTCGTGACGGCTCTGGTGACGCTAAGGGTGCGATCTTCGTACCACAGGCTTTCGCTCTCTGCATGGCGCAGGAAATTGAAGCCGATGACCAGAAAGACATACGTTCCCGTGGTACTGACATCGTAACGGTGGGTACATGGGGCGAAACCGAGATCGTTGATGAATGGGCTGTAGAGGTTCATTCAGCAGCGGACGTAATTAGTTAGGCATTCATGGCAGGTCTCACCGAAAGTTGGATAAGCGAGCAGTCTCAGGCTGGTATACAGCTATCTGGGAGTGGAGAAGATTACGCAGTAGGCGTTCAGGAGCAATCTGAAGACGACTACCTCGTAATCTTCGACACTAAAGATGGGCATCCTTTACGGATTCCCGTTCAAGATAGGTCGTACCAGCTTGCGAAAGTTCGCCCTACAACTCCGGGTGATCGTGCAAAATGGGTGAAGGTGAAGGGTCGCAAAGGCATGGTTCACTATGCCGAGCATGGCTCAACACCAGCATATTCGGAGACTCCGCCTGTGATAACGCAGTCAACCAGTCCTGTAGCACCGCAAATGCCGCAGGAAGGTAAAGCTGGCAAGGGCAGGCGTAAACGTGGAAATCGCGGCAAGCGAAAGGCTTCATCATAGTGGTAATCTCGAATCATGTCCGACCCCCTGAACTCATGCTTGAGCAGGCAACAGCATCTATACGGGATAAAGCCCGTGGCAATGCTAAGTTCGCCGAAATCTTGGGTGAGTTCGAGCGTCGTTTTGGCGACCTTGAGGGCAACCTCAAGCGGTTAGATTTTGTTTCGGCTGATTCCGCATACCTGCTTCAACCGCAGAAGGATGGTAGCTATGAACCTGTCGTCCGCAACATCCGTCCCGGTCAACTCGCCACTGCACTAGAGCGCGGTTTTCTTCCACTGGCTCATGCTGTCTATATGTCAGCGTTAGAGACGTTGGAAGTTCGCAAGAATTCAAGTGAGAGTGACGACGAAACTCAGGCGGGGTCTCAGACTTCTAAGCCCAAGGCACGTCCATTCAAGTGTGACCAGTGTGGAACCTCAACTACAACTAAGCGAAGACTCAACACTCATGTTGAGAATAAACACTCAGGAGGCTCGTAATGAGCATTGGTATTCCCCGTATTAGGGATGCAAACACTGAGACTCTAACTGGGACTCGTGTCCTGACTGCTTCTGACGCATACCACCAGATCATTGACCCTGCTGGGGCTAATGAGGTGGACTTGCCGTCAGGTACAGGCACTCAGGGCGGCGAAGTGATGATTACCAACACTGCTGACGCAGCAGAGGCAATCACGGTTAAGCAGAGTGACTCGTCTACGACAGTCATTGTGATTGACCAGAACCAATCGGCTCGTCTAGTTTGCAACGGCGCATCTGCTGCTGCTGGCTGGCAGGCTGTTGGTGTCACTGAAGCCTAGTCCTAACCAGACTCTCAAGGGGCAGGGCGTAGCAATACGTTCTGCCCCTATCTAAAATTGGTGCGGGAAACGCTATTCTGACAAACAAGTCACTAGCTAAATAATAAATAAAGAGAAAGAGGCCAAAGATGCCCACTCAGATTAGAGCAGCAGTAGATCACGAACTACGAAGCGCAGGTTTCGTATCGGGTGGACTTGCCGCCACGACCGCAGTGAAGACCACAGGATTCCCTGTTGGAACTAAGTCACTGTTCTCACATGTTCACAACCTTTCCTCCTCTACGGTTGTGAAGTTCGCTCTGAACCCTTGGCTAACAGTTCTGAAAACTGCTGATGCCGGGGCTACGTTTACGGACTACTCATCAGTCGCCCAGAACGACCTTGCCGATTCCGGTGTAGTCCTATCGTCCCTACCAACTCTCGCCAATGGCGGTGCAGTATTCGTAGGTTCACATCTTCCATTTAGAGGCTTGAACATTGACGTAAGTGATGTCAACGGGACAGCTTCGTTGCTGACTGCTGACTATTACAACGGCACTGCATTTGTTGATGCTACCGAAACAGACGGCACAGATTCCGCTGGTACTGCGTTGGCTCAAGACGGCACAGTTACATTTGCAGTTCCAAGTGATTGGGCTGCGGCTCCACTTCGAGACATTATGGATACTGCTAATGAGCCGTTCAATCCAACGTATGTCAAGCCGACTACAGATGGACGCTCACACGTATTACCTCTGTACTGGATTAGGCTCAAGGTAAGCGCAGCTTTAGACAGTGCTACTACGATCAACTCAATCCACGCCCTGAACCGGTCGGTAAGCTACGCCCAACTAGGTGCTGGTGTTCCGTTTGAGCGATCACTTACTCGTGGCTTTGGTGGATTCGGTTCTCTTGAATATCTAACAGATGCGGGAACCGCTGACTTCAACGTAACTATTGGTAGCGGAAATGGGTACTTCGGATAATGGCTAACAGCAATATTCACATGGTTCAAAAGCCCCGGATGGTATTTGCAGAAGCAGATGCTCCGGGCGGCATCGTCTCAAAGTCAGGCAAAAGGATTACGGCTAAGGTCATAATCCCTGATGGTGAGAGAGGCTATGGTGACCGTGAGTCTCTTGCTGCTATGACCGGAGATACTGTTGCAAGAGTCTCAACTGACTCAGCAGCAGGTGACAAGGCTTACGAATCTGCTCTTGAGCAGTACGATCAGGACTCAGACTTACGCCTGAAGAAGATTGCAAACACGTCTGCCTTGTCGAAGACTCCTGCCATAAAGATGTTCTATGAGTCAGCTACTGACACATGGGATATCAACTGGCTTGATGAAGACCAACTTTCGGGAGTAGTTACTCCCCGCAGTAAAAAGCTGACAGATGCCCAAACTGGTTACATGTGGCAGCAATATCAAGACGCTCAACTAGCGAAGAAGATTCAGAAGGATGAGTAATGACAACCACCACGCTGAACACGATGCTTCCCGGCTTCGGCAGGTTCATTGGAGCGTTCATTGGGACGTTCTCGACTACAACTAACATAGCGGCAGACACCGCACTGATCTCAACAGGGTTGACTTCGTACTTCGAGGATAACGATCAGGCTAACGATTCGTTCGCATATATCAAAGGCACTGCTAATAACGGTGTTTCTCGTAGCGTACTCGACCATACAGGCCTCACAGGTGCATTAGACCTACGTGGGGTCGCCTTGTCTGCTGAGAGTGGCTCTGTAGACTTCGATTTGTACAGATATGACCCTGCACAGATGGTTGATGCCCTGAATGATGGAATCAAGTCGTCATTCCCTACGTTGTACCTGCATAAGTACGACCGTACTCTTTACGGCGTGGCGCATCAGCGTAACTACGCTCGTCCTTCCAGTATTGAGCCGGGATACGTCCGTAAGTTGTTCGTCGAGAGTCGGATAGACGCTAACTCGTTTGGTGACAACATCGCGAAGTCTAAGGACATTGACTTCGAGGATGACCTTACGGATTGGACTACTACAAATATCACGCTCACGGCTGAAGTAGAGACTAACGAGCCTGACAACATGATGGTGTTCGCTGGCAATCAGTCAGGCAAGCATGTCGTAGGAGCGTCTTCGCTAGGCAGTTCTTATGTGTCAATCGGTAGCCCGACTAATTACGACGGAGAAAAAATCAACGTCACTGTCTGGGTCTATTGCCAAACAGCCAGCAGAGTATCGGCTGCGATTAGCGTAGATGGTGGCACAGCTACCGTCGGTACTACTCATTCTGGAGGTGGATGGGAGCGACTCTCAGTCAGCACTTCAGTGGGTGCTGTCTCTTCTTCTATCGCAGTGGGAGTCTATGCAACGTCAGGTACTGCGCTAACTTTCTATGCTGATGAACTGATTGCTACTGCCGGTCGCACAGAGGGGCCTCGTCCAGTATCAGGCTCTCTTGAATACTGGCGAGACGAAGCTGACGACTTATATGTTCCTTACGAAATCCCTTCCTCACAACAGCTTGTTGTTGAGGGTATGGGTCTCCTGAGTAGTGTCTCCTCTGGCACTGACACGGTGGAGATCGGCGGTACTCAGCTACAGCGTCTGTACGCATACGCTGCGATTGAGTTCTTCCAAGGTGACATCGACCAGATGGATGACGGTGAGCAGAATTCTGCACTACGGAAGTTGACTAGCTGGCGCAACAGAATCAATGAAGGCAGGGGCATTATGGCTCCGGTCTCGAAGCGGAAAGTACCGGTCTACTAATGGCTACCGCAGGGAAGAATGCTGACATAACAGTCTCCAATGCTGACGGCTCTACCAATCAGGTAGCCCTGACGCTATGGAGAGACGACCCAAGCCGCCCCGGTGGATGGGAAGACGGTGCTGTCCCTACAACGCCTGTGCCGCAGGCTCAAGGTGAGAGTAACTACGCTTCACTGTCTCCTGAGTTCGGCAGGGTGTATTCGCAGTCAGACTGGACTAGAGGGTTCGGGATGTCTAGTGTGAAGGAACATGTTGACAACCGTGAGTACGGGTACACCGATGGTGTGCTTGCCATGTTCGAGCATGAACTTGTCCCCGGATACAGAGAGGATGAAGTCGATGCGATCATGCGTAACGGACGATTTGAAACCGGTGGCATCGGAGGCTGGACAGACGGAACTAACACCACCCTTGCTTCTAGTACCTCTGCGAAGTCTGGTTCCTTCGCCTTGTCTGTTACCGCTGATGCCAACGCTGGAACCTGTACCCAGAACTATCTCGGAACAGACTCAGTCTTACAGTCCATCGAGATCACTGTTGTCGCTTATGTTAAAAGGTCGTCAGGCTCCGGGACGATCTCTCTGGGTATTGCTGACGGAGTCGGAACGTCTACGTCGTCAACCAGTTCAAGCACTGATTGGACTCTCTTGGAGGTCACTCGAACGATTGATGCTTCAGCGAGTGCTATCCAATTCATCTTCACGCTCAGTACCAGTGGTGACGTATTCCTGATTGACGACGCTGGCGTAATACCAACCGGTGGTAGTGAGTGGAAGTCCCGCCCGATCAAGTTCGGCACAGACCTTTACTCCACGATGGGTCGTTACATAATGAAGTGGGATGAAGATTCAGACACATTCCTGCCTGTTTACGTTGATGCTTCGTATGAGATTACGGGGCTTGCTTCGTTTGAATCGAATATGTACGCAGGTCGTGGGTCTGATAATAACTATCTAACCAGTACGGACGGGGCTACGTGGTCTGACCCTGCTACCAACTCAGGTGACAACAGGCTGGCTGAGTTCTTTGTTGTGGTGAAGAATGCTCGTGGTGACTGGGCATTGATGAAAACCCGCGCCAATAAAATCTCTATTTCAGTAGTGCCAACAGACACCTTGAACTGGGGGGCAGAGATTCAGGCTGGAGACCCTGCCAAAAGTATCACAAGCCTTACGGCTGCTGCTGGCACTGCCTACATCGGTCGAGAGGATGGACTGTTTGTTTATGACGACCACACCAACCTGTTCTCTGATGTAGAGCCTGACGCTAACTTCTTCTCATCTTCAAAGAACTTCAAGTCTGCTATTGGTAGAGGTGGCGCGCTGTGGGCATCTGGTGGTGAGCAGACATTTTGGAACGCTTCACCTACAGGTCGTGGAACTAACCATGATTGGTCTAACATGACTCACTTGGTTCAGTCCAATGCTTATCAGGGGTTTGGTGGTCACGTAGCCGCTCTTGCACAGGACAGGGCTAACGTATTCGTTGCTCTATCTGACAACGCCGCTACTGAATCAGGCACGTTCCCGTACACATTCCCGTTCTCGTTCGTTACGGCAGGGCTGTCTTCAAAGGTCAGACTTCTCTCGATCAGGAACATGAGTGCTGCTGGCGACCCTAACATTCTCGGTGCTGACCGAACGGTAAGCGTCAGTGTTCACACGCTCACATCATTTGCTGTATCTCAGATAGATCAGATATCACGGTTCGATGACGGTAACCAGTCGTCCATGTTCGCCTTTGGTTCATTGACAGACCCTGACATTACCGGCACGTACAAGAGCATTCCTCGCTGTACACGGCTCAGGATGCCCAGAGACAACGAGAACCCCCGTCGTGCCAACAACATTCATGTTCGATTGGCCTCGACGTTCTACACTCCTTGGATTGATTACAACTACCCAGATACAGAGAAGGCTGAAGGCACTCTCACTATCGGTAGTAGCAACTTCAGTTCTGGTTCTAAATACGTGACTGTCTCTTACAAGACGGATGACGACACTGACGACGACTCTACGGGGTGGACAGTGTTTGGCGACGACGGAGTGTTTGATGTGTCTCCGTCTGAGACTAAATCTGCGGTACTCACTACGCCTGTGACGTTCAAGCGCATCAGGTTCAAGGTGGAGTTCACTACTAATTCACATACTGACGTACCCCCAGCTATTTCCTCGATGGTGTTCAAGTCTGTGTGGAATGAAGACGAGCCGCGTAAGTTCAAGGGGTCAGTCAAGCTGACTGATCGTAAGAGCCTTCAGTTGCGTAGAGTTCCCCAGCGAACACTGCGTACTGCTGACATTTCAAAACTAGAGTTGCTTCGTAAGCAGCCCTTCATACAGTTAGTGACTCCTGAAGGGGAGTCCATCAATGCGACGTTCCGTTACAGGAGTCGTACAATCGGTGGAAGAGTGGATGCAACAAGAGGTCGCCCGGTTGACCAAGTTCGCGCACTTGACCTAGAGTTCACAGAAGTATTGACCAGCTAAGGAAGCGGCAAACATGTCAAACGAGTTCAAGCATCTCTCCGTCGGTGGAGAGATGACTCAAGCAGAGTACGAAGCCATTGGCGCACACGTACTGGAGTCTCAGGCTGTAGGTGACATCATCTACGCCCTCTCCCCCACTCAGCTTTCCCGATTAGGGATTGGTGCAGAGAACGGCATCCTGAATGTCTCTTCTGGGGGAGTCCCTGAATGGGGAACAACTCTTGCTGGACTAACGCTCACCTCGCCTGTGCTGAACACTGGCGTGTCTGGTACGGCTATATCTACCGATACTGCTCTTGGCACAAGTAACACCCTTCTATCCACTCAGGGTGCAGTCAAGTCCTACGTTGATTCTGTCGCTACAGCCTCTGACCTAGATTTCCAAGGGGACACTGGTGGGGCATTAGCAATCGACCTCGACGCAGAGGTTCTGGACATTGCTGGTGGTACAGGTATCGACACTAGTGGTTCTCTGAACACCCTGACTGTCGCCATTGATAGCACCGTTGCAACTCTTACAGGGGTACAGACCCTAACTGATAAGACGTTGACCGCTCCAGTGATGACTGCTCCAGTGCTTGGCACTATCGCATCTGGTGTAGCAACTAATCTGACAGGCACAGCCCCAAGTCTTACGGCTGGAAACGTAACGACTAACGCTGACCTAACAGGAATGGTGACCTCATCAGGCAATGCTGCAACGGTTGTCACTAACGCCAGCCTCACTGGTCATATCACCTCATCAGGTAACGCAACTGTCCTTGGTACAGGCTCGTTCACTTCGGCTCACCTTGCTGGCGCACTTACGAACGAAACAGGTACAGGGCTTGCGGTATTCAACACCTCTCCAGCCCTTGTTACTCCTGCTCTTGGCACTCCAGCATCAGGCGTACTAACCAGCACGACCGGATACCCCGGTGATTCTTCACTGGTTACAACTGGTGTACTGGGTGCTGGCTCCATCGGCACAAGTTTCGGTGTAATCAATAACGCCGCTGCGATTAGCGGAACAGTTCTTACTGCCGCAACCAACTTCACGATGGGTAGCACAGTTGTAACCGACGGTGTTATCACCGACGCAACCGGATTGTCGCTTGCTGCTGACGTAACAGTCACCGGAGACCTGACCGTTAGCGGCACTACTACAACTGTTGACTCTACCGTTACTACTTACGTAGACCCGATTATTCATTTGCAAACCGCTTCGGGTGGTGGTGCTTTAGGTTCTGACTCCAATAAAGACGTAGGGCTTGCGCTCCAATATCACACTGGGGCTGCTGCTAAACAGGCGTTCTTAGGTATAGACGACAGCGACTCTTACAAGTTGATGTTTATCCCTGACGCTACGCTCACATCGGAAGTTGTCACTGGTGCAGTAGGAACAATCAAGGCTAATCTGGAAGGTGACGTCACTGGCGCGCTGACAGGTAATGCTGACACTGTAACTACCAATGCAAACCTCACTGGTCACATAACTTCGACAGGCAATGCTGCCGTACTTGGCTCGTTCACTCTAGCCCAGTTGAACACAGCCATCTCAGACGACTCGCTTGGTGGCGGTGGCTCGGACATGGTGTCAACGAACAACCTGTCAGATGTTGCTAGTGCGCTTACATCCCGTACTAACCTAGGCGTTGCGATTGGAAGCGACGTTCAGGCTTACTCAGCAGTCCTTGCGGCTGTCGTAGCAGGGACAGACATTACTATTGCTCAAGGTGGCACAGGCGCAAGCACAGCAACGGCTGGCTTCGATGCCTTGTCTCCTATGACTACGTCTGGTGACGTTGTATATGGCGGTGTTGCTGGAACTGGAACGAGATTAGCTAAAGGTGCAAACGGTCAAGTTCTAACTCTTGCAGCAGGAGTCCCCTCGTGGTCATCAGTAGCAGCGACCTACACTGACGCAGAAGCAGTCTTGGCAATAGAAGCAGAAGCCACTCTCGTACTGAGCAGCGGCATGACCGCTACGGGTGCAGTTCTAACTGCTCCGGTACTAGGCACTCCTGTATCAGGCGATATGTCTAACATGACCGGACTGGTCAATGCTGGTGTAGCTGCCGGGGCAGCCATCGCAGTATCTAAGACTGCACTTGCTGCTGGTACTGGTATGACTCTTGCGACTAACAGCTTGAGTGTCGATGCGGCACAAGCCGGTATCACATCTATCTACAATGCTGCTCTCCACGTTGGTCGTGATGCAGACAACACGATTGACTTCACGGTTGACAATCAGGTTCGATTCCAAATATCCAACGTATTAGACGAGATTCGATTTATAGCCGGTGGTGTAGGTCACTTCCACGGTGACGTATACGCCTTCTCGACCACGACTGCATCTGACCGACGCTTGAAGAAGAACATCGTCAACCTTGATGACTCTATCGGTAAGATCAAGCAACTCAACGGGGTTAGCTATGACTGGAAGGACGAGAAGCGGGGTTCATCCACAGGGCTGATCGCTCAAGAAGTTCAGGCGATTTTGCCTCAACTCGTTAGTGAAGTCCCGAACATGGGTGGCGAGACTGGCACTCACCTGACGCTGAACTACGATGGCATCATAGGATTGCTGGTCGAAGCCGTGAAGGAACTCTCCGAGAAGGCTGGTCTGTAATGCCGGTTCCTTCATCAGGTGAATTACAGTGGTCGGACTTCCAAGCCGAGTTTGGTGGGTCGCACCCGATCACGCTTGCTGAGTATTACGGCAAGTCAACACTCCCTGCGAGTGGACCGATTAGTGCCAGTGATTTCTATGGCACATCTGATGTTACGTATACGGCAGCAACCGGCGGTGTCATTACGACTGATGGTGACTACAAGGTTCATACCTTTAACTCATCAGGGACTTTCACCATATCCTCAATCGGTTCTGACATTACATACCTTGTCGTCGGCGGCGGCGGCGGCGGTGGTGGTGTTTACGGAGGTAACTGGAGCGCACCGGGCGGAGCGGGTGCAGGAGGGTACAGAACTGCAACAAACTACACGCCAAGCGGGACAGGTAGTTACGGTATAACTGTCGGGGCAGGAGGTGTTGGTGGTGGCGGGTCTTGGAGTCAAGCAGCAAATGGTTCAAATTCAGTATGGAACACTGGAAACACTAACTCGGACGGCACAATAACTCTGCTTGGTGGCGGCGGTGGTGGTGGTCATAACGGCTCATCACCCGACTTAGCTAATTCTGGAGGCTCTGGTGGCGGGGGTTGGTCACACTGGTACGGTGCTTCATACAAATCAGGTGCAGGGAGCGGGTCTTACGGCAATAATGGTGGCTCTGTAACCGGCGGCGACGCAGTTCCTACCAACGCAGCAGGTGGCGGTGGTGCTGGCGCATCAGGTGCAAGTGTTACTGCGGGCGGCAACTCTGGGGCTGGCGGGTCTGGCTCGGCTAGTTCTATTACTGGCTCTTCTGTATATAGGGCTGGCGGAGGCGGTGGAGGCGGCGGAACAGGTTTCGGTGCTTGGACTGGCGGGGCTGGCGGTAACGGAGGTGGTGGTGCTGGGTACTCTGGTGGCGGAACGGGTAATGCAGGTACAGCGAACAAAGGCGGAGGCGGAGGCGGGGCAGGTGCTAATGGG
>Ga0307984_1000264_pt1 | contig 22911 bp, 18 predicted proteins | sample EllFjometageno78_FD_203169 | JGI IMG/M metagenome (GOLD analysis project Ga0307984, IMG submission 203169) | Marine microbial communities from Ellis Fjord, Antarctic Ocean - #78 | ecosystem: Environmental > Aquatic > Marine > Unclassified | place: Southern Ocean | collected 2014-10-09
GTTGTAGACCTAGCATAAGTAATTACTACTTGATTAGAATCAGAATTATAATTAGCAGATATGTAGCCGAGGTTGGCATTAAGGAAATTTACTTGAGAGCCTATTGCCCCAATATCATCTTCATTTTCTACTGGTGCTATATTTACTGCGCCGAAGTCAGGGCTGTCCATTCGGTAAGCAATTATTAGTTTAGCTTGCGTAGTGTCATAGGCGAGACTTATGCTTGTGACGTTTGCAGTCGTAAAAACTACGGCGGTATTTACACTGCGTAGTGTCCCGGCAACATCTATAGTACGCACATAACCTTTATCGCCGTTACCACGGTCCCTATACCCAATCAGAACTATAGACGCAGTTGCCGCAACTATAGCAAGGTTATCAACATTTGTTTGTTGAAAAGCAGCGGCTGATCCAAAAGCTACGGAAGTCCCACTGATTGTCGCAACGATAACTTTTCCGTAATTACTGTCAGATTCGTCCCTATAAATAATTACGTTTTTTGTTTCTTCAGCAGTATAGGCTACTCTTACAAACGTGGATGTGCCACTACGAAATACTGAAACTGTGCCAAAGCTAATTGAGTTATTTGAAGGGTTTACAGTTCCTACAATAGCTTTTCCGTAAGAGCTATTACCGTAATCCGTAAATGCGATTAAAACTTTGTTTGCATTTACATCATAAGTTATATCACCCTCAGTAGTAGCACTTTCAAACACAACAGGCGTCCCGAATGAAATACTTGAATCTGAATTAACCTGACCCACTACGGCAGTGCCATAACTACTGTTCCCATCGTCACGATAGCAGATTACTATCCTATCTGATCCAGTATCATCCGCTATGCTCATTTGATAAGGGCTTCCCGAATCAAACTGTGCTGTAGCGCCCACAGAGTCGGGGGACCCCGTTGCAGAAATCGCACTAACAGTCCCATTAGCATTAACCACAACAGGATCACCATTGGGCAACGTACCACTGGCAATGGCGTTCAGCTTTCTTACTTGTGTGCTGGGTGTACCAATGGTGCGCATATGATTATTCCTCGTCTTCGAGTGTCGGGTCTACCCAATCAGAGTTTGCAGTCCAAGATGTTCCGTCAAAGAAATACTTGTTGCCAGTCCAGTCGGCTGGGGCGTTGGTCACGTTGTCTGTGACAGTCACTGTGGTGCTGTTCAGATCACCAATGATGAACTGTGCAGGGTCTCCTACAGTGATGTTGTCTGCTGTAGCTGTGATTGTTACGTCATCAGCAAGAAGGTACTTACTCAGGTTGGTTGATGTTTCAACGATAGTTTTCATTCTGTCACCCTTTCACGATGATGTCTGTGGCTGACACGGCTGTGCCAGCGATTACTGATGGGTCATCAGCCGTTAGGCCAAGCGTCCCGTCTGTTTGTACAAAGTATTGTTGGCCTGCTGTGAGGCTGAGTTGATTAGTGCTGATTGCACTGCCAATGTCTATGGTGGCTTTGGAGCCTGATGCTACTTCGGCTCTTGTCGTAACTATAGTGTTTGGTTGAAAAACAATAGCGGTTGCGGAGTTAGAGTTACCTGCGTCTTTGTAAAAAACAACATTTTTGTTTTGATCTGGATCATATACATTCCCAATAAACTCATGTGATCCACCAGTATCTAACACAACCGCTGTTCCAAAAGAAATAGATGTACCACTCACAACACCTCTAATTGCTGTAGCATCTCTATCATCCCCTCCTTCATAAGTAATTAATACTCCACCTGAATCTGTGTCAAAAGATACAGCCGATACGGAATTACTTTGATATGTATCTGTTCCTGTAAAGGTTACAGGTGAACCAAATGAAATAGAAGTCCCTGATACTGTTCCAACCAATGCAACTCCAACGCTACTAGCGCCATTATCTCTATAGACAATAACTATTTTGTTATTAGTGCTATCAAACGCCGCCGCGACATAACTACTACTTGCAGCAAATGCCGTAGCAGAACCAAAACTAATGCTAGTTCCGCTCACAGTTCCAACAATTGCAGTTAAATAATTACCATTATCCCCATCTGAATATGCAATAACTATTTTATTATTACTGCTATCGTAAACAGTATTAGTCCAATTTGTTGCGCCCGCCTCAAAAACTACAGGAGTGCCGAAACTTACAGATGTGCCGTTAATAGTACCAATTACGGCTGTACCGTAGGAAGAATTATCGTTATCACGATATGCAATAACTGTTTTATTATTTGAAGCGTCATATGCAGAAGAAATATAAAGTGCATTTGCGGACTCAAAAACAGTAGGCGTCCCAAAACTAACTGATGTACCACTAATAGTCGCTACTATCGCTGTGCCGTAATTACTATTCCCCCCATCTCTATAAGAAATTAAAAGTTTTCCTGCTGTTGAATCAAAAGATACTGACGTAAATGAGAGTGTAGATTGTGTTTCAAATATAGCGGGACTCCCAAAAGATATGGACGATCCTGAAACAGTTCCTACAATAGCCGTGCCTTGGGAAGAGTTGTCAATGTCCCTGTAAGCTATTAATACTTTGTTATTAGTTGTATCATAAGCACCTGAAAAATTCTTTGCATTACCATCAAAAACAACTTCACTCCCAGTGGACCCCGCCGAACCTGTCTGCACAACCGACCCACTCGACATACCAATGTAGTTCTCAGAGGTGAGGTTTGTGGCATCAGTTGCGTTTTGAAAAACCCTTGCAGTACCCTTATATGAATTAATACCACCTTCGTCACCGTAGACTACAACTACTTTTTTCTGGTCAGGGTCATACACACTACCTAAATGCTGAATGTCAAAATTGCTAAAGTTTGTTGCAGTCCCAAAAGAAGGAGTTGTCCCGCTTATAGTAGTAGGAAGATTTTTTCCGGAGTTAGGAGAAGTTCCTGTTTCCTCAAAAGAAATAACAGTTTTACTTGCGTTTGCATCATAAGCAAGACTAATTCCTCTAAGCACTAAAGCAGAATCATCAAATACAACTATACTTCCAAAAGAAATATTTGTCCCAGAAACTGTCCCTACAACACACTTTCCTTTATTACTGTCGCCACCATCTTTATACGCAATTAAAACCTTTTGAGCACTTGCATCGTATACAATTTTTTGTGCTCCAGAAGTAGTACCACTTTCATACGTTACCTGATTACCAAAACTGATAGAGGTGCCACTTATTGTGCCGACTGCAGCACACCCTGCACTTCCATCACTGTAGTTTGTCCATATTGCAACTACTTTTTGAGTGCTGGCATCATAAGTAATATCTTCAACTGCTGCATTATTACTGGATATGTCAGCCTCACTACCAAAAGAAACGGAAGTCCCACTTATTGTGGCTACTTTAGCCTTTGACCTTCTGCCACTACTACCTTGATCTCTATAAACAACAACACATTTTTGAGCATTTTCATCGTATGCAATAGCCGTTGTAGAAGAAGAACTAGAGCTAAAAACCACCGAAGAACCAAAGCTGATTGACGTGCCGCTGACAGTCCCGACAATAGCAGTTCCGTATCCAGAGTTAGCGTTTGATTCCCAGCTAAAAATAACTGAACCTGCGTTTACATCAAAAGCTGCGTTTAAAGCACCGGGCGAATTACCTGTAAAAACGGTAGGTGATCCAAAAGATATTGATTGACCACTAACTGTTCCAACTACAGCCGTACCCCTACCGCTGCTGCTGCTATAGTCAGCGTACCCTACAATAACTTTGTCATTACCGGGGTCATAAACTGCTACACTATAAAGGCTTTGTGCTGCCTTAAACACAACGGCAGAACCAACGCCTTGAGTTAATGTAGCTAACCCAGCAACACTTACAGTTCCATCAGCATTCACGATTACAGGTTGCCCACTGGGCAGTGTGCCAGAGGCAACAGCTTGTACTTCACCATCTACAGGTGTGTTGCCAAGGGACCGCATTAGCTGATCTCTTCGTAACTAATCGTTGCTACAAGATCAGATGCAGCGGAAGCTATTCCGCCAAGAGATTTATCTTCCTCTAAATATATGGCTGTACTTTTATCCAGAACAACAAGAGCGGAGTCGGCAGGCACTGAAATCGTAGAAGCGATAGCAATGCCGGTACCGCCAACATCATCTTGCGGATACAGATTGACTGTAATATCGGCAGCGTTAGTGCCATCAATATTAGTAATTATAAGCATGTTGACTTTAATAACCTTGCTTGAACTAGCAGGGTTTTCTAAAATTTGTGTAGCTGATGTACCGATAGCAACCTGGGCTGTCTTGGCGGTAATCGTCGCAACATTTACGACATTGGGGGCTGACATTTATATTCTCCTTTAACCAAAGACCATCGCCATTGCGATTGCTTTTCCTGTTGTTGCTGTAGAGTTTAGGTGCGCTGCGTTTACTGTAAGATCGCTAATCTGAGATACGTTTATGCTTGTCGCCACCGGCGCAACGTCCTGCCAAGCAGATCCATTGTAGACCCTGACTTTATCTGAGGTTGTATTATAAACCAAATCCCCTTCGTTCAGACTGTCTGACGGGTCGGAGCTTGCTATTCGATACTGAGCCGCAAAATTGTTTACGGAGCTTATATTAGACGCAACAGTATTTACGTTACCTATTGATCCAGAAACATTCGACATCGCCGTGACATTAGCAGACGTTCCAAGAACATTCATTACAGTGACATTGGCAGAAGTGCCTAAGACATTCATGTCATTAACTACATCAGCAGTCCCAAGTATTGACATGTCTGTTACAACTGCGCTTGTTCCTAACAGGTTCATCGCAGTGACGGTTGCCGAGGTTCCCAAGACGTTCATGTCATTAACGACATCCGCCGTGGCAAGAACATTCATGTCTGTTACAACGTCTGCTGTAGCCAAGACATTCATGTCCGTTACCACATCAGCAGTCGCCAGAATGTTCATGTCGTTTACTACGTCAGTAGTCCCCAAGATCGCCATGTCGGCAATGACCGCAGACGCGGCTAGAGCATCAATGTTAGTTTGCTCTGCGCTTGTGGGTGTAGTGCGCAGCCAGGTTGTATTGCCAAGGTTATAAACTTTTGTGACGTTGTTGGTAGTATCAAAAAACAGCGCGCCATCAATCAATGCGTTGCCATCATTATCAACAGTAGGATCGCCGCCAGAGGTAGATTTAGCCCCCAGGTAACGATCATCGAATGTGTCATAGACAGCCTCTGCCGCAGCCTGGGCTGTTTCAGATGCAGCCTTTGCTGTTTCGGACGCGCCCTGAGCAGTTACGCTTGCGTTCTTTGCAACGACACTTGCGTCTCTCGCTGTCTCAGAGGCCGCCTGAGCAGTCTCTGCGTTTGTCTCTGCTGTCTCTGCCGCTGTCTCGCTTGCGGCTGCTGCTGTAGCGCTGGTGGTTGCTGCGGCTGCATTAATAATCAAATCATACTTTGCAGCGTTAGCATTTGTCGTAATAGGTTGGGAACCGCTAGAAGTGTGCGCAGTTTTTACCATAAAGATATTATTAGTGCTTGTGTCCTTAACCAAGTCGCGCACTTCATAAGCGGTAGACGCGGCCCAATTTCCCCGAAACGTGCCGATCTCTTGGGTAATGCTAACATTGCCGGAGCTATCAAAAGCAAAAATCTTATTTGCACGATCTGTTGCAGAGATTGTAAATTCAGAGCCAGTAATGACGTTTGTTCGAGAAGCCTTGATTGTTCGACCAAGCTCTTCTTTGTGCTGCTGCACCATGAAGGTCAGTTTGTCTAAACTGTTTTCCAGAGATTGGGCTGGAAAAGGATCGTTAGGAACTAAATCTAATCCTTGATCCAGATCCAATTCGCGCAAGATAACAATGGTAACTCCTGATGCCGGTGCAGCCCCAAACACTACGTTGCCGCCGCCAGCAGCCCCCACACCTGTAACAGTGTAGTTAGTTGTGATCGATTGGACTGTTTCGGTTCCAGCGCTTGATCGAAGGATAACCGTCAACTCATCTTGGTCAAAAACCTTAAAGCCATAAGCAAAAGTCGTAAGCGTGTTATTGCCGCTGTAACTTGCTCGATTAGTGCTGCTTGATACTGTCATGTCAAATCCTTATCTCAGCCGAAAAATACCACATATTGTTTCCATTTGATAGACAACTATTCAAATGCTTTCGATATTTCTGGCGCACGGCTAGGTGTAGTATCTCCCTGCCCCCACCAATATTTTTGTCCTGTCTGTTTTTTTGTTCTATTTTCCAGCCTGCGAAACTTAGATTTTGCTTTCGGATCAGTCATTAGCTGCATTTGATCCCATAAACCGCGCTCCAATGCTAGGCGTCCATACCAAAGAGAAGACCCTGGCGTGTGACGTTGTGTGAACTTAACCATTTCACTGGCAGCGTTTGTATCCTGGCCTGTGGCCGCTTGGTACAGATTGCCCACTGTTAGTTCAAGAAGGTCTTGACCCGCACCGGCAACCGGCCCAGCTATTGTTTCGGATAGCCCTGACCCATAGCGGCTTGTACCGGAAGTTAGGAAATCACCAAAGATGCCTAATCCGCCGCCCTGCATAAAAGCTGCAAACCAAAACTTTGCTGTTTCTTCGCTATCGCCAAACATTTCACGCGGATCTCTACCCTTGGAAACCTCTTTCATTTGCATCGCTAGAGCGCCCATGAGAGTTGTAGAGATTAACAGATTTGAATAGTACGCACCTTTAGAAGATGATTGCGGCAGCTGCATCCCGCGCATCAAGTGCGTATTAACCAGGGTAACGCCAAAGTTTTTATACATTGCAAACGATCGGGCCATTTCGCCAGTTAGCGTTCCAGGCTGCGTGCCGCCAGTTAGGAATGTAGCGCCACGAACAGATGTTGAGGGAACCGCAAAATTGGTTTCCGTGTTTATCATTTCCAGCAACCTGGTAGATATGTTTTCGCGCAGATCCTCATCAATATCAGTGCGCGCAGCAATGTCTGTAGGACGTATAAACTTTGCGCCCTTCTCGTCATATGGATCTGTGCGCCGTATTATGTCCCACTGCGTAGCCTGGATATTGTACCGTTCCATTGTAGAACGAAAGTTAGGGTCTAGCTCGTCAAAGGCTTTGCCAGCATTGCGGGCTACAGTACCCATAAACTCCATGCCAAATGCCCACCGTCCGGCCGAAGTCATAGGCGACAAGAATGACGCCCTCATAACAAAGTCAGATATTCTGCGCGTGACCTCTGGTCCCGACATATCCCCGACAAAACGCATTTGACCAGCAGCAAGGCTAGTCCAACCCTCAGCAATCAAGCCGGAGCTAATAGCAAGCTCACCTTTTTCCTTGGCCCCTAGCGGGCTTATATATTTTAAATAATCTTTAAGTATGCCAGTTTGGGGCAGTCCAGAGAATTGACGGGCAAGGCGCTGAAAATTAACATCTGTTATTGCTGAGATTGCAGCCGCGCCAAGTTGCGCAGACTGCAAGATTTGGCGCGTTCCTGCCATTGTCGATGAAAATTTGCTGTTAATAGGAGAGTTGTTTCTGCCAGATACAGCCATATACATATCGTCAAGTCGCTTGCCGGTAGAGCGCGCCTTGTCCTTTAGGGCTTCATCCTTTGCCATGTTGGCTTGCTTGGTCAGACTGTCTTTCATAAAAGTTATAGTTGACGTTGGGTTAGGGCCAAGCACTTCCATCATTGCAATATCGCGGGACATATTAGAAATGTGAGAAACCATAACATCAAACACGTTATCGTCGCCAAATTCCCTTTGATACTCAAGCCAGCTATCAGCATCCTTAAAAACCAAAAAGCGGTGATCCTGGCGTTGGTTGGCAAGGCTTTTGCCACGCTGGCCGGAACCAGGCCGCATTTTGTTTGCGCCCTCTGTAGTTATAGTTTCGTAAACATCTCTTAAAGCTAACTCTAAGCGCTGAGGTGTGAAGGCAAGACCCGTCATTTGGTCTATCATATCATTAGGAGAAAGCTTAGGAAGAATGCTGCTTCTCCAACCCTCATAGTCAGCTTTGCTTATTTTTAAGCTTTGATGATTTTGAGGCAAGAACCACTTTTCATTTTTAGGAATAGATCCACCGGCACGATTAAACTTTTTGCGAAGTGTCTCTGCGGTCTTAGTCCATGCAGCCGCCATCTCTTTCGCGCTGACATCTCCCGTATTTTCGCCAAAGATCTCGCGCGTCATGTTTTTAAGCTGCGCTTTTTGCCGAACCTCCCCAACCAGGTTGCGCCGAAACGTACCAAGAACCTTGTTCATCTCAGCAAAAGCCATGCCTTTTACGGCGTCTTCCCTTTGAGTAACGCTAGAAAAACGAGACATCCCATCTTGTTCAAGATGCGCAATTGCTGCGGCAAAAGGATTGCTGCGTCCCAGAGGGTCTTTGTATTGGTTCATATTAAAGCTAACTTGCTGCCAAGCCTTAGCTGTTAAAAGCTTTTTCCGTTTGCGCTCAAAGGCTTGCCGCTCAAGAGCGTCAAAGGTATCACGCGCAGCTTGGCTAGAAGCCGGTCCAGATCCCATCTTTCCCTGGTACTGCTCTTCAAGCTCATCAAGAAGATCCCGCGCTTCCTTCGCCTGGGCTTCTGTGATGGTTCCCTCGGCCTGGGCGTTAATAATACATTCCCTAAAGCTCATTTTGCGCACCCTCTTAAACGATCCAGCATTTTAACATCCTGGTCAAATTCATCCTTCATGTCTCGCAATGTTTGGAATTGCGGCACGATTTCGTTTGTCTTCTCATCCAGGCGGCTACCGATCGGGATCTCCGTATCTTCTCGGAAGTTGACTTGTAGCTCTTCTAGCAGTATATCGGTGTCGGAGGTATCAACATTGAGATTTTTTCTAGTAGACGGGTCTATACCCACAGTCGAAACAGAGCCAGGCGCAATGGTGTCTCTTGCAAGTGACGGGTCTTGGAAGCCTATTTCCTCTGCTGCAATACTTTCGGATACCCGCTCACCAGAAGTTACGCGAGAAATGGTAGCGTCACTGACTACCAGGCTCGGCTGGTCTATGCCCGATGGCAGCTGACGGTTTATAAGTGCCGACCAGCTTCCAGAAAGATTGCCTGCAACCTCCCCATACAGATTTTTCATATCCTCAACCGCTTTGGCTCTAGCTGCATCGGGTTGATTTAAATCACGCGATATTTTGTAAAGCTCAGTGCCGCCGCTTTCCTTTGCTTCCAACATACCAGGAGGCCAGATCTGGACCTCTCCAATTTGTCCATCATCGAATACAACGGAAAGCTTGCGGTCAAAATAGCCTTCACTTGTAAAAGCATATCCTTCATCAATAACCTTGTATCGCTTGGATAAAGCAGCAATGAATTGCTCCGCAGCTTCGTTTGTTTCAGCACTAATTCCACCACGCGCGACATCTGTAATTCGGTTCAGATCACCAGAGTATTTATCTCGCAGTTTTTCCTCGACACGTTCACGCTTTTTGAGTTTTGCTGGTTTCTGTTTTGCCCCAGCCAACTCAGCAGCCCTGGAAATCTCAGAAGTTAATTCCGCGTGGTTGCGCTCTGCGCGTACCATAATTTCATCAACATCAATAAAATTTTGCTCTGTTTTAACTTGGCTTTCAAGAACCTTGCTTTCGATAGGGTCCATATCTTGAAGCCGAACAATGCGATCTTCTGGCATAACAGCAGGCTTGCCGATCTTTGCCTTAGCTGCATCATTTGCAATCACGCTGCCCAGGACATCGCCCTCTAACTGGCTGGCCTGGTCTAAAGCCCCTTGACCAAACGCATCATCAAATGCGTCTAGCTGGCCTTCCTCTGCGCTAGTTCGTATTGACGCGATTTCATCTGGAGCATTGAAAGTGCGTCCAGCATCGCCAATTTCTGCGCGGTCGAATTCGCCTGCTGAAATTGCTCGTCGGACATCTTCGATAAAGCTAGTTGTAGCGGCGTTATAGCTTCCGGTTTCTTTTGCGTTTCTTGCTGCTTCGGTAAGGGCGTCTGAGAGAGCGCCTTTCCTGTTCGCTTGACTTTGGAGGAGCGCGACCGCTTTGCCATCTTCTTGAGCCCTTTTCTGATTTGCATCTCTAGCTAATAAGTTACCTTCATCTTCAAGCCTAGTAGCGTTCTTGATGAGGTTTTGAAATGAAGATTTATCTTTGCGCAGCTGTTTTTGAGCTCGGTCTAAAACCTTTGCACGCTCCATAAAAAGGCTAGTCGTAAGCACTTCTTCGCCAAACAGGTTCTCTTGCGTTTCAGACACCATGCTAGTTTCTCTTACCTGACGCACAATCGATTCTGCCTGGAATGCGTTAGCCGGTTCTGTTTTCGCCAAAACATTTAAGGCTGCTTTCTGCAAGTTTTCATCACCAGGGATTAACCGACCAACAATAGCCGCAAAGTTTGGAGAAACAACCTCGTTTTTAACCATTCCCCAAGCTTCACCGACCAGGTTTGCAAGATCAGTTGCCTGGCGAACAAATGCCGATCGTGGTGGTAACTCGCCAATGCGCTGTGGGCTAGTTCGCAAAACCTTTGCAGCGTCAATCGCGCTACCCGTCCCCTCAGATATATTCTTTAGAGCGGCTGTGACCATAGCATCTTCTGGCGTAATCCCGTCAACTTCGCGCAAACGATAGCCAATCATTTTGACGTTCTGTGACGGATCTTGCTGAGAGATCCGCTTGGCAAGGCCTAGTCTCTGGTGGCCGTCAGCAATGAATAAGCGACCATCCGCATACTCATAGATAGTAACCATGCCACCCTTAATAGGATCCCACTGGGTTACACCCTGGAGCCGGTCAGTCACCCCAAACTGGTCGCCACCTTCTTTAAACTGAAACGTCTTAGCATCCACGCCAATATCGTTAGGATCAAACTCGTCAACAATACCTCTAATGTTTGTTGCTCGGTTTACGTTATCCGGCAACTTTACCGGAGAGGCAGGGATCTCAGAAACCTTGGGAAGCTTCCCATTGGTAAACGCAATATCCGCTTCGGTAAGACGCGCGTTGTGCTCTATATCAGCGTCCTGGGTTCTGACCAGGGGGGTACTTTCTGCGGCTGAGGTGTAAACTTCCTCTAATACTTCGGCGTTTGCCTGCATTGGGGATTTCCGTCCCGCTGCCTGACTGAGAACTTTAGCGCCTTGCCTTGCCTGGCTTGCTGTAAGCTTAACTGTATCCGCGCCAATTTTAATGGCTATTGGGAATGCGCCACCAATTAACGCCGCCTGTCCAACATTATTGCGAAAATCTTCCCAGCCATATTTTAGGCCTAGACTTTTGTACCATGCAGCTACACCAGGTTGCTGTATTGCTTCGGTGGTAGCATTTACAGCCGCTTCGTAAAAAACCATACCAAGCAAACTTTTTCCAGTTTTTACCCAACCAGCAGGCAGGGCCATAGCAGACTGATTTATTGGGTCAGTTGCACCAAATCCCATACCGCCAACAAACCTGGCAGTTACATTCCCCAAGCCTGGAGATCTAGCAGTAAGCTCCGCTAATTCACTTTGTTCAACAAAGTATTTGTCTCTTGCGGCTGCAACCCAAACTTTATCCCGCTCTGGATCAAGAACAGACACAACAAGCTCTGGCGGTAATGCCTCACGGTTTTCCCGAACATAGCTTTCAACCTGCTGTGCTTCATAATCGTATCGTTTTTTACCGTAACTACGCATAGCCTCGCCAGAAAGAATGGAAAGAACATTCGGGTTTAGATACGAACCTGGATTTTTAAAAGACTTGCCAGTGATACTTTCAATTTCATCGACGATAGGCTCCCAGGTGTCCTCTACATACAATTCAGCAGCAGATCCGCTTTGCATCCTGGCAGCATCAAACGATTTCTTTACGTTTTCGATAAACCCACCTTCGGGCTTATTGCGTCGAGGAACCGTTGCAAAAGAAGTTGGGTTTATTTCATCTCTGAGGTAACTACTCATTACTGATCCCTCAACCTAACAGCTTCTGTCCTGACTAAAACTTTGCGGCCTAAAATTCTTTTATTTTGCGCGTTGTTTTCAATGAAATTATCTACAGCTTGCTTGTCATTTAGATCTATGCCGCTGTTATTTAAGTCGTTAGCTAGTTCCCCTATCAAGACTTGATCTCCTTTAGTCGCTAGAAAACCGCTGTACTTTTTAGAGGATGCACTTTTAGGCGAAGATCGCACTAAATCTTCCATAGTAAATGTTATATCAATGTCTGCATTGTCAGTTAGCATCCCATATTTACTATCGCCATACTCTCCGTCAAAAATCCCATAAACCATTTGCCCGTTTCTCTTGCCGAGCACTTGGATACTATAATCCTCGTCTTGGAATGCCTTAAAAACCTTTTGATTAATTACGCCATCCGCTGCTATGTCATTAAAGTCTTCATAAGATATAGAGTTTATAGCCTCATTGATTTCATCTGCTGTGCGGTTTGCTGGTAAAAGCGTGGGCTTGCCGGACACTTCTTGAACACCGCCAGTGCCTGTTTGAGAGTTGAAGCCAGAAGCTACTTGAACGGCCTGCAACCAGAGGCCTTCATCAAATTCTTTGTTAACTTTACGAGAAATAACTTCTGCATAATAGGCTTCGGCAGTATCGCTAATATTCTTTTTTAGCTCTGCATTAACACCACCAGGCAGGTTTTCAAACGCCGTTCCTATAATGCTAAACATTTCTTTTTTGATTTCAGCCTTATCTGCACCTACAAAAGGGGAACCATTCTCCTCAATTTCAGAGATACCATTTAGAATAATCTCAGCCTGGTTTAGCAAACCATCCTGCATAAGCCCTGCAACATGCGCAGTAACTGGAGAGTTCGGCGCAATCTGGGCCATAACCGCATTAGAGTAATCTCCAAACAGCTGCGTAATGTCGTTGATTGCCTGCATCTTCTCTAAAGCCGTGCCGGTATTCAATCTTGGGGCATACGCCAAAGCTTCGGTCGGGCGTAGAATTGTAAGAGGACCAGATAAATTATAATGGCCTTGAACCTGGATTGCTGCCAAGATTCTTTTCTGAACTCCAGTTTGATCCTCTCCTGTCTCCTGGGTTCTCTTAATTGCATCCGCTGTTAAGTCCACTGACGCAACCTTTACAGCGCCTGTTTTAGAAGCAAAGCCAATAGGATCGCTTGCTAGTTGTTTATCCATGTTGGAACGGAAGCCGCGCAGAAATTCTAGTCCTAACAACTCTCTAGCTTGAAGACCTGGACCACCCATTAACTTGCCTGTTTCGGGGTCAATCGTGTCGCCGCTTTCTAGGCTCATTATCATACCATCAAGATCTTGAAGGTTTGAAACCTTTTTTACTGAGGAAGAAAGATCTTGTATGTACTGAAGATCTGCCAAGCCCTCTTGCAACTCGACTGCCTCTATGTTGTCGATAAATGGAGCAACTCCAGAAACCAATTTTTCTAGATCTGCAACTCCATTGCCTGGCAAAGTTCCGCCATCTTGGAGTATTTTTGCATAAGATGTAATCTGTTGGCCGGTTGTTTTTGCAACCTGCTTACCAACACGGATCTGCTTTTGCTCTTCCGCAGAAGCCGCGTCTATAAATCCAGCGCCAGTGCCAAGAGATTGCAGGATCTGGGCCTGATTTTGCAGGGGAAGCTTTTTTAGAAGAGCAAGTTGCAGTTGGTTCTTGCCTGCTAAGTTTGGATCATTGTCCCTAATAGCCAGGCGGATGTTTTCAAGATCACGGCTTGGGGTGTCGCTGCTTTGTATCGCTTGCATTAGGTTGCTTGTTACAGCACCTGTAATAACCGCAAACTCTTGCTTTTTTAATGCCTCTGGATTGCCCAGGCCAAGCTGACCCATACGAATACTATCAACGCCAAAGTTGGAAGCAATAAGATTAAACTCATCAACCGATGTTACATTAGCAAGGTTTTGCATTGTTGTATTAGCCCTGACCGCGCGGGCGGCTGTGTTGGCACTTTCAATCTTTTGGTCAATCGTGTTGCGCAAGGAAAACCGTTGCGTTAATTCCATCTGATTGAAACGATCGGTCAGAATACGCCGAGACTCTAAGTCATTTACATCTTCAAGAAGCTTTTCGCGCGTGGCCTTGCTTGCCTGGGACCAGAGGCCTTCCTCTTCCTTACCGCCCTCATTGAAAACATTGCGAAGTTTGCCGGTTTGAATCTTTGATAGGTTCAAAGCCTCTTCTCTTAACGTCTCTTCGCCAGCAAGCAGTTTTTCATTAACCTGCGTTTCACGCGCAGCCTTGTAACGCATTGCCGTAAACTCAGCTGCCTGGCCTATTACAGCGCCAGATATGACGCTCTGGGCCTGCGCCTGCTGCACAAAGGGCTGCGCATTTGCTCGCGCTCGAAAGCTACGACCAGGAGCTTCGGATGTCATTTGTGATCCGGCTGTGTATGTAGGAATTCTCATGTACCGGCTCCGTTAAAATGGGCTTGCTTGTGGGCGATCGTATCGTGTCGGCGCAGTTGTTGGCGTAAACATGCCGCTATTGTAACCAAGTTGCGCCGCTTTCCCGAAGCTTGAGATTAAACTTGCTGTGCCTTGTGCGCGCATCGCTGCTGCGCCAGCGCCAGCCTCCATGCGAGACATCTCAGCAGTAAGTTTGGCGTCTTCTTGGGCATCGTTAATCTGCATGTTGGTGACGTAGTTGTTAAACTTATCAATCGTTATCTCATACTCAATCTCTCTGGCGTTCTCCCGCAAAACTGCCATTGGAGTACCTACGGCAATGTCGATCCCAGCGTAAGCAAAGTTAGCAACAACCTCGCCCTGCACCTTGCGGAACTGCGTTCTCTTGCGCGTGTTGGAGATAAGCGTGTTATTGTTTATAATAGTACGCTGGTTTTCCAGAAGGTTTACATCACGCTCAATGATCTGTGCGTTAAACTCACCGATACGCTGTTGTGCAGCGGCTGCACGATTAGCAGCAGATTGCTGGTTGATACCGCCAAGCAATGATAGCCCCATCTGTGCAATGGCTAATTCTATAGACATTTGGCGTACCTTTCGTAATCAAGACCGTCAGGCCCGTACTGTTTCATCAAGCCTTCGCTTTGAAAGCCCAGAAACTTAGCAAGCTTGTGCGCGCTGTCAAAGTCTGACCGGACAACAGCCTGAACTCTGCGCAACTTCAAGCGTTTAATTGCTGCACCTAGCTCACGGCGAACAAGACGTATTGTCTGCACCTTCTTATGCTGCATGTCTTCCGTTGGTATAAACCAAGCCTCTGACACGCCATCCCACAAAGGAGCCAGGCCAGTTACAGCGTACACCTTACCCTCACCAAGAAACGCCAAGCCCCTACCTGGGACCGTAAACGTAGGAAGAGCGGCAAGGACTAAACCAAGCTGCGCATCATTCTGTTTAGGCGCGTTCTTAGAGGCGTACAAAACGTGCGCTCTGGTAAGAGGTGCTGCTATCATTTGTCAAACGTATTCATTCTTGGGTACAACGCTAAAATTGTAAGTGGTAACGGCTGTGTCTGCTGCAAGTATATCCTATCATCGTCATCAAACCCACCCTGGAATTCAATATCTTTATCACCAGTGAACAAAGGCACAGCTTTATCCATAGCCATCGAGCTATCGCGGAAGAAAACGCGGTCTATTTCGCCAGCATCATTTCCGATCTCAACGCCAACAGTTTCAAACAACCGCATTGTAATACCGTGAATTCTTTTAGGCTTGCCCTGAGAAATGCCATCTTGAGATCCGCTTTCTATGCGCAGTGTCTGCATACTTGAAGTGTAGCCATATCCAATTGCTGCGCTTGTAGCGGAAAAGTCCAAGGAGATTGCCCCGTTAGATACAGTTTTATCAGGGTGGCTTGCGCCGTTAGCCAGGATTGAAACATCATCGCCCTCTAAATGGTAAAGCGAACTAAAGCCGGATACAGCAGAACCCGCATAAGCGAGGCCACTGTCAACAAAAAATGCAGAAGTTGTGGTGCTTCCAAAGTCAAAGTCCTTCATCACCTCAACATAGCGCATTGTCTGCCCATTGATCGTGCGCTTAACAACTATGTAAAGCTCGTCATTGCCGCTGTCAGTCGGAAGCGCTGAAATGCTTTCAACAACCGCTTGGCCTCCGCTAAACGTCCCACCAATCACATGCTTATGCCATGCAACAACAGCCTCTTCTCGTCGATACGTTAAGCCCAAAAGTGTGCCATCGGCACGAATACACCAAACAATGTTTTCTGGCTCTTGCTGATATGCAAACCCTTCGACACCACCTTTAGTAATGTGCTCTGCTAAAACTGTTATATCTGGGGCTTGATAGCCAGCCGTATTAACTTCACCAACATATTTAAACTCACGGACCTTTCTATTGCCGCGCTGTAGGAAAAGCGTGACATCCGCAACCTGGACGGGCTCAATATTTGCAGAGCCATAGTTAGAATACTTGCGGATTTGCGTGGTTGTTGGGGTAATGGGGCCATCGTTTGTTGTTGTCAGGACATACTCGCCGCCCGAAGTGCCTATTGTTAGCACTCGCGTAGGAGAAAGATAGCGAATACTGTTCACTTGGTTTGATGCAATAGTATATATTAAAGCATCGTCTGCACTGGTTCCGGTGTGAAAGTTTAAATAATCAGCATTTTTGGAAAACCACAATGTCTGAGGGTTATTGTTAGTTGCCGCAAACACAAGTCGCTGCTCAAAGAAAGTAACAACACTAGGATAATTGTCAGAGCTAGTCAGAACTGGCGTATTGTTTTCGTTAATAGTAGGAGTGGCAAACGTCCATGCGTTGTGATCCGTGCGGGAAAGCGTTCTGATTGCGTAGCTTGGATGAGCAAAATACATAACATCAGCAGATTGGGCAAAGCGTAGATTGAATACATCAGCCGAAGCGTATGGCGTTGCCGTTTCATATATCTCGTCAGTGGACCCACCAGATGTGTAAGTTGTATAATTAGTTGAGTTTATGTTGTTGCCAAACAAATCTTTTAGCGAGTAAGTATTTGTCGATGCGTTTGCTACAATGTAATTGCGAGCGTTTAGCTCAGTCATTCCACCCACGCTAGTTAGATAGATCTCATCGCCATTGCTGTATCCGTGGCTATTGCTGGTTATAACGGCGGGGTTTGCTTTGGTTGCAGCAGTAATGGTTTTTGCAGAGCCTAATAAAACTTGCAACCCATTGCGAAAAACCCGCATGTATTGGTGGCCGAACTCCAAAATGTAGGTGTCAGAGGTTTTAAACTGGAAAGGGATTAGCCGTGTTTTTACAGAACTATCTTTAACTGCGCCCAAGTATTCTGTGCCTGGCCTACGGGTCAAGCCTCCGTGCGGCTGCACAATCATGTTTGTCAAATCTGAAAGCCCAGAGCGATACTTTTCAATATCTATGCGACCCTCAAGTCGTGGAGAGATCTCGCCAGATGTAAAGGTGCTAAGGGCTAGTGAGGAACGAGCCATTTAGAACCTCGCTTCTATAAAGTCGCTTGCCTCAATCCGCTCCGGCGCGCCTTCTGTAGCATCCTCGAAACGAGCATCCTTTAGTTTTCTGTCAAAATCTGCCGCAGCAATTTGTCGAACAGTTGTTGATCCCGTAATCGCATATGAAAGCTCATAAGCCAAACGTGAAGCCAGAACCTCTACTAACCCAGCATCATACTGTTGAGGGTCTGTAATCCTAGCAACGTACTTAATCTTTACCGTACCCTCATCTGTCAAAAGTTTGCGACCTTCAATGATAAACGCTGGGGTGTCACTGTTGCTGCGCATATTGTCATAAGGGTAGGTCATTGACCCGTTGCTAAACTGTAGCACACGAAGGCAGTATGGATCGGATGGCAGGGCGTAGTTATAAGCGTAGCCATAAACAGGAGCTTCAGTCTCTTGCGCAAGCTCCGCTCTTCGTATTAAGCAATTCCAGGGATGGGATCTAAACACGCTGTCACGCACAGCCTCGTAACGCTGATTAACAATACGGGCTGGCTTACTGTTCTCGCCAAGGGAAGTAATGTTAGAAGCACCTAAAGAGTTTAGGGCGTAATTGGCAATATCTACAACGCTGGTCATTTGCTATCTCCATAAGGGAGAGGGGGCGACAAGCCGCCCCCGCTCTTATTAGTCTACCACATACATGATAGTTAGCTCAATAGAGCCAGTGCCAGCAGCGCCACCAAGCGTCACTGTCACGGGAGCGCCATTCTCATTTGTGCTTAACTCTGAGCCGGAACCCAGCGCAAGCGTTGCGAGAATGTCAATTTTCTGTGCGCCCGTAGATGCAGCAGCAGCCTTGTAGGCAGCAGCAGCAGCAGAGACAGCAGTACCAGCAGCGTTAGTATACGCGGCGTGACCGACAGAAAGTGTTGTTGAGCCACCAAGCGCGTCATGCGCAAGGGAGCCTTCTAGCAAGCGAGCGCCATCTGGCAAAATAAACATCTCGATGATGTCGTTTTGAGCCAAACTTGCTGCTTCGTATGTGCCATAAGCTATGCGGACTCGTCCACTAAGCTCATTGGCTTGGTTCATCACTGCCGGTGTGGCGCGTGAGTTGGTGCGTTGTGCGGAATATACAGTAGCCATTTTTCAGTCTCCTTATTCGTTACAAGCGATTTCAACGACTTTGGACTCTTCCATCCGCGTCGCACCGACTGACTGACAATAGTACACCTGAGTCGCATAGGATTTGTCTGCACGTTCATCAATGCGTGCTGATGGCTCTTTGCCAATAGCGCACTTGATGCCGTCTGTTGCAAACGCAATCACTCGACGATCAGCGTTACCGTCCACAGCCAAGCGGTTTGAAACAATGAAGTTAAAACCAACAAATGTGTTGATCTCGCCCATCGCCAAAGCTTTGACAGTGTTGTAGTCGCTTGAAGTTACAGTTGTGTTGTTCAGCAGGTCACTGACTTGCTTTGGAGAAACAACGATATTGCGCGTAATCGAAGGATCGACGTTGCCGCTATCAAGTTTCTCTTTAGCTTCAATCAACTTAGCAAGGGTCAAACCAGCAGATGCGTGTACGATCTTTTGGCTTGATGGCAATGATGTTGTTGATGAACCGTCTTTACCTGTCTGGGCTGTGCCAAGAGCAGCAGAAAGGATAACATCATCCATTGCGCGGCCCATAGCTGCGGCAGCAGCACGACTGTATGTTGAAGTCGGATCAACGAGCAAACGCACTTTGTCTTGATCATCGATCAAGTCAGCGTACTCATAATCAGACATTGTTACCATCCGGCGCGAATGTGGAGTGTCCACAATAGGCGTGTCAGCGTGGCGCGAAGTTCGTAGGACAGCCGCAGCCGCACCCACTTGGTCGAAGAAAGCTTTTTCGCCATTCACACTTTCTACATCTACCGCGTTACGCAGCAGAGAACCCATTTGCTGTGACAGCATTTGGATGTTTGCAGAAAACTGATTGACAAAAGCTGTGGTAATTTGAGAAGACATGTTGTCTCTCCTATGCTCTATTACAGTTAAGGTTGCTGCGCATGGTTATCCCCGAAGAGGCCTTGCTGTTGCTTGGGGCAACTACTCCGCTTGACTGACAAGCTTACCGCGTGGGCCTTTCGGTTATCCACTATACATAGCCACGCAAGCGCAAGACTTCGGCAACTGCCATGTCATGCTCTGGGTGTCCAGCAATTGTATACGGCGTATTAGGCCGCATGTGTTCTGAAATGAGTTGTTTTGCATCTTGCGAACTCATAACAACATCAGTCGGTTCCCCGACCAAACCATCTTCTCCAAGCATTTCCGCCATGCGGGAGAATGTTCTAATAATAGCAGGGTGATCGCCCAAGGAGCGCCCGTCTGCTAGTTGAATTTCGTCAAAGATTGCAGTGTCGCCCATAACTGTACGGGCCGCAGCCTGTGCTTGAGTAAGGCGTTGCTCAAAGTTTTGCCCAAATTCTTTACGCAATTCTTGCTCGCCGCTAAACCTAGCTTCCTCTGCGCGCTGATTAAGAGCCTCGCGGCCGGTGGCTATCTGATCCTGATACAAGCCTGCAATTTCTTGCGCCTGCTTATTAGACAAACCAATCTCATACGCTTTGTTTCTGAAGGCAGTAAATGAAGCTTCGTCAAAAACATCCGTTTGCTCTACTTCGTATTGGTTCGGATCTTCTGGAGCACCTAGTCTTTGATAAAGGCTCTGCCATTCCTCGTCTGTAGCAGCCTTACCTGGTATAGCAACTTTGTCTGCGCCAATAAGTTTTTGCGCGTTAAGGTGCGTCTTTGCAAAATCGTTTAACGATCCCCACTTGTTGATAAGTGGGTTTTGCCGATAAGCCTCATCTAGCCCATCTAGCCAATTACCTTCACTAACAGGTTGCGCAACTTCTTGCTGTGCAACGGGTTCAGCCGCAGCTGTCGCAATTACAGCTGGTTCGGCTACTTCTTGAGATCCTGTATCTAGGGTTGTCTCTTCGATCATTGGTTTTCCTGTTCGGGATTGCGTTCTTCGGCCAACATTCTGACGATAGTAAGCACTGCTGCTCGTTGACCCTCTGCAAACGCTGATTGATGTGGATCGCCAGAAACAAAAGTGGTTGTCTCAAAGCTAAAGCGCTTTTTGAGATCACCTAAAACCTGTGAGCCATCATCCGTTCCAAAGGTCCGACGATAAGCTAATTTTAATTCTTTTACCTTATTCATAATTGACCGCGCTCCCTAGCTGTGGAAATCGCTTCTGCCATAGGTGCAGCCTTCTGAGCCTGCTCTGCAAGCATCATTTCTTGCTGTTGTTGAGCTTGTTGAGCTTCTGCTTCTGCCCGCCTACGACGAAGATCACTGACCTCTGTGTCACTACGGATAACGCGCGCAGGTATGCCCGTGGTTTCTACCAGGTACTGCACAAGCTTATCATCATCAAGGTAATCCATGACCGGCGCAATCTGCTGCATCTGCAACAACACCTCAAAGCCGCGCAGCATAGACTGCAAGTCAGTCATTTTCTGAGCCTTAGCAAGCGGAGAAACGTATTCAATATCAATGTCTTGTCCTTGTAGCTCCTCCGGAGCAGGCGGGAGGAGCCCAGACCGAAGGAGCAGTGCAAAGGATCGGGAGATAAGAGGTTGCAGCAACTCAGCCTGGAGTCTACCGAGCACTGGACCTAGAAGCCTCATTTTCTCCTCATTCCTCTGCAACACCTCTGTTGCGGTCATGGCTGGGCCATTAGACATCAACAGTTGATCCACAAAGAAAGCTTGTCGAATTGCGTTTCGCCGCTGTTCTTCCATGTTTAGACCGAGCGGATTGTTCGCGCCAATCTGTAAAGGCTCAAGACGGTCACGGGTTCCAGAGCGGTAGAAGTTTAAAGCACCTGGCGTTGTTCGGACAGGCAACATGAACCCATCATCTGGAACCATAAGGGGCGGATCAATCTGTTTTTGCGCAGCACGGATGGTTGTCTCAGACATTTTGTTGAGCATCTTCGTGTCGGGCAGGGCATTCATTGCGGGACTACGGCCATACGTTGAAACGCTGTCTTTTACAAAACGCGTAACCATAAACGGAAATTCATCAAATCCGCTCTCTGAAAGAAGCTGGCGAGTGTCAGCTGTATAGTAAACAGAAGCAATCGGCTTATTCTTTTTGGACCTACCCTTAGTATCTGTGCGTGGGAAAACAGCATGGACGATCGAATGCTCCTTGTAAGGATCGTTTTCAATGTCTTTCTTTATCTCTTTAGGGCAGTTTTCTTCCCCGAACTGCATCCCAATAGCCCGCGCAGTCAGTTTAAACTTACGGTAAACAGTATCAACTCTGCCATCTGGACCTTCAGAAATGCAAATTTCAGCAATATGACGCGAAGAAAAGCGCAAACCATCGTCTGCACCCTCAACATAAAACGCCGCTGTACCAAAAACAACGAGATCATAGTATAGTTCGTGGATCTCCTGCTGAAAATTGGACCGATGAAACGCTTGGTACATCTGATCTATGCAGGTTTCTAACCATTCGTTCGCTTCATCGCTTTGCTGTAGTTCCTGATTGCGAAAACGCATGGCAAACCAAGGGGTGCTGGGGCTGGTCAACATGCCATGAAGACTTGACGCAAGTAACTCAACGGCATGAATGGCTGTACCATCATACAAAAACTCTGTTCTCTTATCGCCCTGGGTGCGCTTCTTAGTAATGTCGGCTTTGCGCGGCAACATGTAGTCTGCCAACTCTTGCCAATGGCTTTCCCACTGGGACCGCTGCGTCTGCAATGTCTTATATCTGCGATCTAACTGCGAAATTATAGGCAATATTTCGGCCATTATACTACCATCCCGTAACTATTCATTAAGCTTTTACGTTTCTTAGACTTGTTGCCGCCTTCAGTGCGACCAGCCATGCGCTGATTTAGACGCTCTATGGGGTCAACAGAAGCGGCCTTATTCATTTTTGCAGGCTGAGAAGAGCGCTTGCCCATTGTACCAGCAATGTTTTTTGGCTTACGTTTCATCATGCAATCAACCCCGCTCCTACAAGGCCGCGCCTTTGACGCAACATAGACGTTGCTGCATTAGTATCTGACAAAAGACCTTGGGCGGTTGTTAGTATTGTGGAACGGCGACCCTTCTCATAGAAACCAATAGCCTCGTCTTCCGCCGGTCCCTGGCTAACCAAACTGGCTGCTGCTGCTGTTTCAGCCCCACCGGCAGCTGTGCCAACAGAAGTACCAGCAGTATAAACAGTGTTATCAACAGAAGTGTCGGCCGTATCAGCTGCCGTGGTCTGCACACCAACCACATCATTTATCGATGTCTCTTCGCTACCCGTAGCCGATGAAGTATCAACAGTCGTGGTGTCAGTTGCAGTCGTGGCAACACCTGGAACATCCGGCACAGCCATCGCTTGAGGCTGTGCCTGGTTCATCATTGAATTAACTGCAAGGCCAGTACCAATGCCAACAGCAGCAGAGGTAAGAGCAGTTGCCCCAAGAAAAGACGCCGTAGCACCAGCGCCAAAGCCAGCCAAAAGTGGAATAGCAACTGCCATATTCTATCTCCTATGCCGCAAATGGATCGTAATCCATCAACGCTTGCCTCTGAGGCGCTCTAGTATCG
>Ga0307984_1000265_pt1 | contig 22886 bp, 31 predicted proteins | sample EllFjometageno78_FD_203169 | JGI IMG/M metagenome (GOLD analysis project Ga0307984, IMG submission 203169) | Marine microbial communities from Ellis Fjord, Antarctic Ocean - #78 | ecosystem: Environmental > Aquatic > Marine > Unclassified | place: Southern Ocean | collected 2014-10-09
TCCAAGTGGTTTCGACTCGGCTGGTTAGTTCAGGCACCCATCCCCATTGCTTCTCTAGGGGAGAACTACCTACTCTAAAAGGGTTACTGCAAAGGCTGTCATAAATTACTTTGCACTTGTGAATATAAAAAACCTCACCAGCTCTAACTCGATCAATGAAAGTATCAACTGTTAAATTCGCTGGTACATATTTGTAATTGCTCATACTCCCACCTCACAAAGCTTTACCATGTGAAACACGCCATGCTTAAACTTCGTCGCGCCCACTGGCTTAAACTTCGCTTCAAACGCCTTGTAATGAATGGGTCCATTTTTACCGGCAACAATTACCAAGCCATTGCCTTTGAATTCAAACTTAATTTTTAGCTGATTGAGCAGATTAATAGCCCGAGCTGCGTTTGCTTTACTTCGTTCGCTTATCTTTTTCATGACATCACTTCCAATTTAAATGCGACCTGATTATTAAAGCCGCATATCTTCTTTTTTATGCTGTAAAGACTTTCGCGGTGTGAATTGCTTTTGCCACCTGAAATCGAAACGATCACAACATCGGTTTTCGTCTTAGATAGCAGTTTAGAAATAGCTTTGATTAGCTCCATTTGCTTAACTCCATTGCTAGTTGATAAGTAAAATATAGCATTAAGCTAAACACATTACAATAGCACAATGCTAAATTTGTTATGCTAATGAAATTAAGGCAAAAAAGAGGCGAAAAAAAACCGCTATATAAGCGGCTTTTAAGGAAGGGAAGTGGGGATTATTTCTATTCTGGCATGAAAGCGCCGATTATCACGCCGCAAATACGCATAACTCCCGTAGGAATAATTAATGGGTGCCGGTCGTTGAGCGGTTTTAGGTAATACGACCCGTCTTCGTCTTCCATAAGCTGTTTAAACGTGGTTTTATCGCCGATCCTTGCTATCACCCTTGACCCAGAAGCCCAGTCTCCCTCGGGGTCAACGTAGATTATCGTACCTTCCGGATAGCTGCGAACGCCTGGCGAAGAGGCGGTCATAGAATCTCCCTTAACAAGAAGAGCAAAGGTTAAGGGGCCAGCACTCGCCACAGGGCACGGAAAATGCTGTGTTTTCTCATCTATAGTCATTAATTCTCCAGTTTCGCAAAAACCACCCGCCTGAACCCATGTGAGCAATGGAATCATTCGAGCCTGCGGAGATTGCGATGTGTTGTCTATATCCTCTTGTTTTATTTCATTATCAAGCCAACCTAACGGCTTGTCCGTTTTTTTTTCTATATATCTAGCTACTTCGTCGGAGATGCCTCGCGCTTTCCCTGTAGATGAACTTTTAGAGCCATTTTTCCATTGACTCACCTGTGCAGGTGATTTCTCTAGCAATTCAGACAGCTGTTTTAGAGTACCAAACTCATTCGCAAGCTGCTTGATTTTACCCTGCCTTATCTCAAGTATCGTTTTCATAGCTTTATTATAGTAGCAATCTGCTAAATAACAAATAGGAATAATGCTTGCATTAGCATTAGCATTAAGCTAAATTATTGACAAAGGAGAATTAATCAATGAAATTAGCGTTATACGTATCACCAAGAGGAATGCAAAGTATCTTAGCTGGCTTTATTAAAGTCTCTCCTGTGCTTATTCATCAATGGTCAACCGGAAAAAGGAGAGTACCAGCAGAAAAGTGCGGAGCAATAGAAAAAGCTACAAACGGGATAGTAACTAAGCATGAGCTTAGGCCGGACGTATTCGATAAACCGGTAGAAATTAACAAAACGTGACATGTCACGAAACTTAAAAAGTAGACGAAAAAAAGCCGCGATAATCGGGACAGCAATCCCTACGCGGCTAAATTCAAAACGAGGCAACATTATGACACAAATAATAGTTTTATTTCAACCAATCATTCAGCGCGTTCAGGACTGGCAGAGAGAGCAGCGTATTACACGTATGAGCAACAAGCTATCGACACTAGCAGATCGTCGTCAAGCAGCTCTTGATACGTTCAACGCAATGTCAACAGAGATCAGCAGCCGGTCTATTGAGCAGGTTCAGCGCATGGAAAAGAAAGGCGGGTTGATATGAGTAATGTACATCAATTAAGCAATTATCAACAGAGGTTTGCGGTAGTGCCTAAATCGTCAAGCTATTGTGATAAGGGGTGGGTGAAAGATCATCGTAAATCTTTGGATAGCGTGATTGCTAAATGCTGCGTTAAATCGCATATCTGGTCATTTCTTATAAAGAGCGCGACTCATAAGCAATATACAACAAGATACGGCAAGGATCAGGTGCTGTTACATCCTGGGCAGCTGATAACAAGCCAAGCGAAGATACTGGCTAGATTTGAAGACACAGCAAGCAGCCTAACACCAACCGGCGACCATATCAGAGGCGCGATAGATTTCATGGTTAGAGAGGGGATGTTAACAGTAAGCGGATCAAGAAAAGGTAGTATTTTTACTATCGTAAACTGGGCTGAATATCAGGCTGAAATAGAGGCTAAAAACACCCATTTTGAGCCCGAACAGTTCCCGAACATGAATCCCGAACATGAAAACGCACAGGAAGCTAGCAAATACGAGGCTTTCAAGGCATATGAAGAAAGCCTAATCCCAAACAGTTCCCTAACACCATTCCCGACTATACAAGAAGACAATAATTTAAACCTTAAAACACCTTGTCAGATTGCTAACGCAAACGACGGTGAAGAATCAATTATTTTGACCTCTGATCAACCGGTTTTAAAAGCTAAATCGTCACCGGTTCCTTTTCAGAAAATAGTTGATTCTTACAATGAATTGATTGGCGATGATTTCCCGAAATGCCAATCGGTATCTAGCTCAAAACGCAAAACGGCAATACGCAAATTTTGGAAAGAAATGCGCAGCGACCTAAACCGAGTTCAATCGTATTTTACGTATTTTGCAGAGTACGCCACACCACACTATCGCGGCGAAAACGACCGAGGCTGGAAAGCTGATATTGAGTTTATTTGCCGCGATACTACTGTAGAGAAAATGCGGGAGTTGGGCGAATGAATGATTGCCTGGATTTTCCCCCACCCCCACCCCCATACCCATACCAAGAAACACCCACTATTCGCCAGCTTTGCGCTATTGATTCAGAGCAAAACATTATCGGCACAATTTTACTCAAACCTGAAAAGCTGCTCGATGTGCCAGAGCTAAGATCAATCGATTTTTTCGACAATCAAAACGCAATGATTTTTGACGCAATGATCGCAATCTCGGAAGCTAACAAACCTATCGACGTTGTAATTGTCGCTGAGTATTTCGAGAGACGGGGGCAGCTAGAAAATATCGGCGGCATGGGTTACATGATTGATCTTGTTAAAAACCTTGCAAGCTCACGGAATATTTTAGCTCACACGAAATTAGTAACTGACAGAGCAAAAGAACGTCGGTTAGTGCAGGCCGCACAGGATATTCAAGAGGCGATCTATCAAGACGGCGAGCTTGGCACCGAGGAAAGGCTAAGCAATGCTGAGGCCATTTTTACAGCCGCTAACGTGTCGATTGAATCTACCGCAGAGGTCGTTGAAATGAATACGGCGGTTAAGGATTACATTGAATATTTAAGCTGGCGTTTTGAGAACGAAGGCATTCACGGCGTAAAAACTGGATTTGAAAAGATCGACGAAAGGTTGCAAGGATTGAAGGGCGGCGAAATGTACATAATTGCAGCTCGCCCAGGCATGGGAAAAACAACCTACGCTACCAATATTCTAGCTAACGCTTGCCGACAAGGTGTGAAAGCTTATTTCTCAAGTTTGGAAATGCCGCGCAATCAGTTAGTACAGCGAATGATAGCCAGCACCGGAAATATTAACCTTTCAAAACTTAAGGACGCGAGCATCTTGGCATGTAGTCACGAAAGCGCAAAGCTAACCGTTTCGATTTCTTTAGTCAAGGATATGAACGTGGCAATTGACGACCAAGGCGGCGTTGACATAGCTGATATTCGCAGCCGATGCCGCGCAAAATTCCGAAAGGGTGGTCTTGATATTCTGCTGATTGATTACCTACAGCTCATTGAAGATCGCACCGCCAAAAGCCGATTCGAGGTTGTTTCTAGCGTATCGCGAAAGCTTAAAGCGCTGGCTAAAGAGCTTGATATTCCTGTTGTCGCCTTGTCGCAGCTATCTAGAAAGCTAGAAGAGCGCCCAGATAAGCGGCCAATTATGTCAGACCTTCGAGAGTCAGGGCAAATTGAGCAGGATGCCGACGTTATTCAATTTCTTTTTCGCGATGAAGTTTACAACGAGGACAGCAATAAAAAAGGGATTTGCGAGGTTATCACATCAAAGTTTCGCGATGGTGAAACGGGCACTGATTACGTGGCATTTTTTGGCGCACAGAATCGCATGGCTGATTTAGCGCACGAATACACCCCGCCGGTAGACGAGCAGAAAACCAAAAAGAAGGGCTTTTAGTATGAGCGATGAAGTTATTAACTCCCACGCTTCACTAGTGGCGCATATCACAAAGCTTACCGCCGATTTTGCCCAGCACAAGTATTTGCGGGTGTCGGTTAAGACAGGCAAGCAGCGCACAAACACACAAAACAGAGCGTTACATTTGTATTTAACCAATGTCGCTGACTCATTAAACAGCGCTGGCCTAGACCTTCGCAAGACGATTAAAAACGAGCTTGACATCCCTTGGACAACTGAATTAGTCAAAGACAATATTTGGCGAATTATTCAGAAAGCATCGACGGGACACGACTCTACAACCAAGCCGCTAACGAGCGATTACAGCACAGTTTATGAAATTATGAACCGACACCTGAGCGCAAAGTTGGGCGTTTATGTCGCTTGGCCCACGCTAGAAAACAAAAAGGATTTAGCAGCATGAGCGGCAAGGAAACAATATTCGTCTCATTTTCCGGCGGCCGGACCTCGGGCTATATGTGTAAATGGCTTATAGACAATATAAGTGCGAATACCAACCTCATATTTGTTTTCGCTAACACAGGGCAGGAGCACGAAGAAACTTTAAATTTTGTTAACAAGTGCGATAAGAATTTTGGCTTAAATTTGGTTTGGGTAGAGGCGATAATTCACAAACAATTTGGCAAAGGCTCGACTCATAAAATAGTTGATTTTGAGACAGCAAGCAGGCATGGAGAGCCTTTTGAGGAAATGATAAAAATTTATGGAATACCTAACCCTGATTACCCGCATTGCAATCGCGAGCTAAAAATAAACGCAATTAGGAGCTATAAAAAATCGTTAGGCTTTAGATCCAGACACAAAACAGCGATTGGAATTAGAGTCGATGAAATAGACAGAATGAGCGCCAAAGCCAAAGAGGAGGGGCTTTTTTATCCCTTGATATCATTAACTCAAAGAACTAAAGAGCAAATAAGGCATTGGTGGAAAGCTCAAAATTTTGACTTAAAAATACCGGAGCATCTAGGTAATTGCTCCACTTGCTGGAAAAAATCAAAACGCAAGCTTATGACCATAGCAAAGCATGAGCCGGAGCGCTTCGATTTCTTTAAGCGAATGGAAAAAGAAAACCCTAACGCTGGTGCGGGCGAAGATGGGCGAGTTTTCTTTAGGCAGTACGAATCAGCCGAGGACATTATAAAACAAAGCAAGCATCCATTTGTTGAGTTCGTGGATACCATGCCAGAGCTACAGCTTGGAATGTTTGACGCAGACCTAATCGACTTTGAACATAGTTGCGGCGATAGCTGCGAGGCGGCATAAGATGAATACATTTAACAACGCAATCCACAGTTTCATTATCCCAAAATCTCGCGGCACAAAAAGCCCTTACACAGATGAGCAGAAAGCGCAGATAACAGCTAAACGCGTAGCCGTCGAAAATAAGCTCGATGATATGCGGCTAACTGCCGAATTAACCGAGGTCTACGCATGATTTATTTATACGCTTACTTTGCTGTCAGCGCGTTATGTCTCGCGTTTAATCATGCTGCTAGTGTCAATAACGCAGAATTGTACGGGGCAGAGCATGATTAGATCAAAACACCTCACACAATCAGCCCGTGATCAAGATTGCACGCTTCAAATTGCCGATGTATGCCATAACAACACAGCCACTACGGTTCTGGCTCATTTGCCCGACGAGAGCGCAGGCCGAGGGCTTAAAGCAGATGATATATCCTCATGCTTCGCTTGCGCTGATTGCCACGCTGTACTTGATCGGCAGGTAAATACTGAGCTATCGAATGAGGACAGAGAATTTTATATGCGTCGCGCTCAAGTTAGAACGTTGAGAGTTTGGATTGATTTAGGTTTAGCTAAGTTTAAAGGGGTGGCAGCATGAGAAGTCGTAAATCAAAGTGGACGCTTGAACTGCTAATAATTGAAGCAGCTAAATACACAACTTTAAAGGGGTTCAGAGAAGGGAGCGCTAGGGCTTGCAGAGTAGCATCAGTACACAAAGACAAAGCCCTAATCATGGGTCATTTATTAAAATACGGCAGCAAATGGACTCTCGAATTAATCAAAGAGCAAGCAGCGCAATATAAATTTAGATGCGAGTTTCAAAAGGGGTCAAGCGGCGCGTACCAGGAGGCTTGTAGACGAGATGATTTTGAAGAAATAGTGGCGGACATGCCAAAACAGCGCAGGCTACACAGCGAAGAAAGTATCTTAAAAACCGCTCAGTCCTGCACAACTAGACAAGAGTTTAGAGCAAACCATCCGAGGTTATACAGTGCAGCATGTAGCAGGAATATTTTAGACAAAGCTTGCCAGGGGCTAAGTACGAGCTTTATGACTTGGCAAAAAGCCGAAGAGATAGCGAAAAATTGCGGATATAAATCGGAATTCAGAACTAAGCATAAAAAAGCATATATCTTCGCGTACAGCCTAGGGCCCGAGTACTACCAAGCTATCACTGCACACATGACAGACATGAGAGGCAAAGTATGAAAAGCAGAAAGGGCAAGAAGCGCAACGCTCTAAAAGCATTACAGCCAGCGCTCGATAACGTTGTTTTATATTCAGCGCATTGTTTTGATCAAATGCAGATAATCGGTGTTAAAAACCGCGCAATACATGAAGCAATATTTAATCAGAGCCACAAATTCAACATTATGTTGTTAACGTTTTGCAGCGACGGGGCGAGTCAGTGGGTGGACACATTCATACCAAATATATCACCGTGTAAATCACGAGAAGCGCAGGATATTTGCGACCCTATCAGCGAAAAAATGATAGCCAACCACAACCCTAAGCATTTTATTTGTAGCGCTTGGTATTGCACATTGACCGACAAAATAGACTTAAAAGCAATGGAGCAAGACATTGTCGAGTTGTTTAGAAGTGCCGGGGCATTTGATCGGCAGATTTGTAATTTAGCGTGGAACATGAGGCCGGAAAATGAAAAATAACATAAGCCATAAAGGGGAATATATGAGCGCTTTATCAGCACACATTCTATCAGAAGTAGCGGCTTTCAGGGCGTTAACGGGCATGACAGGGCAAAGCAACACAGTACATGAGTGCTTGTATGCCTCGGAATCTATTGAGCTTCTAACAGCTACAGAGCAGCATAAGAGAGCCGACGCTTTTGCTGATATGGCTGTCGTTATGGCGGGCCACTATTTAGACGGCACGCCTTTTTATGACTTTGAAAAGGCTATTTTAGGACTAGTTAATCAAACGGTGTTAAACGGCATTTACTTGCCCGCATCGTTCTCGATTGTGATGGAGTCCAATTTCACAAAGGTTTGTGCAGAGGAGTTTATACAGCTAACGAATGAAAAATATCTAGCAGAGGGCGTGGGTTTAACTTGGTTGCAAACGCGGGGTATGTGGGCGTGTTTCTCTGCATTTGATATGCCAGACAAGCCCAAAGGAAAGCTTCTAAAGCCTGTCACATACAAAGCGCCTGATTGGTCGGGTGATTCATGGTTGATTAGGAGTGCTGGCGTATGAACATAGACGAGCACTACAACAATACTCTACGCCTAAGAGTCACACAGCACGATTTAAACGTGGGTTATATAGATGTAAAGATTGACCCATATCTAGTCGCCAGCGTGTGCAGTGTTGGCGGTGGTGCGATGGAGCATATTATGAAAAAAGCAATGCGAGGCGAGAGCAAAGGGCACAAGAAAAACGAGGTTTACAAAGAGATCATAGCGGCAGCAAAACGGGCAATTGAGCTAAATAATTTAATCAGCATAGGTAAAGATCAATGAACGAATTTACAGATTTAGAATTAACAGAGCTCCACAGCGTATTCAGCGGATTTAGTGGCCCGAGCAAAGTAGCTATTAGCGATAAACTAGAGGCTGAGCTAGAGCGGCGCAAAGAGCTAAGCGCTTTAGATTTTGAAGACTGCGACGGCTGCAAGCTTTGAGAATATGCGAGCGATGCCAGTTCGATAGATTTATCAGATACAGCAGCACGCAAAAAGAACAATGCGGCAAATGTGGCGGCGTTCGAGATTGGAAATTAAAAGAAGGTCAAACGCCGACAATTGGCAATAACCGACAAAAAACAAAGGTAGACAAAAATGCAAGCAACTAAAAAGCCAGTGACTATTAATTTTATCGAGTGGACGGGTGATAATTTATATGAGGTTATCAAGTTTATTACAGGTGCTAATCCTGACATAAAAAATAACATGGCGTCGCAGTGGTGGGAAGATTACAAAGACTTAGTAAAGCGCGACGGCCTGATTATAAAAACGCTCGAAGGCCAGCACATAGCAAGTATTGGCGACATGATAATACAGGGCGTATCAGGCGAGTTTTACCCGTGCAAGCCGGAAATATTCGCATTAACTTATGACATACACACAGAAAAAATGGAGCAGAAATAAGATGGCTAGAGGCGTAAATAAAGTAACTATTATCGGCAATGTTGGCGGCGACCCTGAAACGAAGTACATGCCAAACGGCAACGCAGTGACAAATATCACAGTAGCGACTAGCGAAAGCTGGAAGGATAAGCAAACAGGTCAAAAACAGGAGCGCACAGAGTGGCATCGCGTTTCATTCTTTAATCGACTAGCTGAGATTGCAGGCGAGTATTTACGCAAGGGAAGCAAAGTTTATGTCGAGGGATCGCTAAGAACCCGAAAGTGGCAGGACAAGGAAGGCAAGGACTGCTATACAACTGAAATTATCGCTAATGAAATGCAGATGCTAGACAGCCAGCAGCAAGGACAGCAAGCCCCGCAGCAGCAAAACCAAGGCTACCAGCAGCAAGCGCCGCAAAACAACCAGCAGCAGCGCCAACAGCAAGCCCCGCAACAACAGCAACAACACAGGCAATCACCAAATCAGGGGACGCCAAACGCAGCGGCATTTAATCAAAATCAGCAGCAGCAATCGACAGCAGGTAATGGCAAACCGCCGCCAAACTTTGATGAATTCGACGACGACATACCTTTTGAAAATCCCTACAAAGGTATTGAATGTATAGTTTAGGCTAACTAGCGTACAAAGCTGACACAGCATGACTTTTAGGATATAATAAGCTGTGCATAGGATATGTATAACCCTGTGCACAGTTTTATTAAAAATAAATTATAGCACAGAAAACGGTCTAACCTTGAGTATCAAGTTTAACTTGTGTCGATGATAGGCGAGGGCTGTTTTAAATTAAAGCAATGAGGCTCTAATGCTGAAATCTGATATTACAATTAGCTCGCTACGCCGGACACTAAAGAGTTTAGGTTATCTCTTTTTTGAAAACGGCGATTTTAATTTAAACATCATCGGTATTAGAACCAAATCGAAAGTTTCAAACACATTCGACGATTTTATTTGCGTTGCATTCAAAGACGGCGGCGATTGGAATCTAAACGTGTACGAAGCTACAACAGATCCAGGCGTGTATTGGCGTAAACACCCAATGAACCGCAAAGGGGCTGCAATACTAGTGCCTGGACAGTATAGAGGAAGCTATAGAATTGGAGCTCATCAGGGAAAATATGACGCATTAGTTCAAGCCAAGACACTACCGGTTTTCCGCGACAACAACAAAGACGGCATTATTGACGTTGGCGGTGATATCGATACCGGCTGGCACGGTATCAACATACACAGAGCATCACACAAATGGCAAAGTAAGCTGGTAAGTAAATGGTCGGCTGGCTGTCAAGTACTTGCTAGCCCCGTGCAACATGATCGATTCATAAAAATCTGCAAAACATCGTGCGAAATGTACGGCCCATCGCTCACATACACTTTAATTAAAGAATGCGACCTAATTTAATGCTTGCATCTAACCCTGTTGTGCAGCAGAAAGCTGCTACTTTCGCTAGCTATGCAGTAAGTAGCGGATTGTTTGTTGGCGATACAATGAACTACTTAACGCAACATGCCGCTGGCTTTGGAGTGGTCATAGCAATCGCGACTTTTCTATTAAATTGGCGATTTCAACACAAGAATTTCAAAAAAAATCAGATAAAGGAAGAATCAAAGTGAAGATAATTTTAGCCTTATTAGTATCGCTGGCACTTACTGCGTGCGTAACTCAAACAACCCTGCCCGACGGCACAACTAAAGCTTTCTCTATCACAGAGTCAATCAGCTTGCTTAAAGCCAAAGGTTGCGATGCTTTGCCGCCTCTAGAGCGCAGACTTTTAGTACTAGCCATAAAATCACAAGTGCCAAATTACCCAGTAAACGGAATTTGTGATCCGGTATTTGTCGAAAACTGGATTATTGGTTATATCCAAAATAATCCGTAAATATCATATTAGTTTTTATATTGTTGCGAGAGTGATTCGATAATGGCGGTTTCATATTCATCAAACAGAATAACAGTGTCGGGTTCTAAAGATTCAGGCGTCTCCACAAATGGAAGCACAAGCTCTGTAACAGACTCAAGCAAGTCATGGGCTGCTGATGAATATGCCGGTCGCTACGTGTGGATTCGCAGCGGGACTGAAGCAGGTCAGTCTCGGATGATAAAGTCAAACACCAGTACAAAGTTGACTATTGAAGATGATCATAACTTTACCTCAAGCATAGCTGCTGGGGCTCAGTACAGAATATCTTATAATTATCAAGACATTTATGATGCTGAAATTGCAGGCTCATGGGGTATCGTTGTTAAATCTAATGAGTTAACGTTTGGGTTTGAGGTGGCTCTAAGAATTAATTCGGGTGGATTTTTGGGTGCAGAACAATCCGCCAGCATCAGTATAAAACATATACCATCTTGTTCTTTTCAGATCGTATCAGGCAGCAGATACTGCCAAGGGAGACTAAGGAATGACTTTGGATTTGGCGGTGGAAGCCTAAGATTGAATGGCGGGCTGGCTGGTAAAGGTACACATATAATTACCACGGGTGGCGGAGGACCACAACCTGGGGACATATTCTTGCAGGGCTGTTGTGTAGATACGGATTGTTTTTTTAACCTGTACAATTCTAGCTCTACTCCAACCAATTACTGGGATATTAGAGATTGCCTTTTCGGTAAGCTTGGCGGTAGATTTCAAAAGGGCAATAGCGGGCAAGTTTTGCGAGTTAGAGCGCTAGGCAACTCAATGGAATTGCTAGATACCTTGATAAATGTAATATCACCTGAACCGGTTATGAAAGAAATTGAGGTGAGCAACTCGACATATGGCGCTTACTGCTATGCGCCATTCGGCGGGTTTACACTAACAGATTTCTATTGGCATGATGTTCAATATTTGCTTAGAGCAAGACTAGAAAAAGAAAACACTTATGTCAATTTTGTAGATGCTGATCCCAGATCAGATTTTAATGCCCCTGTTTATTATGAAAAGGCTAATGATGACAAAGCGGTTAAAGTAAGATTTTATACATCTTGGTATCCATACACTCAAGTTGATGGGGTTTATGAAACTGGGGCCGCTTACAGAGCGGTAAATAATATTAATGAAGAGACTGTCTTATCCACGACTGATTCAAACTTATTGCTAACTGAAATACTATGGCGTGAGATAGTTTACAACAATTCTATAACCAACTATGGGGTTTTTGAAGTAGTTATTGCTAAATACGGGTATGTAAGCCAACGACTAACAAGAGGTTTTAATGTAGTCACTAGTTATGTTGATAATTCAGCAGCTGTTAAAAAAGGCGAGCTAGTTAATTTAGTGTCTGACCCAAGTTTGATTGCGAACGAATCAACAGCCGGAAGTTACGCTTCCAAAATTAATATAAATGGCTCAACAAGAATAATAACAGTTTCAGATGTAACGAACTCACAAGAACTATACGACTATTATGCATATTGGAGCAATCAAGAGACTAGCCTTCAGTATATACAGCTAAGCGATATATTATCATCTTCAGCGCCAAGCAGTTTTTTAAATATAAATGGAACGCTGGAAATAAATCAAGTGATTACTAATGGGATTAATGTCTTGGGAGATATGCGTATTACATCGGTATTTGATTTCGATAATCATAATGTTTCAGGTGTTTTGACCTTTACATCTCCAGGAACGTACAGCGTATCAAACTCAACGATTAATGAAGTAATTAATGCTAGCGGTGGAGCTGTCACTTTAACGCTTGATAGCGTTTCTAGCGTGACGATTAACACAGGGCCAAACATTACAATAGCGGTACCTTCTACCCAACTAACAGTATCAGTTAACCAAACAGGCTGTGACGTAGTGATACTAGCAGCAGGCACTAAAACAGTGCTAGCTAGCGTTGACGCGCAAGATGGTACTAATTTTGTTTACACATTTTCAGGCACGTTTGATATTGACATAGGCGTGATTAAACAAGGATTCATTGTTAATTACACTTATGCTTTTTCTCTTACAGGGTCAAGCACTACATTACCAATCACACTTTTACCAAGCAGGGATTACGTATGATAGAAAGAATAGTTGAATCAACAGACAACAAGTTTATCGGCAGTATTTATGACCCTGCTCAAGACAACTTAAAAGGCTTAGATTTCAGGCCAAGCATTGTAAAGGATGTCGGTAATGGTTTTACTAGGTACTCCCACTCTACATACTCAATACTTACTAAGAGAGATAGCTAATGGCTAAAATAGAAACAAGAGCTGCATTAAACGTTGGCGTTGAGATTGTAATAGATGAACCAAACAGAACAATCGAGCTTGTAGCTACTGGCAACCTAGTGGCAAAAGATGGTGTAAGTACTGTAACAATTTTAAACAAGTTGGCTGATCTATGGGCTACTGCAACTTACCAAGACTCCCCCTTTCCAGGTAATACCTTAGATGGAAGATCTGGTCAGTTTGAAGTGGGTGTTGATGCTGCAGCTAATGCAAACGGGTGGAAGTGGTTAAACGATACTACTAGATCTTATTTGCGCGATGGTGGTTGCACAGAATATAACGCAACTGGCGGGATAGGCAGAATTTATGCAGGCATTGGCGGTCTTGGTATAGTGTCTTCTGGCGCTCAGTTATACTACCAAGACACTGTAGGTGGTACTCCAAAAGACTTTACTTATGATGATCAAGCAAATGAAATGATCCAAGTGTTTGGTAATTCAATTGAAGACCCAACAACTACAGATTTTGATAACAGAGCTTACTTTAAAGTTTTTGCTAGAGAGCAAGGCAAGTTGTATGCATCCTCAGTTCTTTCTGATACAGGAGAAACTGAAACAGGTCCATACAGTGTGAGTTTCTTGATCGGAAATAGTGATGACCTTAAGATATCTGCCTCTGACTCTACCATTGAAAATGATGCACCCTACACTGGCATAACTGTAACTTTCTATGCAACAGATCAAGCACGAATTATTGGCGGAATTGTTAGGCAGTTTAGAATTATAGTAGAAGGTAATGGCGCTACTCTTGAGCAGATATATGAGAAGATTCAATACCTCTTAAGGCAGAATTCTGACATTGATAGTGGTAGCGGTACAGTAACAGGAAAGACAGCAGCTTCTTTGCTATCTTTTGCCACTGGACCTCTCATTACTTCATTCGGTGTTTATGTTGATAACATACAAAACGTTGACAGTGATCGAATTGGGTTTACTGATAGATCTAACATTGTTAGAACTAACCCCTTCGAGTCAGCAGGAATACTAAGCTTTAACCCAGTAATGGTGGGCGCTGGATCTAGTTACAGACTAATGTATACAAACCTCGCTGGTACTGATAATGACTATGGCTCTTCTAAGGCTGTTACAGTGCTTGACGCAAGCGGTAATATTATTGAAGGTGTAATAACTTCTGGTGAAATTGCTTTTACTTTTGACCATGAGAATGACAATATTGGCGGAGCTGCTGGCACAGATAAAGCTGTTACCTTAATAGGAATTAGACCTTCTGGGTCTAAGTTTGCCGTTGCTCATGGCTTCTTAACTAGAAGTAAGCTGATTAGCTTGTCGCTAACAGCAGAGCAAAATAGAGCATACAAGTAGAGGCTAATAATGGCAATTACATTTGACCCTATAACCAAAATCATTCAACTAGACCGTTTTAATATATCTGAGATAGATCTGTGGATGGCGTATGTTGAGTGGTCGGTGTTATCTGATAACCTGAAATATGGAGTAGGTATGACGCAAGTAGGTGGCTTTGAACCTGTTGCGTTATATATATACTTAGAGCAAGGTTGGTTGATTAGACCTCAAGAAGCTAATGGCATAACTACAATCACAGGAAATGTATTGGTTAAAGACGGTGGTAGCCCTATTGCTCCGACGTTAGGAAGTTTTAATATATTGGTTAATATGGAGACACCTGTAAAAGCAGTAGCGCTAGAAGTGAACACAGGTGGCGGCAGTGGTGGATCAGCAGTAGGGCCAACATCAGCAGAGATAGCAGAAAGCGTCTGGCGGTATACGCGCTAATGGATGCTTGGGAGTCGTTGTTCGGAAAATCAACAGCGCTATCGGTCGATGATGCTTGGACGCAGGTAATAAGCTCAGGCGGCTTAGGGGATGTATCAGTGATAATCACAGAAGAGAGCGATACTATAATCGTAAGCGAGATATCAGACAGCGTTGTGATCGAACAAATAACCGAAGAAATAATACTTGAAGAGGTGGAAGGCTAGTGGCTCATTTAAAACTAAAACAGGGCGAAAGCTCAAACGTTATTAATTTAAAAGTATCGATTGGCGGTGAAATGGTAACAGACTTAGCCGGGTACGCTTGTGAGTACAGAATTAAAAACTCGGACGGCACAACAGCGCAAAGCGACCTTTCAATCAGCGCTAGCTCTGGGGCGTTCCCTTTACGACTCACCCCGGCTCAAACACAAGCTCTAGACGAGGGTCAATACTCTATTTGTGCAGAGATAACAAACGCGACGCAAGAGTTTAACAGAGAGAGCTTAATACCTCTGCAAATTACGCCGCAGAGTTTAGTTTAGTATTATATGTCAGACCGTAAACTAACGATTAAACAAGAAAACTTTTGCCAAGCATTTTTGGAGACTGGTGACTTATCGGAAGCTTATAGACGGTCATATAACACTGCAAAAATGTCGCCAAAATCAATAAATGGCAAGGCTTGGGAGCTAAAAAACAACGGGGAGATTACGGGGAGAATTGAAAATCTTTTAGAAAGCGCGCAAAAGAGAAATCGCAAGACAATGGACGACCTTTTGAGAGACTTAGAAGAGGCTCGACAATTAGCGCTAGAGACTCAGCAGCCCTCAGTCATGGTCACAGCGACGATGGGAAGCGCTAAGCTGTTAGGGTTAGACAAGCCAGCCCCAGAAGACGACGACAAAGGCGATATTATGCAGAACAATTTTACTGTTAACGCGTCTATTGATGAAATAAAAGTCACTCGCGGCCAACCGGCTAAATAATGGAGTTATCAGCACCCCAGCACATATTTCTTAACCAGCTCGACACTAAGTTCAGAGCTTATGTGGGAGGATATGGTAGCGGTAAAACATTTGTTGGATGCCTTGATCTGCTGTTATTCTTTTCTAAACACCCAGGAACAGTACAGGGATATTTTGGCGCAACTTACCCCAGTATTAGAGATATATTTTACCCCACGTTCGAGGAAGCTGCTGAATTAATGGGCTTTCGTACAGTTACCAACGTTTCAAACAAAGAAGTTGCTGTATACCGAGGCCGCAAATATTACGGCACAGTGATATGTAGATCAATGGAAAAGCCAGCGTCGATAGTTGGCTTTAAAATATCGAGGGCACTGGTTGACGAGATTGACGTATTAGAAACGAAGAAAGCAGGCGATGCGTGGCGTAAAATCATTGCTCGGATGCGTTTGGTTATTCCTGGGGTAGTTAACGGCATCGGTGTAACAACAACCCCAGAAGGTTTTAAATTCGTTTATGAGCAGTTTGCCAACAATCCAACAGAATCATATTCGATGGTACAGGCATCCACGTATGAGAACGCAAAATTTTTGCCGCCTGATTACATCGCATCATTAATCGAAACTTACCCAAAGGAATTAATTAATGCCTATCTTAAAGGTTTGTTCGTTAACCTCACATCCGGGACTGTCTATAAGTCTTACGACAGAGCCTTTCATAGCAGTTTCGAGTCCATCCAGGCGAATGAGCCTTTACATATTGGCATGGATTTTAACGTCACAAAACAGGCTGCAACTATCTATGTTCACCGCAAAGCCTCGAAAGGTGTTGTATGGCACGCTGTTGAAGAATTGGTCGATATGTACGACACACCCGAAACGATAAAGATTATCGACGATCGATACGCAGGGCATAAGATCAATGTTTATCCTGATGCCTCGGGCAAAAACCGCAAATCAGTTGATGCTAGTACTTCAGACTTAGCAATGCTTGAGCAGGCCGGCTATACAGTACACGTTAACAAATCCAACCCCGCAGTAAAAGACCGCATAAACGCGACAAATGCAGCGTTTGAGAATGGCTTGCTGTTTGTTAACTCTCTGCGCTGCCCGACAGTAGCATCCAACCTAGAGCAGCAAGTTTACGATGATAATGGTCAGCCTGATAAGAAAAGCGGCAAAGACCATCAAAACGATGCTTCAACTTACCCAATTTGTTACGCGATGCCGATTAGAAAGCCGGTAGCGAATATAAATATAAGCTTCTCAATCTAGGGGGATTTATGGCAACGCAAAGCTATATTATAAACGAGATCACAAACCGCGAGATTGATACTATACGCGCGGCTAATGGCACGTCTCAAAGAGCATCAAGCGGGCTAAAGGATTTATACGAGCTAATACAAAAGAAGATCGCCAAAGCGCCCACAAGCCGTTTATATCGCCTCTCGAATGAGATTGAAAAGCTTATGAAAGAGGAAATGACCCGCGCTGCAATAATCATTCAATCAGACCTAGCCGAGCTATCAGCAATTGAGGCAAGATTTGCAGAGCAGCTATTAGTTACCGCGACGACTATCAAAAGCATTGATCGAACACCGGCATCGATACTGAAAACCTTTGCCAACTCACCAATCAAAAATTTTATCACCGGTAACGAAGTCACTAAGCCAACTGTAAACGACTTGCTCAAAAAGTTAGGCAATACTAACGCTCGACAAGTGCGCAACATTATTCGCGACGCTAGCTTAAACGGCCGCACAGCTAATGAGATCACAGATGAAATTCAGGCGCTAGTAATCAATAAGAACCGTAACGATATTGACGCGACAACACTGACAGCTTTTAATCACGTCAGCAATCAATCGAAAATGGGCGTATACCAAAGCAATGCTGATATTTTAGATGGTATGCGAATTGTTGCGACACTAGACAGCCGTACATCGATTACTTGCATGGGCTTAGATGGTAAAATAATTCCACTCGATAGCACTCAAGCGCCGCCGTTTCATTACCGGTGCAGATCACAGCTTGTGCCAGTGGTAGCCAAAGATTTAAGACTTGATATACCAGGAAGACAACGAGCGTCAGAAGATGGGCCCGTGGATGCCTCGCTTACATACGACGGATTTCTACGCAAGCAGAGCAAAGAGCGTCAAATAGAGATACTTGGCGCATCTAGAACAAGGCTATTCAGAAAGGGCGTTAGCATCAAACGATTTACTAATAATTCGGGCGTAGTGCTAACGATTAAGCAGCTAGAGGCCAAGATGCCGAATGAGTTCAACTAAGAGAGGTTTATCAAGATGCCTAGTTAAATCAGAAAAAAATCAATTCCGGATAAGTTTAACCAACCAACCAACTAAAAGGCAACAAAAATGAATCAAATGAATTTTATAGTAAAGGCTTACAGCTCGTCTAACAGTGGAGTTAGGAATATAGAGTTTCACGCTTGTTCGAATATTCATGTCGAATGGGGCGTTGACGACAGCGTAATTCTTTCTGCTGAAAGCAGAAATTCACCGGAGGGCGCTACAATTTTTTCCATGAGCAACAAAAGCGATAGCAGGTTTGACGAAATAATTATTGAAAATATGAACGGAAAGACAGTGCATAGGTGGGTGCAATAGCAAAAATAACTAATTAATTCAACTAAGATAGGGTTATGTGATGGGTGAAGTAGTAAGCATTAAGAAGGAAAACAAAGGCTATAATATTGTTGACGAAAAGGTAAGCGGCGTATTTGTGGAGAATATTGTTGCTATTATTTCTGATGACAAGATAGATGTTTTAATCGGTGAGAAATGTGACGAAGGGATAGAAAACCCTTTACAGGTATCAATGAAGGATATGAACGAGTTTTGTTTGATGTGGCTTCTTATATTTAATGAAAGCGTTATAAAAGAGGACTATCTAGATCAACCCACCTAATAGCTTTTTTCTATTAACAATCCCTATGTGATATAATAAGACAATAACTCACACAGGGCTTTTTAATGTCAATTACCGATCTAAATCCGCAATACACCGACGGCATGAAAGCAGTAAAGCGCTGTCGTGATGTGTTCAAGGGTCAGTCAGCAATCCAAAAAATCAACGGCAGCGGCGTTACCGATTATTTCCCGATGCACGTACCTGAAGACAAAGAGCGTTATGCTCGGGTGATCGCCCTTTCATCTTTCACGAATTACACCGGGCACACTGTCAATAAGCTTGTTGGCGCGGCATTCAATGAAGAGCCCACAACTAATCTTTCTGATAACTCAGCAATGGCTTATATGATCGAGGACTGTGACGGCGGCGGCGGTGATCTTGAGCAGCTAGCAACCAGCGCAGTATTAGATAATACAATTGCCGGCCGCCTTGGATTGCTTGTTAATTTTCCCGTTACCAATGGCAAGGTTCACTCTAAAGAAGATGTTAAGCGGCTAAATCTTCGAGCGTCTATTCACCGATACCCCGCTGAATCAATACCGAATTGGGGAGTCGTAAACGGCCAGCTATCATACGTCGTGTTACTAGAAGATAAACGTGACATGTCACAAGATATGTTTTCTCATCAATCGACAGTTGGTCACCGTGTTTACTATATTGCAGAAGACGGCTTTTGTTATCAGCAATTTGTTGAAGATGGTAAAGAGTTTTTAGCGGAAGGCGGTCAAATGGTGCTGGATTACAACGGGGCAGGATTTGCACAAATACCAATGATAATTATTGGCTCTGTCGATAACTCGGCTAGCGTCGATAAACCGCCTATCTCTGCAATGGCGGATGTAAATATCTCACACTATCAGATCAGCGTGCTAGAGAGCGAAAACCTGGCGATACATGGTCAAATGACGTTAGGCGTAACCTCAGATTTATCAGTAGCAGAATGGAACACAGCAAACCCTGAAGGCGTAAAAGTAGGCGCAAATAGCGGTTACTTTCTTGGCTCAAAAGGCGGTTTTCACACAGCAACGGCCCCAGAATCCAGCGCATTGCCAGCGGCCAAAGAGGCCAAGGTTAGAGAAATGGAAGCTTTAGGCGCAAGTCTAATCGACAAGAACGCGACAGCCAAAACAGCAACAGAGGCAGGCATTAACGCGAAAGAGCAGACCAGCATAATGATGAACGTTGTTAACAATGTATCGGACGCTATTGAGAAATGTTTAGAGTGGGCTGAAATGATGACAGTTGCTAAACCCCAAGGCGATTTTGAGTACAGAATTAATACTGAATTTTACGACAGCACGATTAGCCCTGATCTATTCACAGCAGCACTAGGTGCAGTTGACCGCAGTATGTTTGATCAGAACGCTCAACAGCAGCTTTTAGAACAAACATTCCCAACCATACTTTTCAATGAAAATTCTGTCATAGCAGCAGAAGAGGCGCTTTAATTGCCTAGTCATAATCATAATGTTATAATATAACATAACACGCATTGGCCGACGGTTAGTGCTCTCCTGATAGGATAAATTATAAATGGCTCTTAGTTATAAATTGAATAATCTTGAAGGCGTCGACGACGCTCACAAAGGTTTATACAAGCAAGTTGATGGTGTGTTTTTCTTGGATGTTGACGGCGTAGAATCAGCCGAAAGCGTAACAGGATTAAAGAACGCATTGCAGGCCCAAAAAGATACAGTCACCGCGTTAAAGCAACAAGAAATTGATGCTACTACAGCGGCAACAGCAGCAGAGCAAGCGCGGCTATTAGAAGCAGGCAAGCACGAGGAATTGGCGGCTAATTTAACCGACCAGCTCAACGGCTTAAAAGCATCTAACGAAGCGGCAAGACAAGACAAGCTATCGAGCGATAAAAAAGCAGCGGCTATGCAAATGGCCTCGACTGTTGGGAAGGATGCAAACGCAATTGCAATGCTGACCTCTCTATTTGAACTTGATATGTCTTACAGCGATGCGGGTATCTTACAAGGTAAAGCAGGCGAAACTTTAGCACAAATGCTTGATCGAGTTAATAAGAGCGGTATGTACGATTCACTAATTAAAGGCTCACAGGCAAGCGGCGGCGATTTACATAGCGCCGGCGGCAGTGGGCGTAAAAAACTAAAAGATATGAACGATGCGGAACGCATACAGTTTAAAGCTGATGATCCCGCAGCATTCTCAAAAGAACTTAAAGGATAAGCTAAAATGGCTATTGTAAGACTATCAGATGTTCAATTTGACGCAGACGTGTATACAACTTATCTGCAAGAAGACCGCACAGATCGCAACGCGTTTATCGCGAGCGGTGTGGCGACAACTAACCCGCTTTTATCAAGCCGCGCTGCTGGGGAGGGAGATCTAACGACCATCCCGTACTGGAATGATCTTAATTCCGACAACGAGAATATCAGCTCGGACGATCCAGCAGAAAAAGCCGTACCCGAGAAAATTAATACTGGAAAAATGCAGGCACGACGAATTCACATTAACAACGCTTGGCAAACCGCCAACTTAGTTAGTGCTGTTATGGGTTCTGAGGATCCAATGCGGCAGATACAGTCTCGCACATCAGCGTATTGGGATCAGCGTTTTGCGGCACGAGTTCAGGGCGTTACCTTGGCGATGTACTTGGATAATATTGCGAACGGCTCTAGCGATATGCTTTTTGATGTATCTGTTGAGAGCACGGGATCAGCAAGCGCAGCGAATCGCTTCTCTTTCGAGGGCTTTGTAGATGCGCTGGCAACAATGGGCGAGAATGACGAAGCTCTGGCTTTGATTGGCGTGCATCCCAAAACGTTAGCGCAGATGAGAAAGCAGAAATCGGTTGACGATATCCAGGACGCAGTCACAGGCATTCTAATACCATTCTACAACGGCAAGCGCGTTATTGTAGACAAGAAGCTGCCCGTGATTGCTGGCACTACGTCAGGCCTTCGCTATGTCTCTGTGCTTTACAAAATGGGGGCCATTGGATACGGCGAAGCGCTAGCAAATCGACCTGTCGGGGTTGAGTTCGATGAGCTAGCGGCTAACGGCGCAGGCATCGAAACACTGGTTGAGCGCAAGCAAATGATTATCCACCCAGAGGGCTACTCATGGAACGAAACCACTGTATCTGATGGTTCGCCCACGGTTGCAGAGTTCTCTCTAGCGGCTAACTGGACGCGCAAAATGCAGCGTGAAAACGTCGGTATGGCTTTCTTTGTTCACAACTAAACGCAAGTAACAAAAAGGGGCATTTAGCCCCTTTTTAGCATCGGGATTAAGAAAATGATCGAAAAAACAAACAAAGACGGACATACGGCTGGCGCTATATTAACGCAAGAAGAACAAAAGCAATTCTCCCTAAAGAAAGCCAAAGAGCAGCGTGAAGCGGCGAATAAATCCACTAAATAATCACACCAGAGGCTTGTCATGGCTTTAAAAAATAGGCTGCGCAGGCCTCGAAACCTCATCGAACGCAAACAGCTAGCATCTAGAGACTTTCTAAGACGACAGCAAAAAGCGGCGCGTCTTAGAAATGCTATATCAGAGATCATACGCAACCTCACACGTCTAACAGCAGGGGTACAACAGTACTTCAAAGTACCGACTCGAACAGCTACTGGTGACTTTGAGTTTGAGCAGGGAGTTTACATAAGCGAAGAAGCTGCTTCACATAACATGGTGGCGGGTTATTCCATAAGTTCCTCTAACTATATTTCTTTTAGAAACACATCATCAAAAACAGTAAGAATTGTTATTGCAGGCACTACACTCGAATCATCCTCTAACAAATTTACAGTAAATAAGTTTTATACAATGTCAGTTAGCAGAGTTTCTAATGTAGTTACAGTTAAGCTTAATGGCATTGTTATACTAACAGGAACAGCAGCAGGTGATTTTTTCATAAATAGGTTGGGCCATTATTCATCAGGTCTATTTGTTTCAGGCTACCTTGCCAACGTTCACTTCAAATCAGGATGGGACGATAACCCACTGTATCGCATAGATGAAACATGGGCTAACGGTAGCACTGTGCTACATAATGCTAACGCTACGATTGGGAGTGACATAACTAACATAGACGCATTAAATACTACTGCGATTGGTGAACCTTTAACTTCTACGTACACTGTAGTAAGTACTGGGCAGTTAGTTGTTGGTAATCAGTACGTTATACATGCTACTGTTTCAAATTATCAGGGTAGCAGCACATTAGGGTTTTTAAACGACAACGGCGTTAGCGCGGCAGCGA